>Ga0193752_1001626_pt1 | contig 18375 bp, 13 predicted proteins | sample H1c1metaG_FD_144924 | JGI IMG/M metagenome (GOLD analysis project Ga0193752, IMG submission 144924) | Soil microbial communities from a riparian zone of the East river system, Colorado, United States - H1c1 | ecosystem: Environmental > Terrestrial > Soil > Riparian zone | place: USA: East River...
CACAGCGGATCTCCTCAACTACGCGGCTCTCATCGAGGACGGCATCGTCGTAGGCAAAGACGGTTCGCTCATGGCCGCATGGCGCTATCGCTGCGGCGACGCCGCGAGCAGCACCGAGGCCGAGCAAGAGCAGCTCGCCGCTCAGGTGAACCGCGCCTTTCAAACGCTGGGCTCGGGTTGGATGGTGCATATCGACGCGATCCGACAGCCCGCGCCGAATTACCCGGCGCAAACGCCGTTCCCCGATCCCATCACCGCAGCAATCGACGACGAGCGTCGAACGTACTTCCAAAGCCGCGGCGCCGTGTTCGAGGGCTACACCGTGCTGACTGCGACGTATCTGCCGCCACGTCTTGCCGAGTCGCGCTTCATCGAGTTGATGTTCGAGGACGATCGGCCGGCGACGAGCGCCAAAGAGCATGGCGAGCACATCGTCAAAGCGTTCAAGCGGGACCTGCGCGCACTCGAGGCCCGACTGCCGTTCAAGCTCGAGCGCCTCCGGGCGCATCTCGTCGAGAGCGAGCATGGCATCGCGAACCACGATGATTTCTTGCGTTGGCTGCACTACTGCATCACCGGCGTCTCGCAGCCGATCGCGGTGCCGAAGAACGCGGCGTACCTCGACCTTCTGATCGGCGGCCAAGACCTTTGGGGCGGCGTCGTCCCCAAGATTGGCCGGTGTTTTGTCCAAGTCGTCGCGCTCGAGGGCCTGCCGCTCGAGAGCTACCCGGGCATGCTCAACGCGCTCGCGGAGCTGCCGTGTGAATACCGGTGGTCATCGCGCTTCATCTTCCTCGACGCGCATGAGGCCGTGCAGCACCTGGAGCGGTTCCGCAAAAAGTGGCGCCAGAAGGTTCGCGGCGTTCTCGACCAAGTCCTTCAGTCGCACACGGGCGCGGTTGACCGTGACGCGGTGGACATGGTGAGCGATGCCGAGGCCGCGATTTCCGACGTGAACAGCGGCCTCGTCGCCCAGGGCTACTACACGAGCTGCGTCGTGCTGATGGACGTCGATCGCGATGTCGTGACACGCGCAGCCGAACAGACCTACCGCGTGGTCACGCGACTCGGCTTCGCCGCTCGCATCGAAGATGTCAACACCATCGAAGCGTGGCTCGGCAGCTTGCCCGGGCACGGCGTTCAAAACGTCCGACGGCCCCTGCTCAATAGCTTCAACTTCGCGGACCTCTTGCCTTCGAGCACGATCTGGGCCGGCGAGAGCGCGGCGCCGTGTCCGTACTATCCGCCGGGTTCGCCGCCGCTCATGCAATGCATGACGACCGGCGCGACGCCGTTCCGCTTGAACCTGCACGTGCGCGATGTCGGGCACACGTTGATGTTCGGCCCGACGGGTGCGGGCAAGTCCACGCACCTCGCGATGCTCGCGGCGCAACTCCGCCGATACCCAGGCCTGCAGCTCTACGCCTTCGATAAGGGTTTGAGTCTCTATCCGCTTGTGAGCGCTGTTCGGGCAAGCACCGCTGGACGTTCGGGCCTGCACTTCGCATTGGGCGGGGATGGGGACCTTGCCTTCGCGCCGCTGCAGTTCCTGGAGACGCGCAGCGACCGAGCGTGGGCGATGGAGTGGATCGATCTTGTGCTGGGCCTCAACAACCTGAAGACGAGCGCCGAGCAGCGCAATGAGATCGCGCGCGCCGTGCTCAACATGCACGAAACCGGCTCGCGATCGCTCACCGAGCTTGTCCTCACGCTCCAGGATCAAGAACTACGCGCCGTGCTCGAGCAGTACACGGTGCGCGGCTCGATGGGCCATTTGCTCGACGCGCAACACGACGGGCTTGCGCTATCGGACTTCACCGTCTTTGAGATCGAAGAGCTGATGTCCTTGGGTGACCGCTTTGCGCTTCCGGTGCTCTGGTACCTGTTCCGACGCATCGAGCGATCCCTGCAAGGTCGCCCTTCGGCGATCCTGCTCGACGAAGCCTGGCTCATGCTCGGGCATCCCGTATTCCGCGAAAAGATTCGCCAGTGGCTGAAGGTCCTTCGCAAAGCCAACTGCCTCGTCGTGCTTGCCACGCAATCGCTGTCAGACGCGGCGCGCTCCGGCATCTTGGACGTGCTCACCGAGTCCTGCGCCACCAAGATCTTCTTACCCAACCCCAATGCGCGCGAGGAGTCCGCGGCCGCGCTCTATCAGGGCATGGGGCTGAACAGCCGCCAGATTGAGATTCTCGCGACCGCGACGCCCAAGCGCCACTACTACTACGTCTCGGACCAAGGCCGGCGTCTGTACGAGATCGCGCTCGGACCCTTCGCGCTCGCGTTTTGTGGCGCGTCCGGCAAAGAAGACCTCGAGACCATTCGCAAGCTCGAGGCTCAGCACCAAGACGCTTGGGTGCCGCGCTGGCTCGAGCGGCGCCGCGTGGCGGTACCTGCGCTCGAGGTGGCAGCGTGAGCGCCGCGACCAACAAAGACACGACGGTGTCGACGGAGAGCCCGTACCTCGCAGCCCGCCGAACGTGGAACGACCACGTCGGCCGACTCGTGGCCGATCGCATGCTGTGGCAGGCGGTGGGACTTCTGAGCCTCCTGGTCGCGCTCGCGTGCGTGGGTGGCCTCGTGCACGTGGCAGGGCAATCGCGGTTCATTCCGTACGTGATCGAAGTCGACGCGCAAGGTGCAGCGCGCACTGTTCGACGGGCCGATGCCATGCCCGTCGCTAACCAAGCTGTGATCGAAGCGCAGCTGGACCGCTTCGTCACGCTCTCTCGCCGCGTGAGCGCCGACATCGCCGTCCAGCGCCAAGCCATTTTCGATGTGTACGCAGTGCTCGAGGCGGAGAGTGCGGCCGCTGCGAAGATGACCGAACACCTGAATGCGGATCCGCTCAAGACGCCGTTTGCGCGAGCGCAGAACGAAACGGTGAGCACGGAGACGCGCTCCGTCCTGCAACAGAGCGGCGAATCCTGGCAAATCGACTGGACCGAAACGATCTACGAACGCGCGAGCGGCCGACGCAAAGATCAGTTCGACATGCGCGCGCTCGTGCAGATCCGTCAAGCACACCTCCAACACGACAGCGAAGAGTCGCTGCGTGCCAACCCGCTCGGCATTTACATCCGTGACTTCACCTGGAACCGGATGCTGGAAAGGAATCCTTCGCCATGAGACCCGCCATCGTCGCGATCATCCTTGTCGTCACAAGCTCGGCCGCCGCGCAGCGTGCCGAGGATGTGTACTTCGGTGACCGAGAGCTCGAGCCCACGGCTGAAGAGCAAAGCGCGCTCGAGGCGCTCGAGACGAGTCGACCGCACGGCGGACCGTCAGACAAACCGATCGTCAACGCGGACAAGTCGGTGCGGTTCACGTTCGGTGCGTCGCTACCGATCGTGATCTGTGCACCGCTTCAAGTCTGCGACATCGAGCTCCAGTCCGGCGAAGAGGTGCGTTCCGTTCAAGTCGGCGACAACATTCGCTGGTCGGTCGAGCCCGCGGTGACAGGAGTAGCCCCTGAAGAGGTGCAGCACGTCGTCGTAAAGCCGATGGACGTGGGGCTACGGACCTCACTCGTGATCACGACCGACCGACGCACGTATCGTCTGCAGCTCAGCTCCGATCGCACCCGCTACATGTCCAGCGTCTCGTTTGCGTATCCGGAGGATGCCAATCGCCGCTGGAGCGGGCTGACTCACTCCGGCAAACGTGCCGAGCGTCGAAGCGAAGCGGGCAAGCAAGCGCCATCCAAACCCAAGATGCGTACGGACGTCCTTCGGGCGCTCAGCTTCAACTACGAGCTCGAAGGCGACAACCCGCCCTGGAAGCCCGTGCGCGTCTACAACGATGGTCTGCAAACGGTCATCGAGATGCCGTTCGCGATGAAGCAAACCGAAGCTCCGACACTTCTCGTGGTGCGCGCCGAAGGCGGCATCTTCACCGACGACGACGTCGTGCAAGTGAACTTCCACGCGGAAGGAACGAAGTACCTCGTGGACATGGTGTTCGACGTCGCCGATCTGGTCGTCGGCGTGGGCTCAGGTCAGCGCAAAGTCCGCATCCGGCGGCTGTAGGGGAGGGCACATGCACTACGCAACCTTGGCACTCATGGGCTGTTCGCTTCTTGCCTGCGCCTCGACATCGACGGGCGCCTACCTGCCGAGCGCGTACGACTCGGCCGTCTCCGCAATCGCCTACGACGCGGCGGCGAAGATCGCACTCGAGTACCCGCCGGACGATCATCCCCTTGCGCTCGATTCCGAAACCGAGAGCAGCTTCGACCGGGCCTTCGTGTCCTCGCTTCGGCAGAACGGGTTCACTCTCAAATCTGCGGACAGCCGATCAGCCGACGTGCTCGTCCTTCAGTACGCAGTGGATCAACTGCGCGGCACGAAGCTTGTGCGCGTGACGCTGTTCGTGGAGCGCCGAGCGCTGTCGCGCGCGTACGCCACCGGCGCGGACGGTGTGTACCCAGCGGGGCCGTGGTCGTCGGGGGTGCACCGTGGCAGCTGACATCGAAAACATGGATCCGCGCGAGTCGCCGGCACGACCGGGCGTTAGGCGCGTCAACAACGTGCCGCTGATGATCTTCGCGGGCGCCGTCACGACGTTCCTCGCGATCCTGGCGTACGTCGCGGCCGGTCGAGCGGACAACGCGACCGATGGCGATGATTCCCAAGGTGTGCGCAGTGCGCGCGCTCTCGCCGCGAACGTCGTCGGCGAGGCCGAGGCTGGCGTTGTGCCAGCACGCGATCTGCCCGCGCCTGCTTCTGCGATGGCGACGAACGCAGCGCCGACCGACCATCCGATGGCGGGTGGCTTGCCCGATCTTGGCCCCGCAGATCCCACGGGGCTTCCTCCGATGCCGCCGCCGCCTCCTGGACTGGCCGCGGACGGCACGGCGCTGCCGCCGCCACCGCAAAGCATGAGCGTTGTGGAACGCCGCGGCGGGGAGGTGGGCTACGCGCCGAACACGGACGAATCCCTCGACGATCTGCGGCGCATGAAGCTCGACATGTTCAAGCAAGCGGTTCGCGCGAGCAGCAGCGCACCCGAGGACGGCTTTGCTTCAGCGTCGAAGGGGGCAACGGATCCAAGGATCGAAGCGGCGCGATCGGAGCGCGGGGCGTTGGCCGCTCAGATGGGCGGCGGTGGATTCATGGACAAGCTCCGCAGCCTTCAGGAAGCCGGCCTTTTGCCGGGCCAAGGGGAGGGGAAGCCCGCGAGCTCGGCCAACGCCTATGCGCGCTTCGAAGGCCAGGATGGCGAAGACCGTTGGAAGCTCGGCGCGGATCAGGAAACGCCCGGAAGCCGCTATGAGCTGCGCGCTGGCGCGGTCATTCCGGCGACGCTGCAGAGCGGGATCAATTCCGAGTTGCCGGGGCAGATCACAGCGATCGTCGCGCAGGACGTGCGTGACACGGCCACGGGCACGTTCGTGCTCATCCCTCAAGGCTCACGCCTGGTCGGCAGCTACGGCGCCGACGTGCAGTACGGTCAAGAGCGCGTCCTCGTCGCGTGGCAGCGCGTGACGTGGCCTGACGGAAAGGTCCTCGACATTGGCGCGATGCCCGGTGCCGATGGGGCCGGCTACTCGGGCTTCCACGACCTGGTCGACAACCACTTCTGGCGCCTCTTCGGCAATGCCTTGCTGCTGAGCGGCATCACCGGTGGCGTTGCCTACAGCCAGGACGCGCTCGCGCCGAACGGTGATCGCACGACCGTGGGAAGCGCGATGGGGCAGTCCGTAGGTCAGCAACTCGGACAAGTCAGCGAGGAGATGATTCGCAAGCAAATGAACGTAGCTCCGACGATCGAGATCCGTCCCGGCTACCGCTTCAACGTGCAGGTCACAAAAGATTTGACCTTCAACGGCCCGTATCGAGCGTTCGACTACGACCGCTCGATAGCCGCGGCCGGGCAGACGTACGCGATCACGAGGTAACGATGGAAGCGATTCGCCTGGCATCGATTGTCACGCTTGCGGCCGCGCTCATCGTGCTGCGTCCGTCGACCGCAGCGTCGATGCCGGTCTTCGACGCCGGCAACTTCGCCCAAAACCTCGTCACGGCGATCGAAGCGGTCGACCAAACGCTCACGCAGGTTCTCGAGTACCAGAACCAGATCGCTCAGTATGAGGAGATCGTGCGCAACGGCCTTGCCCCCGCCGTGTACACCTGGGACCGACTGGTTTCGATTCAAGACAAGCTGCAGACGATCGCCTCGTCGTTACGGAACTGGCGGCACTGGCTGCGCGACTTGGACGACTATCTCCGTCGCTTCGCGGATCTGGACTACTACCGTTCGGCGCGCTGTTACGGCTCGGACCTGAGCTGCCCTGAGTCGGAGTGGGCGCGCATTCTGCGCGAGAGTCAGGACCTGCACGGACTCGCATCGGAGTCGCAGAAGAAGACGCTCGATCATCTGCTCCGCGCGCTCGAGTCCAGCGAAACCGAGCTCGTCGAGGAAAGCGAGAACCTCGAGCGCTTGCAGCTGCAGGCACAGAATGCCGAAGGGCAAATGCAGGCGATCCAAGCCGGCAACCAGCTTGCGAGCGCGCAAGCGCATCAGCTCATGCAGATGCGAGCCATCATGGTCGCGCAATACCGCGCGGCGGCAATGGAGGCCCTCTCGTCACAGTCCATCTCAGCTCAGGAGCGAGCCGCCCGCGAGCGCTTTCTAAAACCGGGCGCCAAGGATTCGCCGCCGGCGCATTGGGACGTTTGGCCCCGAGGTGCGCGATGGTGAAGCACATACGCTTTTACGCGTGGGTCGCCATCGTCACCGCCGTCGCGAACGTGGCCCACGCGCAGGTCGACAATGCTGGCGTCTTGGACCAGGCGCTCCGGCGGTTCCGAGAAGCGGCACAGGGCTGGCAGGACGCGTCGCACAGTGCGGCGACCACGCTATTCTGGTCGTTGGCAACGATCAGCTTGGTGTGGACGATGGGGCAGCTCGCGCTGAAGCGGGCCGAGCTCGGCGAGTTCTTCGGTGAGCTCGTCCGCTACCTGCTCTTCACGGGCTTTTGGGCTTGGATGCTCCAGCAGGGACCGACGCATGCGCAGATGATCATGGACTCCATGGTGAGGATTGGCGGCTCGGCTGCCGGCACGACGCTCAAGTCGCCAAGCGGGGTGCTCGACGTCGGCTTTCAGCTGCTCGATCGAGCGTTGGAACAAAGCTCACTTCAGTCCCCGGTCGAAACGTCGATCGGCATCGTGATGGCTCTTGGTGTTGTGATCGTGCTCGCGCTGGTCGGCGTGAACATGCTCGTCACGATGATCTCGTGCTGGATCGTCGCGTACGGCGGGCTCATCGTGCTTGGCTTCGGCGGCTCGAAGTGGACGTCCGACATGGCGAGCAACTACTACCGCATGGTCCTCTCGCTCGGACTGCAAGTTCTCGCGATGGTGCTGCTGGTCGGCGTCGGGGAGGGGCTCTTGCGCGACTACTTCGGTCGCCTCGAACAGACCGTCAACGTACGCGAGCTTGCGGTCATGATGGTGATCGCAATCGTACTGCTGCTCACCGTCAACCGAGTTCCTGCACTGCTTGGAACGCTCGCCAACGGCTCGAGCCCACAGTACGCGCTTGGTTCGGGCGCGGGCGCAGGTGCCGCGCTCAGCACTCTCAGCGCAACGAGCGCCATGGCCGCGATGGCATCGCGACCGATGATGGACGGTGCTCAACAACTGGCACGCGCAGCAGCCGCGGGATTCGCGACCGGCGGGCCAGGCGCAGCGGCGTCTCTTGCAGATAGCTTCCGCTCAGGGGGCTCTCAAGATGCCGCGAGCTCGGGCAGCGTGTTTGCGCCGCCTTCGATGGGCGGCGCAACGCCGAGCGGTGAGTCCGGTCGAGCGTTTGGTTCGTCCGGAGGCTCCGGCGAGTCGGGCGCTTCTGCGACGAACGAAGGTCGCGCCACCGTTTCTGAGAACGCGCGCGCTTCGGGGGACTCGGGTGCTGAAAGGGAAGGTGGCTCGGCGACCGATCACGAAGCTGCCGATGGCAAGCAATCCACGCCTACGGCAGAAGTTGCGGCGACGAAGGCGCAGCCGCTGGGTAGCGAGCAGCCGTCGGAAGGTTCGACAGGCGCGGGCAACGATGAAGATACCAGCTCAGCGGATGACGCAAAGCGCAGCGATGCAAGTCGACGCGCGTCGAACGATCCGGCGTCCGATGGTGCGCCAACGTCATCCGCGGCCTCGAACGCGAGCGATGTGGGATCGCAGGCGAAGGGTTCATCCGCCACGTCCGGTGCGGACATGCTGACGGGAGCTAAGGCGGTTGGCGACTCAGGCGGCAAGACAACGTCACTCGATACAGGCGCTGGCGGAGCCGAACGTTCCGCAAATGCGTCAGGTACGGGCCCGGTGGCGGGGCAGGCGAGCTCAACTCCAACACCGCCTCCGCTCAGCTCCACCTCCATCGCGCCCGCGCCGACCGGCTCGATCGCATCGGCGACGCAGATGCAGATTCAGGTGCAACCTGGCTCGGACGAGCGCTTTCAGAGCTTGGCGCCTGCACCACCGCCGATTGGCGCGTTTCAATCGCCGCGTCCGGCAACGGCCGCTCTGCCGCTAACACCCGGGGCCGCACCGGCACCTCGCAACGACCTGGTGGCGGCGAGCCTCGCGCAAACGAACGTCGACATCGAAGCCGAAGTGGCGGCGTTCCGGGACCTGGAAGGGTAGGCCGTGCGGCTGCTCCTCGTCGTACTGTGTCTGAGCTCCGTGCCATCGAGCGCGTGGGCGAAAGGGATGACGTCGCCTGAACGGGTAACGTGCTCCATCGCCGCCGCGCTCAAGTTTCGGTTGCCGCCCGAGCTGCTCCTTGCGGTCGCCGAGATGGAAGGCGGCAAGCCAGGCCAGTGGGTTCGCAACGCGAACGGGTCCCACGATGTCGGACCGATGCAGTTCAACACCAAGTATCTCGCGCACCTCGAGAAGCAGTACGGCATTACCGCGTCGGATGTCGCGACCGCGGGTTGCTATCCGTATGAGGTCGCGGCCTGGCGCCTGCGTCGACACCTTGATCGGGACCGAGGTGATCTCTGGATGCGCGCAGCGAACTACCATTCGCGCGCCGTTGCGCACAACGCGAAGTACCGACGCAAACTGATCGCCAAGGCGGCGCGGTGGCAGTCATGGCTTCACAACAACTATGCGTCGACCGGCGCGGACTCCGCGAGGGACCTTGCACCGAAGCGGCCGAAGGTAGCTGCCGTTCGGGCCGCACGCTCGCAGAAGACTCAAGCCGTAGAGGTCGTGCTGGCTCCTGATGAGAGGGAGCTGCTCGGCCAATTGGGAGCCCAAGCGGTTGTCGCAAGCTCTCGATCAAGCGGTAAACCTCACGCGGGCAGGCTTGAGGGAGCCGTACAAGTCCCCGCGCATCTCGGCTATCGCGTGCTAAACGCGAAGCGTGCCTGGGGCACTGCTCAAGCTGTTGACTGGCTGGTCGCTGCGTTCGATGCGCTCTTGTCGATCGACGCGCACGCGCCGGCTGTACAGATTCACGACATGAGCCTGCGATTTGGTGGCGTGATGGCTGGCCACCGAAGCCACCAGAGCGGCCGCGACGTCGATGTCACTTACTTCACTCGTAGCTGCCGGCGCAGCTGCGGCCCGGGCAGGGTGGAGCCTCATGAGCTCGACGCCGCGCGGCAGTGGGAGCTTCTGGCTTACTGGCTCAAGCGTGAGCAGCTCGAATTCGCATTCATCGATCATGCGTTGCAGAAGCCTCTCTTCGAGGCCGCGCGCACGTCCGGCGCCGCGCCGTCAGAGCTCGCTCGCTGGTTTCAGTACCCGCGGAGCGCGACGACATCAGCGGGACTGATTCGGCACGTCCCGAATCACGCGGATCACATTCATCTCCGGTTTCGTTGCACCTACGACGACCCAGTGTGCCTCGGTCGACGGGATGCAGACTTGGCCGCGGAAGCGGGCCCGAGCGAAAGCGAAGCCGACCTGCATGATTTGCTCGAATGAAAAGCCACCGCCTGTCGCGCCGCCGCCGACTGCTTGCGCTCAATACCTGCGAGCGCGGCACCGCCGCGGCAAACAATGAGGTGCCTAGCGAATACTCAGATCGGTGCGGCTGGCATGCAGAGCGACAGTTCGCTCTCGGATTGACCAATCATCAATGCCGGCCGTCAGAATCCGTAAATCGTAGCCATCGTAATGATAAATTTCGAGTTCGCGCCCATCACTAATCTGTCCCACCAACGATACAAATACGGACTCCGGAACACGCTTAACCTCACCCCAACCCGGGGTTGGCGGCGTCTGAATTGAAAACTCAACATCGCTCGTTGCTAGCAAGGCCCAGTCCGAACAGGCTTCCAAGCCATAGACGCTAAAGTAATGCCCCGCCTCCGACTCACCAAGGACAGATAAGAAGTGGGAGTACTGAAGGCCATCCGGCGCTTGAAGCGCGACGATGCCTCGAACTCCATCGGTTCCCGTCAAATCCCGGCTGCGGGTTTCAGCATTCTCAATATCGAGTTCCAGCATCTGGAGTCTTCGCGGGACATTCCCAGCGCTGCGATCGAATAGGCCAATACCTACTGCAATACTTGGACAACCTTGGCCCGGCAATACCGTGAAATGCTCAAAGGCGTCGAACGGCTTCGTGTATGGCGGCGAAACTTCCTGCAGTAGCACCGCATCCGTTTGAATGGAATTGTCCTCGCTGATGCGAATAACTTCTATCGCAGCGTGTCGCTGTGCCAGCAACGTGCTTGGGCCTTCGCCGTTCACCGCGGGCTGGAAACGCATCATATGAGAAACCCGATGATGCAACTGCCCGCCTGCAAGTTGCAGATCGGCCGGTTCCCGCACATCCATCAGCGCCACGATCGCAACATATGGATCGTTTCCAAGCGCTAGCCTCCTTCCATCTGGAAAAACTTCAACGTAGAGCGACGGACCGATCTCCTCAAGCTCAGCGCTGCGCAACGGCGCAAAGTCGCCTGTTGCATTGCGTTCAGCGATCCAAACACCGCAAGGGTCCTGAACCACCAGGGTGGCGCGCCCTGTGCGCGTCGGTGTGACCAACGCCAAACTCATGGGCGCTCGATCAGCGCACGTCGACGGGATCGCCTGCTCTGCGTCAGGCTCTATAGCCGTTGAGCCTACCGTGCTTCCACCTATATCTAGAAGCTCAACGCTACTTAACCCTACAGAGGCGGCAACGATCGTGTCTGCATCAACTATTACAAGCCGACTGTTCCACGGTATGATCGTCCCACCCCCGTGCACCTCTTCATTGCCGTTGTCAGCGCAAGCAACAACCACGCACAACATTACCGCGGGCCAACAGGCGTTGGCGCTCATTCTTCCTCATAAAGATATGAGAATCCCGGGAATCGGCAAATATTGTCTTCACAGCTCCACGCGCCATCGCCGGGTCGGTAGAGAGGACACTGATCGGCGGAGTCGCACGCAATCTCTGTGGCGCGACATGTCGTGCGCGGCTCAACGCCGCTCACGGATTCCGAGCACACGTAACCTTCTTCGCAAGGGTTCACGTCCTCCAGCGCCACAGAGCAGGTTTGCGGGCACCATGCTCGGCAATGTCCTTCAACGCAGGCGGCCTCCGGGGCGCAGCGGCCCACATCCATAGCTTCCTGCGAGTTAGTACAATCGGTATGGCGCGCACACGCTGTACCCTCGTCGTCGCCGCAGCCGAGCCACAAACCAAGCATTGCGGCGACCACGATCGCCGTTCGGTTTCGGAGTCTAATAGCCAATGTATCTCCCTTTCTAAAGGCTCACTCGACTTGTTCGTTGCCCTCAGGACCGCCAAAAATCTCTGGCTCACTATCGGCGACAAGCACGGAATAGAGTACATCCTTGCGCCGCGCTACGACGGTGCCTTGAGGGCTGCTAAATTTCTCGGAAAACGAGAAGTAACACTGCGGCTCGACTACCGCCTCGCCAGTGAACGGCTTCGGAATGAAGTAGCCAGTCCCATGGTGTAAAATTGCCGCATGCGTGTACTCGCGATTAAACCGCTCCGCGCACGCCGCGTCGTCAACCGCTTGTGCAACCGTCGAGTCCGGAATCAGGTCGATTCCGCCACGAAGAATTCGAATGGAGCCGATCTCGCCTTTGCGCGTGACTGACACCCGCACCAGCGAATTGCGAATCTGCAGTCCTCCAATCAGGCGCTTAACCTTAAACCGGTAATCAATGACCTCAGGAGGCGCAGGCTCTTCTCCTAGCGCGCCCTCGCCAACCTCAGTTGTTCCGACTCGTAAATTCTTCATGTCGAGCGAGCCCATTTCGATAAGACCCGCCGCCTCGAGCTCTGCAAGTTTGCTCAAATAGATGGGCTGTGCCTCGTCTTTTGACATGAACGGTAGCGTGGACAATCCACTATAATCGGTCTCGCGAGGCACACTCTTGATCTCAAGGTCGTCATCCTTCGGAGCGTACGTAAGCATTACTCCGACCTCGTTGCCGACATCCCGCCAGACCACTATTCCATCGATCGAGTCGACGAAGCTTTCTTTTGGCAACTCAGGCAATTCCCTTCCAAGAAACACGGAAGCGAGCTTTCGTCCCCTTTCGATGAACGCGGAATCGGACAGTTTTACGCGGTACGTGGTAACCATCAAGTCTTGGCTTTTGAGCTGCTCTGCGCGCACCTCTTGACCTGAGTCAACCGTGTCTGATGTGCAGGCGGCCACGAGAACAACTAGCGCCGCGATGCCATGTCTCGCAGTCGTGCAAGGATTAATAGCATTCGTTCGTGATGCTCCGCGCGTTCTCATGGGCATCCTCCGTTGTTGCGCATCACGTAGTTGTAGTAAAACGCGGGCTGACCGGCCTGACACACGGGTGCGTTAATTCGACGGCTCATGTACACGCCGTCACGCATCTGGGCGTTGTCACGCACTAGGGTCGCCCCGCTCGATGTGGAATTGTACGAGATGACAATGGGCGAATTCTCTTCGTCGTCACTGCTGTCTAGTTCCATTATACCGGTCCATGCATAAGTATTTGAGTAATCAAAGTTTGCTCCCGTGGTCCAGAAGTATACGCGTCCGGGGTCGCCGTTCTCAATGGACGGGGAATTGTGAAATCCGTACTGCTGACGTACCCACTGGAAATTGGCGTCGGAAGCGATGTGAGCGGTATTAAGCGTGCAGCTAGTCAGCCACATGGCATGTCCGGCGAAGCCTCCACCCATGCTGCCGATACGCATATGGGAGCCCAGATCGGCGACACATATACCGTTGTTGATATTTGCAAACCACAGCCTACCGAGGTCCCCGTGACCTGCGTATACGGTCAAAAGGTCATTGTCTCCATAAATGTGGTCCGTGCCGCCGGTGCCATAGGTGGTCGAGCAGGATTCCCGGAACCATTGCGGTTTGACCAAGTCATGCAAGAACCTGTCGCCGATGTGACCGTCGTCCTCCAAGAATGTGTCCAGGCTGTACGTTATCATATTTACGTCGGGTGCTTCGCACCCGTGTCCAGTAAAGTCCGTCTGCTCGGCGATGAAATAGTTCCATGCGAAAGCTGGAGAGCTCGGGACGTTGAGCAGTATTAGTATGGCAGTTACGGCGCATGCTGTTCGTTGAGTACGTATATACATAAACATTTCTTCTCATTGTTCCGAGAGAGCTTGCCGTATAGCCGCACTGAACGACAATGTCCGCGTCCCGGTGTTTGGAGGTGCGCGTTGGCTATGCTCTCCGTGACGCAGTACGTGCGCGACTGGCGGATGATGCGCGGCCACGCCCGGGGCCATCGATGATTCTGTGAACCATGCGGCGAGCGCTTGACTTCGCGGGGCCGACAAGACTTGGTGGCGCAGGTCTGGGCTGCGGAAGGGTCGGGGCCGTGCCTAGCCGCGCATAGTACGCTCGTGCGTCGCAATAGACGTGAGCGATCGAACTACGCCGGCTGCGATGCCCAATCGAGTCGGTCGAGCTGCTTGAAAGTAGGCCTAACGCGCCATTTCGCGGCGCAGACTATCCGCCCTGTTTGTTTTTCGGTCGGAGTGACAGTCTCGCTTTGTTGAGTTCGCGCTCACGACCTCTCCAGTGACTGTTCATCCGAACGGTCATCAGGATGTCGTCGAGCGGTGCTCGCGCGAAAGGGGTGATTCGCGCTGCCAAGGAGCGCATTCCAAGCTTGGCTCCACCGTCTGCTGAGACTCGCTGCTGTGAACCAGGATGATGCGTCGGCGATGACTTCTTGACGTCTCGCCGCAGACCTCGCCAGTCGCGCTGCGTTCACTTGCTCTTCGGCCCGCGCGAGCGTTGCTGACGGTTTAGCTGACTCATGATCTGCTTCGGCGTGCTGCTCGAGGGCGGTGGCTGGAGACGATCGCGGTAGTACTCCGCAGCTCGGCGCGTTAAACCGGCGTGCTCCGAAAGCACGTCCGTGCTGAGCTCCGCGGCAGCCAGGAACGTCAGTCGGCCGGCCATCACGAGGTCGTCGAGCTGGTAGTCCTTCCCCTCCAGGTGCTCTTTAAGGAACGCAACCCAAGCGGCCGACGCCATCCGCTGCGACATCCGCTGCTGCGTCCCGTGGTGCTGCGTCACGATCCAGAGAGGGCCTCTCAGCTCGTTGGCCTTCTTCAGCCAGCCCTCGTCGCGCGCAACCTTAAGGTAGTCCGCGATGGCTTGCCGGCTTCGATCGCTGAGCAAAAATTTGCGGCCGCGATACCCGTTGGCCTCGTGGGCACGCTGCGTTGCTTGCTGCACGACCACGATTCGCTGCGCCGATGGATCCTTCACCACTTCTTCGCAGTCGAGCCACACTGCAGATTTCGTCCGCAGGGCACCATCCGAAAGCAGGTAGACGAACGCGCGCAAGCGAAGTGCCAGAAAGTCGCCATCGGCCGCCCGGTTCTCTAGCGCTTCGAAAATCTGCTTCTGATCGCGGGGATCGATCGGCTGCTCGCGACTTTGGGCCGTCATGCTCGGGCGGGCACTATGCCATGTTTAGCCGGCACGGCATAGGTACAAACACATTGCCACCTTTTGCGCGATAGAGCATAGTGCCGGCGGGGTCCTGTCTTCGACAGATGACTTGGGGCGAATCCGGATGGTACGCACGATGACCGAAGGCGCTGGACCGTCGAGCGAGTTTGGGGACTACCACCTCTACGAAGAGCTCGGCCACGGTGGTATCGGCGAGACTTTCGTGGCTCGGCTCAAGCGCGACGCGGCCGCGGGCTTCGACCGATACTTTTGCCTCAAGATCATGGGCCGCGAGTTTCAGGCTGCCCGAGGCGTACGCCGACAGCAGGCCATCGATTCGCTACGTCATGAAGCGCGGGTGGTCGCTGGCCTCAATCACCCCAACATCGCGCGCCTCGTCGATAGCGGCTCGTACAACGACGTGTGGTTCCTTGCGTTCGAGCTCGTCCGCGGCGCGAACCTCGACGAGATCCTGGCCATGCGAAGATTCGGCGAGGGCCTCGAGCCCGAGCATGTCCGCAGGATTGGCATTCAAGTCGCCGCGGCCCTGCAGTGCGCGCACGCTCATGACGTCCTTCACCGTGACGTCAAGCCAAGCAATATTCTGATCGGTACCGACGGCTGCGTGAAGCTCGTGGACTTTGGCCTCGCCAAGGCCAACGCCCAAGCGTCCGCGGATTTCACGGTCGGTGTCGGGACACCACGCTACTGGGCTCCAGAGCAGTTCCTTCAAACGTCACTTACGGCAGCGACCGATCTGTATGCGTTGGGCGTGGTGCTCTACGAGCTGCTCACGACGACGCATCCTTCCCACGCTGACACGCCGGAAGAGTTTCGTCGCAACATCGTTCGTGGCGTCAGGCGCCCGCTGCAGGACTTCGGCGTCCCAGACGATCTGGCGATGATCATCGATTGCTGTCTCGCGAACGACCCCGAAGAGCGGTTTTTGTCAGCTGCCGCGCTGCATGCGGCGCTGTCCAGCAGCACGAAAGTGTCGGGCTTCGAATACGAAATCGGCGAGATCGCCAACGCAGCACGTGATGGCGCCGCCGACCGTAAGCTAGCGGTCGAGCACGCGTCGTTGGCCACGCCTGACCATGGGAACGATCCCACGGTGCACACCACGAACGAGCAGCCTACGAGGCACATGCCAGCGTTTGATGTCGCAGCTCAGGTACGCGATGGCATTCCGGACGAGATGCTGTTCTACAAGCGCGACGAAATCATAAGCGACCTCAGCCGGATGGCGCGTGACGCGATCCGTCAGCGCGACAGTCGGACGCAACCACGTCGCAGACGCTCGACAACGGTTGCGGAGATTCTACCCGCAGGAGAAGCGCCCCCTTTGTCGACCGAGCCGCCTACCGCAGCTGAGTCGGTGCGCGCGCGCAAACGGGAAGAGACGCGCGCCGAGGTTGCGTACGCGCCGCCTCCGGCGCTTGAGACAGTTCTCGAAGTCGCGATGGACACGCTGACCGCTCCGCAGGCACCGGCGACGGTACCAGAAGTGACGATCTTACCCGGTCCGGCACTGCGCGCAGCGCGGCCCTCACGCGCGACCGTGGCTCGCACGCGTGTGAGATCGTGGATCTACGGCGTAAGCAGCGCCGTCGTCGCGGCAGTGGCTCTGATCGCCTTTCAGATGCGCTCGCCCCAGATAAGCGTTCGTTCCGCGGACATTCCATTGAGCCGCCCATCGACGCCGTCGGCTCGTCTACCTGCTGGCGTCGAAGCCAAGAAACCCGCCGCTGCGACACCAGCCGTTGCCGCGCCGCCTCCTGCGACGCTCATCACGCCGGCGTCGAAGTCGACCCCAACCGACACCGCTCGAGCAACCAAACTCACGGCCGACGAGACCCATCAGAGCGCCACGCGGTCACGTGGTGGTGCATCTTCGCAACCCGGTGCGCCTACGGTGCGAGTGACTCTCGGACTGATCCCGTACGGCGAGGTCCGCGTCGACGGAAAGCGTTTCGCAAAAGCGCCGTTCAACGTGGATCTGACCCTCGGCAAACATCGCGTTGTAGGCCGCACCGGAGCGGGCCGATCACGGTCGATGACGATCAACGTCACCGAGAACTCCAAATCCTTCGTCCTGGACCTTCGTGATGAGAAACCTTCACTTTGAGCTCCTAGCGGCGACCCTAGCGGCCATCGCCTTCCCGTCGACGGTCCGCGCCGACGAGGAACGCTGGGCGCCCGTGCTTGTTGAACAGGGCTCAACAGATCAGATGGTCACCCTCGTCAACGCGGTCGCAACCGCGTTGCATGCGCAGGAAGACATCGAGATGTTGGATCCGGCCATTGCCGCACGGAAGTTCGAAGCGGCTCATTCGGCCACACCCGTCGAGGTTTCAGATGACCAGCTGCGTGTACTTGGCGACAGCTTTAGCCAGGCGCTCGAGGCAGCGGCTCTCGGCCAATGGGAGAAGGCGTATCAGCTCGTGCGGAGCTTCGACGAGCTTGCGCAACCCGTTCAAGACTACGCGACGTGGAGGCTGAATCTCGGCCGCGACATTTTCCAATACTGCTTGATGAGCGTTCATTTCATGCTCGACGCCGAGATTCAGCCCGCGGCACGCGACGAGATGCGCAACTGCATCAATGCCGCACCGGAAAGCACCCCGAGCGTAAAGGACACATCACCGCGCGTGATCGAGCTGCACGCCGAAGTGAAGGACGAGCTGATGAAGCAGGGCGAGGCAAGCCTCGACGTCGACGTCAACGGGGTCCCCTCGGAAGGTGCCGACGGGTGCGTGGTCGTAATCAACGGCCTGCCAAAGAGCGGTCTGCCTTACCGCGAGACCGGCCTTCTTGCTGTTCCCGTGAGGCTGCAGGTCAACTGCCAGCGGCCAGGGCGCATTCATCTGGTACGGCTGAAGCCAGGTCGCAACTACAAGCTGATCGACCTGCGCTTCGAACGGGTCGTGCATACTGACGGCGTACTGCGTCTCCAGTATCGAGAGAGTCGCGAAGAAGAAGCCTCGCAGCTTCGCGACGGACTCACGATCGCGAAGACGATCGGAGCGAGTGATCTCCTTCTTGTGCGCCGCTCGACTCGCGGCCGAATGGTCATGCAGCGCTTTTCGGCGGACCACGAACAGCTGCTTTCTGAGGTCACCCTCGCGACAAAGGCCAGCTCCGACGAGATTCGCACAGCGGCTCGCGCACTGGCGACGCAACGTTCAACGGATGTCGAGCCCACGGCGATAGCCCTCACCTCGACGGTCGTGCGAACGGAGCGAGCAACTCCGTACCCCGGCATCGCACTCGCCGTTGGAACGGTCGGCGCCTACGGTCTTGCATGGGCGTCGTACGTTCGCAGCAGCAACTATCGGTCCGAAGTTGCCGACCTCAACGGCTGCATGCTCAACGCGGGTAGCGGCGGTATCTGCGAGCAGTATTTTGCTGGCTACGAAGCCCACGCGGAATCCTCTCTCCTCATAGGCTCTCTCGGTGCCGCGCTCGGCATTGCAACGGCG
>Ga0193752_1001628_pt1 | contig 18310 bp, 7 predicted proteins | sample H1c1metaG_FD_144924 | JGI IMG/M metagenome (GOLD analysis project Ga0193752, IMG submission 144924) | Soil microbial communities from a riparian zone of the East river system, Colorado, United States - H1c1 | ecosystem: Environmental > Terrestrial > Soil > Riparian zone | place: USA: East River...
AAATGTCGTACCGCTTCCGCCTGTCGAAACCGGGCTACTCTGTGTGCATTTCAATACAATTGATGAGTCCTTGCGGGCAAATCTGATTGCAGTGGCGTTTAAGCCGAGCGCAAGTGAACTGATCGATCATTATATCCTGGAGTGTACCAAAGACAATATCGAACAAAGTAAAAACAGGTTTTTTGTTTCTGGTGATCCCGGTGCAATACTTGTTATAGAATTTTGCCGGTCTAACCGCGAAGAGATTATTGCAATTGCCACACAGGTTGAGGCAGCTATGAGGGCGCAGGGCCTCGGATATCATTTCCCATTACTCTTCGGTACTGACACCAAAAAAATATGGACGCTTCGTAAAGCAGGACTCGGTCTGCTAAGCAACCTGCCCGGTGATTCAAAAGCAGTTCCGGTTATCGAAGATACCGCAGTCGATGTAAATGATCTGCCGGCATATATACGTGAATTCAATATCATTCTAAAAAAGTATGATCTGTATTCCGTTCACTATGCTCATGCAGGCTCGGGTGAAATTCATCTGAGACCAATCATTAACCTGAAAACTGCAGAAGGCAATCAATTGTTCAGGACCATTGCAGAAGAGATCGCCACCCTGGTAAAGAAATATCAGGGGTCGTTAAGCGGAGAACATGGTGATGGAAGATTGCGCGGCGAATTTATCAGGCAGATGGTAGGTGACAGAAATTATCTCTTACTGCAGAACGTCAAACATAGCTGGGATCCTGACGGTATTTTTAATCCAAACAAGATTGTCGATACACCATCTATGAATTCCATGTTGCGGTATACACCCGGTCAGCAAATGCCGGTCATCAATACAATCTTCCGTTTCAACAATCAGAATATATTACAACATGCCGAGCAATGCAATGGTTCAGGCGATTGCCGTAAGACACAGTTGTCTGGCGGAACAATGTGCCCTTCGTTTATGGCTACCCGTAATGAAAAAGACACAACAAGGGCACGTGCGAATATTCTTCGTGAATATTTAACCAATTCAACCCAGGTGAATCGCTTTGATCATCCGGAAATTTATGATGTGATGGATCTGTGCCTGAGTTGTAAGGGATGTAAATCGGAATGCCCGTCAAATGTTGATATTGCAAAACTGAAAGCCGAGTTTTTACAGCACTATTATGATAGCAACGGCGTTCCTTTCAGAGCAAAACTAATTGCCAATTTCAGCCGTTCTTCCGCCCTGGGCGCACTTGTGCCGGGTATGTATAATTTTGCTGTTACAAACCATTTCATCAGTAAACTGATAAAAAAAGCCTCGGGTTTTGCTATTGAACGATCCATGCCCACCCTCGAAAAAACAACATTGAGAAGTTGGTATAAAAAGAACTGGAAAAACCGCAAACCTGTTTCTGAAAAAACAGTATATTTTTTCTGTGATGAGTTTACCAATTATAATGATACTTCAATCGGTATTAAAGCGTTTTTGTTGCTGGAGAAGTTAGGATACGATGTGGTAATGCCTGAACATATCGAAAGCGGCCGGACATGGTTATCAAAAGGTTTGATCAGAAAAGCGAAAACGATAGCAGAAGAAAATATCCGGTTGCTGGCATCAATAGTATCAACGGATCATCCGTTGATTGGCGTGGAACCATCAGCGATACTTACGTTCCGGGATGAATACATGGATCTGGCTGATGAAGCTTTACTTCCTGAAGCAAGGAAACTGATGTTGAGTTCTTTTATGATCGACGAGTTCATTGCGATGGAGATCGATAAAGGGAATATTACTGCTGCACAGTTTACAAAAGAATCGCGTAAGATAATTTTTCATGGTCACTGTCAGCAAAAAGCTTTGCCTGGGGTCGGCGCTTCTGTGAAGTTGTTATCGTTGCCGGAAAATTATACTGTGCAGACCATTCCATCGGGTTGCTGTGGCATGGCCGGATCATTCGGCTATGAAAAAGAACACTATGATTTATCAATGAAGATCGGCGAAATGGTGTTGTTCCCTGCCGTCCGTGATCAGGCCGCAGAAGTAATTGTTACGGCACCCGGCACCAGCTGCCGGCATCAGATTAAAGATGGGACTGGAAGAAAGGCGTTGCATCCGATAGAGGTTTTGTATGGGGCGTTGATCTAAGCTCCCCTCCTGCGAAGGAGGAGAAATGCCGAAGGCATGGGGTGGTTGTTCTTTGGTTTTCGCAGCTTATTAGTGTGCGGTTAACAAAGAACAACCACCCGCTCGCTACGCTCGCCGCCCTCCTTCGCAGGAGGGCAGTAGCTACTGCACAAACACCCACAACCCATCTTTCCCGCCAACAACAATATCTTTTTTGCCGTTTTTATTTACATCAGCTATCGTAAAATAATTACCTGTTCCCTTACCGGTGCCTTTTGGACCAAAACATATAACATGTTTTGAAAAATTTTTACCATCCCATTTGTAATAATACAATCCATAATCATCTGCGGCACCCGGATCTTTATCATCATGTGCACGATAACGTTTACCGGTTATCAATTCGGGCTTGCCATCATTGTCAAGATCTTCCCACATGAGCGTGTGGAACTGCGAATTCTTCGGATCTATTTCATGTTTCAGCCAGGTTCTGGTATTGGCAGATTTATCAAAATGCTGTTCGTACCAGTCCAGCCCATAGCCATGCCCCTGGCCCACTATCAGATCACTCAGACCGTCTTTGTTTAAATCGGTAACTACAACTGGTATACCGGTCTCGCCCAGCCGAAATTCTTCGTGGAAAATCCATTTATCGGACCATGGCCTGACCGGTGCTTCGAGCCAGCCGTTTGATATAATAAAATCACCTCTGCCATCACCGTTGATATCGCCAAAACCGACACCATGGCCTTGTTTTTCATGGATTGTATATTTCTCAAATGTGCCGTTAGATTTGTTCAGCCGGAAACACAGAAGCGGACGGCCCGGGTTATTTGGAATGATTTCCGGTGAACCGTCCTGATCAACATCCCATGCCCGTGTACCTTCGACGTTGCCACACTCTCCAATCAAGTGTTCGGGCCATTCAATCGGTTTGCCTTTAGGATTTTCCCGCCAGCGCACCGAGTTTCCCCACCAGCCTCCTGTCACAAAATCGAGGTATCCATCACCGTTCACATCAATGGGCACGGTAGAAAAATCGTCATAAAACTCTCCTTCCTTCCGGACTTCACCAATGCGGTGTTTAGATCTAAATGCAGGTCCCGGATACCAATAAGCACCTGAAACAATGTCCTGATTGCCATCATGATCAACATCGAAAACAGCCGCAGTTTCATAAGCTTCTGAAGAGACGATCTGTTTTTTGAATTGCCGGTCAGGCACCGGCATCTCCGGATCTGATGAAATTAGAATATTCGGAGAAGTGAAAATTAATCCGGTGACCAGCAAAACAATTTTGAATAATACCATGTCATTTATTTTAGTGGTGTCTGACTAAATAAATATCTGAATATAAATATCTGCCTGAACAAATATCTTATTTGACAAATATCTTATTAGACAAATATCTTATAAAAAAAATAGCGGCGTTCCGGTATCAATTTACACCAATCTTATTTACTCCCATTAACCGGGAATAGTTCGCCCTGAACTGCTTCGATAGCGTTTGCTAAATAGACCAGCGGCGCGTTCCAGTTGATGGCAATTTCATTGCTGGCATAAGAGCAATTGTCATCAGTATAAGCCAGTTCAGGATCGGTATGATCATACCTGCATTTATCCTGCATTCCGGGATTCGGTCCACCGGCCAGCAAGCCTGGCACCGGAACTACGATACCATCTGCCGTTGAGGGCCGGTGGTGGGGATGCATCGGCGAGCGATTACCCATGCCTGTTATAAAACAATACCCTGTCGCATTACGACCGCATAGATAATCGAGATTACCTAATGCCGCTCTTGTATATTTTTTGTCTCTTGTGATCATCCAGGCATTAATCATCAGGATGCCCTGATTTGCTGCATTGGAGTTGCTTCCCCAGTTAAAATCCGATTTCCGGCCTCCCATGACTGTCTGGAATGCACTGGAATTTATTGACTCGAGATAATTGTCCGCGAGTTTCAATAATGCCGTTTGTATAATGGGTATCTTTTGTGTAATTAAGAACCGGTCATTTTGTACTGTGCCGTTATTTTTTTCTTTCAGTTTTTTTTGATGGCGGATTAAAGAATATGTGCCAAGCATTTGAACTTTCGCCCAGCTTGGCAAACTTAAGTTTGAATTGAGGCCAGCAGCCACCCTGTCAGAATAAACCTCATCTCCGGTGGTAATATAAAGTTCCGATGCTGCCCAGAACCATTCATCATCGGGCATCTTGTCGCCGTATGCACCGGTGGTGATCTTTGGCTTAAACAAGGTGTTCAATGAATCCTGATTATATAATACAGCAGGGTTTTTAACCGCCCAATTCCATGAACTTTTTGCGGCTTTTAAACAACTATCATCTAATCCAGGCAATTTGATCCGGTATTCTTTGAAGATTCTTGCGGCCTGTGCCATGACTGCAGCAAAGTCCAATGTTGCTGCGGTGCTTTTTTGTACGGCATATCTCGGTAAAGTGGTTACTCCGGGCATCACATTACCGTCGAAGGCTGCGTTGGTGCATTTATGATACACGCCACCATCATTGGTATCCTGCATCGTCAGCATCCACCTGAGATTATAGAGTATTTCATCGAGAAGATCAGGGATTTGGTTATCGGATTCGGGAATATCTACACGAAGGGTATCAAAAAAGGTTTTGAAATCTTCATAGGCAGACATAAGCGTGCCCATGGTGATTCCCGAATTAACAATGTACTTGTTATAATCACCTGCATCATACCATCCGCCGGGAGACGAAATTATTGTGCCCGCTGGTTTTCCGGCGTCGGCAGCAGAAGAATGGATCAGGACCGCCGTGTCGGGATGGCCGGCATTCCGGGCCCATATTCCGGCATATTTTTCTGTTAACGGCATAGAAACCCGCTGAAAATAAAAGGCCTTTAATGAAGCTATAGCGAGCCCGCGATGAATGGAGGCTCCGATTTTGAATTCCACCGGGGTCTGCCCTTTTCCGATTACAAGTTGATAGCTACCCGGGACTTTAAATGCCGTAAAATCGGCTATTTGAGTTTTTAGAGAAGAATTGGAAGACTGTTTGATGCTACCAGGGGAACCTTTGAAAACGGTATCCTTATTTTTTACATTCAGGATGAAGAAGTCTGAAATATGGACATCCGAAATTAAGACTGCGATTTTTGGCGCTGCAGGATAGAATCCTGACTGGTTCAATACTATTCGTGGTGCCTCCTGAACATAGCCCCTCAGGGAAAGCATCATAATGCAAAATAAACAAACTGATTTTTTCATAAACACAACTAACCATTAACGTTAGCTCTTTTTGATTAGGAAATATTGACGTCACTTATTGATCACCGATAGCACATGATTGGCTACATCAATCCCCTGTTTTCTTCCGTTTACGATTGCGTCAAGGAAATGAATGCCGCCGTAGAACCTGGACATGCCGGCTTCGTCAGCAGCCTGGTAAAAAGAATTAAAGCGACGCGAAGGCAAGCCAAATTTTATCTCCACCGTGTCGACATAATCAAAATTATCACCGAGATATTTCGTAAGTACTACAGCTGCGGCCGCAGAGATCGTGGAATGGCCACTTGGATATTCCGGAAACGGAGGGGTTTGCAGCAATGGTTTCCAGGCCGGATCTTTATATTTCCTTATCGCCGTTTCCGGGCGAATGCGATTGCTGCGAAACTTTTCATCCCAGCACACAAGAAATCCATCCATCAGTGCCAGGGAAACATAAGTGTGGATTCGTAGTGATTCATTAAACGACTTGCCGGCTTTCCCGCATGCAATACCGGCAATTCCGAGCCAGTGAGCACCGGGAGAAATCTTTTTTAACCCGACCTGCATATGTCCGCCGTCCTGCAATGCAAAAGGATTACAATCCCAGTAAGCCGCAATTAATAAGCTATCGGCCGGAAATTCCCTGCCTTTATTATAATTGAGCATCATCTGCCGGAAGAAAACCGAGTTGGTATCCTTTGAAAATGGAACAGGCGGAACCGGCATGAACTGGCTGGACGTATCAAGTGTAAAGGACCTGATGGTATTAAAATAAGGTTCAACAGCAGGCATAAAAGCAGGTGGAGTCGGATACCAGTATCCCTCTTTTTCGGTGGGAGTATATCTGGCAAAATTTGAGATCCGGTTGTAGCCATCTGAACGTGCATACTTTAATATTTGCCTGCTTACGGCAGATGCATACAGTAATGATTTATCTATTTCTTCATCTGTGAATCCTTTCAAACGGCAGGAGTCAAGAAAATTTTTCCTGTATTCCAATAATAATTTACCTGAGGGCTGAAGCTTTGATGCAGTTTCGATCATGGCCAGCATCGCAGCGAGGCGATAGTCATAACCCTTTATAGTATCAGGCTTGCCTAAAACGGGATATTCGTTTAACCGGCCGGCTAATTTAATTACGCTGCTATCATGCTGTGAAATAATCTCATACCCTGCCAGGCTGGTATAACCGAAAAACCGCGCGGCCAATGGTGGGCTCGTAACATCGTGTAACATCAGATCACTCATCTCACCGACCAGTTTACCAACGTCGTTGTTAGTAAGCGTTTCACCCGAATGTTTTTTATCATTACAGCTGTAGCATGCAAGAGCCAAAAAAATAATAATAAGTTTTTTAATCATGATCAGTCAGGGAATACGCCTGAATTTTATGTTGATTGATTCCAAAAAGCAATTTGTTGCCGATCTCAAGAATACTCCTGGTATCACCTTTTAATTTGAATCCTGATATCGATTGTGGAACGTATTTAAAATCTCCTTTCCCATCACCTTTTAGCAAAACCCCGAAGTTAGCGTCAGATTTCCCCAACCGTAATCTGGGATGATTAATATTGCCTGCCAATAGAATATCTTTAAAACCGTCTTTATCAAAATCCAGGATCTTCAATGCATAAACTGGCGCGAACTGCGCTTCTTTTGGAAGTTTTTTGCCGGTGAATTTCCCATTGCCACTGCGTATAAAATAACTACTTTCTAAAATACCGGCGGAAAGGTGACCCGCATCTTTGAGCTGTTCGGGATCGAAGAGATCAGTAAGCGTAGTATTTGCATATCCTTTATAGTCAGTAAACTTAGTCCGCATCGTACTGATCTGTTCAAGCAGTTCATCCCTGGTAACGTAGGGAAATGATTTACCCTGAATATAACAACATAAAACAGGATCGACAGCTCCATTATCATCAAAGTCTTTATAATACATTTCAACAGGTTCCTTATCATTCGCTTTAATCTGCGAATTAGCTCCATAATTTCCGACTATCAATTCTGCAATGCCATCATTGTTCAGATCTGCAGTATCAAGGCAATTCCACCACCCTGAGTAATTTTTATCAAAATATTCATTGGTTCTGTTTTCAAATTTGCCTTTATTGTTAATGTAGACTGATATGGGTAACCATTCTCCCGTTACTACAAGATCATTAACCTTGTCATTATTCAAATCTATAAACAAAGCATCGGTGATCATTCCGGCTTTCTGTAATGTTTTGGCATCTTCTGCGATGCGATTTGTAAACTTTCCTTTGCCATTATTGATTAGTAAATAGCTCTCCGGCGTTTCAGGATACCGGCCAGGTATGACCCTGCCGCCGACAAACAAATCGGGAAATCCATCCCCGTTAACATCACTTGTGCGAACACAGCCTTTGCTACTGGTCATTACCGGCACCGCATCCCGTTTTTTTATAAAAACTCCCTTTCCGTCATTTATGTACAATCTATCCTGCAGCAAAGGATCACCCGGAGTATAATTATGATATCCACCGCTGCAAATGTATAAATCCGTGTATCCATCACCGTTAGCATCAAAGAATAAGGCATCTGCATCTTCGCTGTTTTTGTCTTCTTCAAAAGCAGTCTGATTTGATTTCACAAAGCTACCGTTGCCTTGCTGAAAATAGATTGTCGCCGGCAGCCCGCTGCCACCACCTGCAAACAGGTCTTCACGACCGTCGCCGTTTACGTCTGCCTTGGCAAGGGCCGGCCCCGCAAAAGATTGGGGGTTCACCATTAAAGGCTGACGTTTGAAATCGTTGATATCCTTGTTAGGTGTTTTATAAACGACAGGAAAAGTTGTTTCGCTAAATAAAGTTTTCGGAACAGTCTGTATATGATAATGCTGGTTTGCTTCAGATTGTTTCAAAACAATTAACTGGTTCGCTTTTATTTTTGACAGCACCTGGCTTTTGCCACCTTGCCATACAATGCGTACTGAATCGACCATATTATCCGGGCCAAGGCCAAAATGCAAAACCTGAGATACAACAGACTGATAACCGCGGTTTGGCATCTGTTCAAGGAATTGCATTTTACCTTTTGCAAAGATCCAGATTTTTGCGCCCAGACCCTGGGTGTTTGCACCGGCTCCCTTCAGCTGAATCCGAAGATAGTTGGATCCGATTTTGTCCGCTTGTTTATCGCCGGTTGTTTTGTTTTCGTAGATGAATGCCGGTTTATTGATATTATTGATGATCAGGTCCTGGTCACCGTCATTATCAAGATCGGCATACGCAGCACCGTTGCTATTAGCAGTACTGTCAAAGCCCCATTCATTTCCTTTATTTTGGAATTGCAATGCTCCGTCATTTCTAAACATGCAATTTTTGAGAGATGAAGATGGGATCTGTTGAACAAGATTTAATATGTCCTGACGCATTAGATTACGATTCTTCAGAAAGTCGCCCATGTACTTCATAAAATCCATATTTGTAAAATCGCGGGTAAAACCATTTGTAACAAAAAGATCTTTCCAGCCATCATTATCAAAGTCTGCAAAAAGAGGCGCCCAACTCCAGTCGGTATTTGAAATGCCTGATAACTGGCCAGTTTCACTAAAGCTACCATTACCATTGTTTACATGCAACATGTTGCGCATATACTGATAATAAAAGCCTGAGCGAAGGCCGAGATTAAATTTTTCGTAATTGTCGGGTGCAAAAAGTAGTTTCTGGCGATCGTTGGATTCCGGCAACATGTCAAGGGTATATATATCCGGCCAACCATCGTTGTTAATATCCGATATATTATTACCCATTGAAAAATGAGAAGTCTGCCCAAGGTATTTCTCAAGCTCATTTTTAAAGCCACCTTTTTTGTCATTGATGTAGAGATAATCCGGGGCAGAGTAATCGTTGGAAATATACAGATCAGGCCAGCCATCGCCATTGATATCAGACACGGCGGCGCCTAGGCCATAAGACAATGCGGAACTTACTAATCCTGATCTGGCGGTTACATCAGTAAATTTGTTGTTATTGTTTTGTAGCAACCGGGAACCTATGCCCGGGTTTGGCGTTTTCAACAATTCGGCCGTGGATGCTTCGTCGAGGATAGGGATGTTATTTGGATTATGATTTAATAAAAAAAGATCGAGATCCGAATCCAGGTCATAATCGAAAAACACTGCCTGAGTTGTGTAAGATGTGTCGGTTATGCCATACGCTTCAGCAGATTCTATAAAACGGGGTATACCATTTTCATTCCCCTGGTTGATGAAGAGTTGCTTCATGCGATTTTCACTTCTTACTTTTCCGGAGTAAGAAAGAAAAATATCCAGTTTATTATCGCCGTTTACGTCCGCAAATGACACTCCTGTTTTCCAGGGTCCGGGACGTCCTCCGACGCCGGTAACATCAGTGACGTCTTCAAACTTCATTTTTCCACGGTTCAGATAAAGCTTGCTGGAAGCCATGTTTGCGCTGAAATAGAGGTCTTCGAGCCCGTCACCGTTAATATCCCCTACTGCTACTCCCCCACCGTTATAAAAATATTCATACATCAGCACATTGGTATTCGGACCCTCGGTGAGTGTGTTCTCAAAATCAATATTTGTGTGGGAAGCAGGAAGCAACTTAAAAAGTGTTTCAGAAGGGGGCATTGTATTTTCTTGATTATCTCCACAAGACAGAATTGCAGAAACTACAGCGATAACAGATAAGTAGCGAAAGCTTTTTGTTGTAAAAATCAAGGCAACAGTTTTTGAACTACAATATAATTACAAGTTATCCCAGAAATTAAAAAATCTGTGCTGCTCCGAAGGAGCGGCACAGATTTTTTTTATCATGGTTAACTATTATTCGTAACCCGGATTCTGAACAAGTTTTGTGTTTTTGATCGCTTCATCACGGGCGATTGGCAGGAAATACATTTTGTCCAACCAGTTCCTGTTTTCAAGAGAGTTATCTACAGTTGGCGAATAAGTGTAGTCGTACTTCGTTGGATCCTTTCGATACGGAGTTGTAGCCGTTTGTCCGGCTTTCAATGTTCCTATTACCGCGATATACACATTCTTACGGCCGAGAGTAGCTGGCGCGATCATCCAGCGCCGCGCATCATGCCAGCGATGCTCTTCATAAGCCAGTTCGATACGGCGTTCATTTCTGTATCGCTGACGCAGGGCATCGCCTGACTCGGTAAAGCCTGGCAGACCGGCACGATACCTGATCTTGTTCAGCCAGGTACGGGCTTCTGCATCCTGTCCCAACTCTATACAAGCTTCTGCATAGTTAAGAACCATTTCTGTATAGCGAAAGAATGGCCATGGAACATCCTGGCGATCTTTATTGTCATTTAAGGCAGGGTTAGGATCAATGAATTTACGAACATAATATCCTGTCCATGATCCGTTCCAGTTTTCAACCGGGCCCTGGCGGGTGTCGAGGCCATAAATAGTTGAGCCACCTGCACCCTGGTAATTTCCGGTCTGGATTTCATTAGCCGGATCAGAACTGCCTCTTGGTTTCCATTTCGCACCGTCATAGAGGATATGTGCATAGAATCGCGGCTCTCTGCCTTTGTATGGCTCTGCTTTCTGAGCTGAGTTACTCCAGCTGAACTTGGTTCCATCCATCATCTCATAATCATCCACAAGGTGCTGAAGCGGCGAGTTACCAGCCCAGTTGTTGTATCCGTTAGGACCGTTGTTCAGACCATGTTGACGGGCGGCTTCGCCTTTTGCCGGAATAAAATACCTTCCAAAGATAATCTCGGACTCAGCGGTTGCGTCAACACCGGGGGCCTTACTTCCGCCGCCCATTGCTATGGAAATATAGTTCCTGGTAGCAGTAGCTGTATCTTCAGGTGCGGCCAGACTCAGCTTATAGCCGGTAGTTGCATCAAGCACTGCCTTGGCCGCATTTTTTGCAAGAGTCCAGCGGGCAGGCCTGTCGCCTGTAGGGTAACCGAGGATTTCTGGTTTTGAAAATGCATTGATAACAGTCGATTTCGATTTAGCAGTAGGCACATCATGCAAGTCGCTGGCTGCATATAAGAGCACTCTGGCCTTTAGTGCGAGTGCCGCATTTGCAGAAGCCCTTCCTTCCTGGACTGGCTTGCCGTTAAGCATGAGCACAGCAGAATCGCAATACTTCACAATGTTATTTACATTATCAGCCCATGTACCTCTCTCAGCAGAATAATCTTCGTCAAGTCCGTACACCTTCGTAATAAGAGGGCCGCCACCATAATACCTTAATAGCTGGTGGTTGTAATAAGCATACAAAAACATCGCCTCGCCGCGCAACCTGTCGCGCAGGGTTGCATCGAAAGGACTTGAAGGCAGGTTAGTCATGGCAATCAATGCAGCCCGGATACGAGTATACATTTGATTCCATTGATAGTTTCCATTGGGCCAACCCAGATTTGATGGATTCAGGATGCCCTCATTCACAATGTTGAATCCGCGGCCGGCATGAGTGAAAATCGCTTCATCTGAAAAAGAAGCAAGCATTTCTTCATGAAACCCGCCCAGGCCGAGACCTGCATAAATACCATTTACAAAACCTTCGGCCAGGGGACCGTCTTTCCAGGCAAGAGCATCTGAAACCTGGCCGGGTGGCTCAAGATTCAGATAATCTTTTTTACATGAATACAGCAGGGTGACGGTAACCACGCCTAATATGATAGATTTGAGTATTTTTTTCATTTTTCAGTTGTTTAAAAAGTTACACGAGCACCTACACTTATGATTCTTCCCTGTGGATAATACTGGCCATTTTCACTGGTAGATTCAGGATCCCAAATCTTCATTTCATCCCAGGTAATCAGGTTCAGACCATTCACGTAAATCCGGGCATTTTGCAGGCCTACCTTAGAACCTATTGCTGCAGGTAAATTATAACCAAGCTCTACGTTTTTGAGTCTCACATAATCGCTCTTTCTGAAATAATAGGTATTAAGACCGTATCCGCCACCGGTGTAGTAAGTACCGCCACGGTTAGCAATCCTTGGATTCACGCTACTTGGATTCTCAACTGTCCACCTGTTTTTATAAGTGTACTCAAGATAGTTTCCGATATCACCAGACTCAGTATTAATGTATAGCCGACCACCTGCAGCGCCCTGGAACAATATTGAAAGATCGAAGTTTTTCCAGCCAAGGTTGATATTCAACCCCCCCGTGAACCTTGGGTCCCGGTTCCAGTCCTGGCTGACCCGGTCGTCTGCAGTAATCTTTTTATCATTATTCATATCCTTGAACTTCATATCTCCGGGAATCAGTTTGGAGGTAGCAGCTGAATAGTCAAGTGTATTAGCATCTATATCTTTCTGATCACGGAATACACCGTCGTATTCATAAGCCAGGAAATTTACTCCGTTTGTTCCAAAACCTCTGCCTGTAGCTCTCTGGTACTCAGGGATACCTTTTGTATCAGGCCAAAACAATAAGCGATTCTTCGCAAAACCCCCATTCACACTAACTGTGTACCTGAATTCACCAATAATGTCGCTGTAGCCCACTTTGAATTCCCATCCTTTGTTGTCAAGCTTACCCAGCGGAACCGGTGGCAGCTTGTCGGAAATACCGGAACTGTTAGGGACTGCTGCTTCATTTCGTACGAGGATCTTGTCACGCTTGTTATAAAAAAATTCAAATTCAAAATTCAACTTATTATTAAGTGCAGATCCTTCCAGGCCCAGGTTCAGGTTGTTGGCTATTTCCCATGAAAAATCCGGATTTGGTACAACTCTTTCATTGAGCGTCCTGGTCAGGCTATTGTTCAGGATATAGGTGTCAAAGGTATAGGTACCCAGGTACGCAAATTCCTGTAAGGTGCCACCAAAGAATACCTGATCATTACCCATCTGGCCAAAAGAAGCCCGGAGCTTCAGGTTATCGATAAACTTAACATTCTGAGCAAAAAATTTCTCATCAGAAATATTCCAGCCGGCGAGTACACCCGGGAAGAAACCAAATCTGCCTGCTTCAGGGAACATATAAGAACCATCCTCTCTCCATACGAACTCGAACAGGTATTTTTCCTTATAGTTATAATTGACCCGACCGAAATAACTCAGCCTTGCTCTTGTAAAGGCACTACCGGCAATGGTCTGCTCGTCTGCACCACCCACATTAATCTGGTCAATTTCCGGAGTCAAAAAGTATCTCCTGAATACATTGAAACCCTCGCCCTTATTTGTTTCTTTTTGGACGCCGGCAAGAAAACCAATGGTATGATCACCGAATTTCCTGTCATAGTTCAACATCCCGATGAGGTTCACATTAAGGCTATTTTCACTATACTGGTTAAGACGGGGATCAGAGAATGTTGATCTAACCTTGCCTTCCAGTTTTGGGGATACCCCATCTGCTTCAAATGTTTTTTTATCCCAGAAATACAAGGTCCATGGTGTTGCCCACCTTTTACGATCCAGGTTGTATTTATCAAAAGCAGCAGTACCCGTGATCTTCAGACCTTCGACACCGGGAATCAGTATCTCAAGTTTTGCATTGGTCTGGATATAGGTTCTTTTATCCCGGTCGTACCCGGTTTTACCAGTGGTAATTACAACGGGATTTTCACCATTCTCGATATCAGGTCCTGGCAATCCGTTTGGCCAGATGGCGGTTTCTGACGGTTTACCACGCATCTGCATGCGGAAAATAGCACCGGCAGTTGATGTTGGAAACTCGCGGTTTTCTTCACGTGCGAGGATGCCGACACCAAGATTGATATATTTATTTACTTTGGCATCGATATTCAGACGAACATCATATTGTTTATAACCGGTTGCGGAGTTTTCATAAAATCCATCCTGGTTCTGGTAACCCATAGAACCAGAATATTTTATTGCATCCGTTCCACCACTTACCTGCAGATTGTGTCTTACCTGTGGTGCCCAGGTTTTGTTGGTCGCGTCAAACCAATCAGTATTTGGATGTGTCAATGGTGATGATCCATCGCGGAATTTTGCAAAATCATCTGGCCGAAATGTACCGAAGAATGTTCGCGGCGTTGCACCTGGAACAGTATATTGACCTGAAGTCTGCAATCCCTGCCATCCTGCACTCCAGAGTTCAGGATTTTGTTGCAGCTCTTTATACAGAACCAGTTCATTGGCCATTTCTGCATACTGCAGGTTGTTGGCCATTTTAGGAATTCTTGATGGTTGTGACCAGCCATAGTTGAAATCGTACAGCAGGTTTGGTTTACCAGTCTTACCTCTTTTCGTGGTAATCAGGATAACGCCGTTTGCCGCCCTTGCTCCATAGATCGCTGCAGAGGCATCTTTCAGTACTGACATGCTCTCTACATCGGCCGGGTTAATCCGGTCAAGACCACCCGCACGATCAGGAATACCGTCGATAACTATCAGTGCACTCGAGTTACCAAATGTGTTGGTACCCCGGACCCGTATAGCGGAACCGTCATAACCCGGCTCGCCACTTGATTGTATTGCGGTAACACCCGGAAGACGACCTGCCAGTGAGTTGGAAAGGTTAACCGTAGGCGACTTCTGAAGTTCCGAACCCTTCACGGTTGCAACAGCACCGGTAACAGTAACTTTTTTCTGCGTACCATAACCAACAACGATCACATCTGTGAGGTTACTGCTTGAAGTTGCGAGTCTAACGGTGATCTGTGTACGATCTGCCAGTGCAACTTCCTGCGACTGGTATCCCACTACTGAAAATACCAATACAGCCTTTGGATTGTTAACAGGTAACGAAAATGATCCGTTCTGGTCCGTTGTGGTGCCGTTGGCAGTTCCCTTTACCAGGACACTGACATTAGCGATTGCTGAATCCTTGTCATCAACCACTTTTCCTGCTACACGAATGTCCGACTGGCTGAATACAGTGCCGGAACAACACGTGAGCATGACGAACAGGCTGAGACAGGTGTTTCTAAATAATTGGGTTTTGAACATTTGGTTTTGATTTATTAGTTGGCAATAAAAAACAGGCTATTCAGACGCAGACATACGTTTACCAATCAGCTTTTGAGGCTAAATGGTTATTGAAATCTGAAGTTGGGTTAACTACGTTTTCGACTAGTTGTCCTACAAAAAGAAAGAGGTGTGAAAGGAATGGGCGAACGCCTCCATGTGAAAGTTAAATATTTCATACAAGCAGTTTTAAGTATTAAATCAATCGGCGCCTGACTCTCTCTTATCAGGCATTGGTTATAAATCGCAAAAGCAAGTTAGAATAATCTTTTTAATTTTTAATGTAGTTTTAACATTTATTTTTTTCGAGGGACAGAAATGTAGCGCGGACGTTCTCGTCCTCTTGTCGAACGGGCCTCAAGGTTCGTCGATTTTTAAAGCTGTTTGGGAGAAGGTTTATAAGAAGCGTGCGAACCTGGAGGTCCACACTACATCTTTATCTTAATACTTCTATACTCAACCGCGTTACCATGATCCTGCAAAAGGATATGACCTTTTGAAGCCATGCCGAAATTTGAGTAATTTTTATATTTGCTTTTTGCAACAAGACTTTTATACTCTTCACTGCCGCGTGTGTATTCAACCACTTTGAAACCATTCAACCAATGTTCAACCCTATTATCGGGATAAACAACGATTCTGCCCCGGTTCCACTCACCAATTTTCTTTTTCGATGCCGGAATCTCCTTGCGGGGTATAAGATCGTAAAGAGATGACAACGTTCGGTTACCATTGGAACCCATTTTTGCATCCGGATGTTTTTCATCATCGAGCACCTGATATTCAAGGCCAATGGCAGAGCCTGAGTTATTTTCTGTTTCCGTAACAAAATATTTTACACCACTGTTTCCGCCTTCAGTTAGTTTGAAATCGAATTCAAGATCAAAGCTCTCAAACTCAGCATCCGTAACAATATCACCGCCATTCGTTGATTCTCGGCCATCCGAAGGCAATACCTGGATCGTCCCGTCTTTTATCGCCCAGCCTTTTTCAGGAAAACCGGTTTTCCTGGCTCCTCTCCAGCCCCTGGTATCTTTCCCATTCCATAATAATGTATAGCCATTCTTTTTTTCCTGAGGAGAAATAGTATTCGGGATCAGGTTTATTACTTTAATATTATCCCATGGAGATGGTTTAAGGTTATTTGTCTGAATCCGGATATTTCGCCAGATGATCTGTTTACCGGGAGTACCATTTTGTCCGATAGAATGAACCTGAAGGGCGATAAATCCTTTAAGGGTAAGATCGTCTATGAGATGAGCAACCGGAACACCATTCACCCAGGTCCTGATCATAGAACCGATGCATTCAACCCTGTACTTATTCCAGGTACCATTATGAAAGGCTTTTTTCGCCGGCTGGTTATATTCCGTTGTGCAGAGCCAGCCGCGACGTGCCTCATCATAAATTCCCCCACTCCAGGCGCGTGCTGATGGATCAATCTCAATCTGGTATCCGTGTACCCTTCCATTCTGATAATCAGACTTACTCAAACTTCGGATCTGAATGCCCGAATTCATGGATGTATCAGCTTTGAATTCAAGCTCCAGTATAAAATCACCGTATTCTTTTTCTGTAACAAGAAAGGAATTCGGTGTATTCGCGACTGTAGTACCGATAATAGCACCATCTTTCGCTTCATACAGGGCTTTGCCATTAAGCTGTTTCCAACCTGAAAGATCTTTGCCATTAAATAGATTTACCCAATTGCCCGATTGGCTGAAAGATGGAAAAGTAATTATCAAAAAAATAAGCCCCAATAGATGTTTCATGTAATTATTTTCAAGGTTTGGAAAGATGTTCAAAGCATACCGGTTTGATTGATTACTATTTTACTTTAAGCTGATCTGCCAGCCAGTTATTCATTTTCACACCCTGCTCCGGAAAGGTCCAGTGACCGGTTTCCAATGCAAGGTAAAGATCCTTTTTTGCAGGGATTACGTTGTAAGCCGAATACATCGATGTGGGTGGACAAACATCATCATTGAAGCCCCAGGTGTACATGCCGGGAACTTTTACGTTCCTGGCAAAATTCACAACATCATAGTATGCCGCAGTCTCGATTTTATCTTTTTTATTGTTGAAGGCCATATTATAAGGAGCAAACAGATGTGGCCATCCACCTGCGCGTTGATGCAGGTAGCCGGTAAGATCGCATAAAGCCGGGTAATATGCAGCCAGGAATTTTACCCGCTCATCAAGTCCTGCAGTTATAATTGATAATGCACCGCCCTGACTTCCGCCGGTAACCGCCAGATTCTGGCCATCGTATTCCGGAAGACTTACAAGCAGATCATTAGCACGAACGCAACCCAGGTACACCCGTTTGTAATAATATTTGTCTTTATCATCAAGATTGAAATTCTGATATCCGCTTAAGGCACCTGATGCTAAATTAGTGTAGACTATCGGGTCCATCGTAACTGGTATTCCATGTATACCTATTTCAAGGGTTATCATTCCACGCTCGGCCATTGCTATGTTGCCGTTGTAAGGTCTGATGCCAGCTCCGGGTACCGTTAGTAAGGCGGGATATTTTCCTTCTTTCCTGGGAACACAAAGTATTCCATACACTCTTGAGTTACCAATATTCTGAATGCTTACCTGGTAAACATTCACCTTTTCGGTACAACGTTCTGGCAATAACGTCATTCTGGTATCGGGTAGAACTTTTGAAAGCATTAATTTTGCACTGTCCCAGAATACTTTAAAGTCCGCCGGATTGGGAATTGTAGGTTTGATAGTGAGGGGATCGAAACCCGCTGTGGCCCACTTACGATATTCCCTTCCATCAACGCGGGCTGTAACAATACATCTCAGGAATCCTGCTGTCTTCATCGTACCAGCCTCGATCCGTGTTGTGCCGTTAGCAAGAGTCATTGAGTCTTTTTTAGTTGGCTCCAGTTTCTCAGGACCATATTCATAAATGATTCGGGCATTTCTTACAGGATTGCCGAATTGCAAAACCGTAACAGAAAAAGTAACTTTCTCTCCCACTTTATAGAGCCAATCACTATGATCGGGAGCTACGACAACTTTTATAAGTTGTTCAGCAGGC
>Ga0193752_1001629_pt1 | contig 18298 bp, 19 predicted proteins | sample H1c1metaG_FD_144924 | JGI IMG/M metagenome (GOLD analysis project Ga0193752, IMG submission 144924) | Soil microbial communities from a riparian zone of the East river system, Colorado, United States - H1c1 | ecosystem: Environmental > Terrestrial > Soil > Riparian zone | place: USA: East River...
GTAGTCACCAATAAGTTTCTCGGTGAGTTTTGCCCCTCCAATGCCGGCGGGCTCCCAACAGACCTTACTGATGTATCCCGTGTGCAATACATGGACTGACCTGTTGCCTGTATAATAAAATCATTACCCGCTATACCATGTATGGCTGGCACAGAACCCGTATAAATGCAGGTGTGCCCGGCAGCTGTTACGGTCGGGATGTAATCAATCAGTGTATTATCACAAGTAAAGCCTTCATTCAATAAACGCTTAAAACCATTATTAGTGTAACGGTCGTAATAACGGAAAAGGTAATCCCAACGCATCTGGTCTACAACGATACCTACCACTAATTTCGGACGCAGCAGTTCAGAAGTTGCAGTGGTATTAGCCGTTGCAGTTGGGGTCTTTTTCTTTTTGGTTTGTGCCGATACCTGGAGCGCGGCAAAAGCGAACGAGAATAAAAGCAGGTGTTTGATCTTCATTGAAAGCAGATTAAGTAACGCAAATATCAACAAAGTGAGCAAAATTCAATGTGATATTTGCGTTACGGCAATTTAAAGTTTGGTGTACTTCCAAACAAAACCCATTGTCATTTCGAATGAGGAGAAATCTTGTACAACATGCATAGTCCGCTTTTCGAACCGTATAAGATTTCTCTCTTCGTTCGAAATGACAGGCAGAGTCTAGTTAAAACCTCAAATTCAGCGAAGCCAAAAAATTGATCGGCGCCTGTGTGAAAAAATAATTATAATTCACCACCTGGCCGCCCTCAATATCCGGGTAAGTAGCCCCGTCCGACTGGTATTTCTTGCTGAAAATATTGTTCACCAATAAACCAACACCCACATTTTTTACCCCCTTTATGCTGAAATTATAATTAAGCCGCACATCATTTACCAGGTAACCCTCAAGCGAGCGGCTGGTGGTTGAGGTATTATCCAAATATTGCCTGCTCACATACTTGCTGATAAAAGCGATCTCCCCATTTTTCACCGGGCGATAGCTTATAGTACTTGACCCTGTAAAGTTTGGCGAATAGGCTATATCGGTTTTTTTGTATTGGGTTTCATCCAGCGTTTCGGTATCGTAGTTCTGCAAAAACTGGTGGAAATCCTTCACCTTATTGGTGCTCACCGTAGCGTTGACAGCCCAGGTTAATGGTTCGGCTATTTTCACACGGGCGCTGGCTTCGATACCTGCCCGGTAGCTGTCTTTAATATTGGTGCGTATCGCTTCGCCCACATCATCAAGCGCCCCGGTCAGGATGAGCTGATTTTTGTAGAGCATGTAAAAGCCATTGATACTGCCGCTGAAAACCGGGCTGGCAAAACGATACCCGAACTCAATATCTTTCAGGTTTTCGGGTTTTGGGCGGCTTTGGGGCGATGAGTTAACAAAGTCGCTGCGATTAGGCTCGTGATTACCTACTGCAAACGATGCATAAATATTGCTGTGTGCATTTAGTTGATAGGTAATACCTGCCTTAGGGTTAAAAAAGTTAAGCCCTACCTGCTGTTGCACATTGTTCAGGCTTTCATCGAACCCTAAAAATGAATAATAAATGTGCCGGTATTGCAGGTCGCCATAAAGCATTAGGCCGCCTATATGATATTCGGCCCTGGTAAACAAGTTAAAATCTGTTTTTCTGGCATCATTACGCGAATACTGGTAATCCGGCGGGATATTGGTGCTTTGCTGCGTCCATTCGATATTATTATAATGGGCGCCCTTATATTCGTTATACGCCCCGCCAAGGGTGACATCCAGGTTATTATTTGGCTTGTAATTTAAATTATAGGTAAGGCCGTAAAATTTATTGTTCAGCCATAAGCGGCGTACCAAATCTGTCTGATCAATAGTTGTACCGCCGATAACAACTGGTGTAATGCTGTAGTCAGCCAGCGACTGGTCATTTTTATACTCTTCGTAATACCCGTCACCTTTGGTATAGTGCAACGCGCCACTGAAGGAAAGCTTGCTGCTGATCTGCTGATCATAAAGCAGCTGGTAATAATTTTGGGTGTAATTGTCGGTCTGGTTTTTATAAAAGCTTTTGCTCGAATTAATATAGCCCAGCTCATTATAGCGGCGGTTCCCATTTTTTACACTGTCTTCGGGTACACCATCCCAGGCCTGGTAAGTTTGCTCATATCCCGAAAATACATTCAGGCGCAACACGCTGCTTTTGCCATAATAAGCGCCCGTTAAAAAGAAAGATTTGAGCTTCGAAAACGCACGGTCGATATATCCATCTGAGTTCATCCTTGATAAGCGGCCGTCAACACTGAAATGCCCGCCCAACAAACCCGTACCCAGGCTAACTGTATTTTTTATCGTGCCGTATGATCCGGCCGAATTATTCAGTTCAGCATAAGCGGTATCATGCCGGGTGGTAGTTTGTATATTGATGCTTGCCCCAAATGCGCCCGCACCGTTGGTGGATGTTCCCACACCACGTTGTACCTGGATGTTATCTACTGACGATGCCAGATCCGGCAGGTCAACAAAATATACGCCCTGGTCTTCTGCATCATTAAGTGGGATGCCGTTGAGCGTCACATTAGTGCGGGTAGCGTCAGATCCGCGGATACGGATACTGGTATAACCAACGCCTGCGCCGGCATTGGAGGTAACCACCGTTGACGGAGTTTGCTCCAGCAAATATTCAAGCCCTCGGCCTGAATTATTTTTATCGATCTCCTTTTTGCTCAAATTGGTAAAAGCCGTCGGCGAATTATTGGAGGCACGGGTTGCGCTCACGGTAACCTCTTCGGTGAATACAGTACTCCCCGCGAGCCGGAAATTAATTGCGGTGTCGGCGGTCAATACCAGGTTTCTCACAATTGGCTCGTAACCAACATAAGTTACTTTGATGGCAAAAGTGCCGGTTTTAAGTCCGCTGATTCGGTAATTGCCGCTGGCATCAGCAACGGAGCCATTAGCTGCATTAATGGTAATGGTAGCGCCCGGCAATGCAGCGCCGGTTTGCTGATCGGTGATCTTCCCGGAAACGGAAAGTTGGGCCGTTGCCAGGACAGGCAGCAGCAGGGCGAAAAACGCCGTGAATAAATTTTTCAAAATAAATAATTAATACTTGTTAAACCATCTGCACACCAGGGTTGAATATGCAGTACACTTAACTTTTTACCTCTCCCTACGCCGGCATTACCCGGATCAGGTGTATGTTGAAGTCATTAGTCAGTGGTCATTAGTCATTAGTCCTAAACAGGACTCAAGACTTTCGACTCAAGACTTAGTACTTAAACAATGGGTTTGATCTCAGCCTGTCTTTCAGTTTGATTGCTCAAAGCAAGGCACCCCTTGAGAATTATAGGGCAAAGGTATAAATGATTTCGGAATTATAATATTATCCGTAAATTTGATAAAGGCAATATTTTATGACTGTTATTGAATTAAAAGAAAAGCTAATAGCGAGAATCAGCAATACTGATGATGAAGAGTTGTTGGATCAAATTTCAAGGGTTATCGACCTTGAAACAAGAATGGATGAAATATATGAAATGAGCCCGGAAGAAATTGAAGCTGTTAAAGAAGGTATAGCGCAACTTGATAACGGCCAATGGGTATCCAATGATGAGGCGAATAAGATGATTGATAAATGCCTAGGCAAATAAAATGGTCTACAAGGGCTATTCTGGAGTGGGTGGAAATTTTAGAATATTGGACAGACAGAGATAAATCTAATTTATATAGTTTAAAGCTTGATCAGTTATTTAAAGAAACATTTGATTTAGTTACCGAATTACCTGAGTTGGGTATACCCGCCAATTACCCTTTGGTGCGAATAAAAATAGTTCGCGACTACATGATTTATTACCGCACTCAATCAGAATCTATAGAGATATTAGCTATCTGGGATACCCGAAGAAATCCTAAGAAATTCAAATTATAGGTTAGAAGAAAAAAGTGATTGGTCAGTTCAACTGAACCTGGAAGTCGTCATTTTGTTTCAGCAACCGTATCACCGTCACAAAACGCCGCTTATAGGTGTCGTCCATGGAGCTTATGGTGACGCCGTATTCCTTACCCGAAGTTGAGTGGATAAACTTTAGCCCATCGCCTTCGTTGCAATATACTATCCCCACATGCCCTATACTGCGCGGATGATGGCTTTTTGTTCCGGTAAAAAGTATGATATCGCCTGTCCGGGCGTCTTCGATCCTTATTTTTCTGCCGATGTTTATAAACTCATTGGATGAACGCGGCACATTAGCATTGAAATTTTTAAACACATAACTCACAAACCCGGAGCAATCGAAGCCGCGCAAGGGATCGGATGACGCAGGGCGATAAGGCGCCCCTATTAAAGATTGAGCAAAATAGATCAAGTCGTAGGACGAGATGCTTTCTGTATTTAAAACATCGAAATGGAATAACGGTGCCTTTACTTTAACCTTGTGGGCATGCCTGTTTTTCCCGGCATATACTGCACCTGCAAATATTGCACACAAAAATAACAGGCCAACCAGGGTTAAGCTTTTTTTCATTCGTAGACCTCTAAGATATTCTATTTTGTTTGAACCCTGCAAATTTTATAAAATAAAAATCAAAAGGATACTTGATATGAAGTCAGTTTTGGCTAAAGCCCCATTCAGTTCTTATTGTTTCCGCCCCATAAATGGGACGGCAATGAATTTAAAGCAGGTTTCGAAATTTCCTGTATGTTTCATTGCCGTTTGGCTTCAGCCAACGGATAAATTGGAGTGGCTAAAAGGGCTTTAGCCAAAATCTGATGCCAAAAGATCCTAAATGCAATTTCCCGGCACTTTCAGTATTTACCTTTCTCCTTTCGCCTCAAAAACGTACTTTTGCAAACTTTATACAATACGGCTATGCTACAAACACATATACGAACACATACCTGCGGCGAATTAAATATCAGTCATTTAGGCCAATCGGTTACTTTATGCGGATGGGTGCAAAAATCCCGCGACCTTGGGGCGATGACCTTCATCGATATGCGCGACCGTTATGGATTGACCCAATTGGTTTTGAATACCGATAGCGATGCCGCCCTGCGCGACAAAAGCCGCAGCCTGGGTCGTGAGTTTGTGATCAAAGTGAGTGGTACGGTAATAGAGCGCGCCAGCAAGAACCTGAAAATGCCTACCGGCGAAATAGAAATTGCTGTTGATACCTTAGAAATATTGAACGAGGCTAAAACCCTCCGTTCCAGATAGAAGATGAAACTGATGGCGGCGAGGAGCTTCGGGCAAAATACCGTTACCTTGATCTGCGCCGTAACCCGATCCGCAACAACCTGGTGCTTCGCCACAAAATGGCGCAGGAAGTGCGTAAATATTTAGACGGACTGGATTTTATCGAGGTAGAAACCCCGGTACTGATCAAGTCTACCCCCGAAGGCGCCCGCGATTTTGTGGTGCCAAGTCGCATGAACCCGGGCGAGTTTTACGCCCTGCCCCAATCGCCGCAAACCTTTAAGCAATTGCTGATGGTGAGCGGGTTCGACCGTTATTTCCAGATCGTAAAATGCTTCAGAGATGAGGACTTGCGCGCCGATCGCCAGCCGGAGTTTACCCAGATCGATTGCGAGATGGCCTTCATTACCCAGGAAGATATCCTGCATATTTTTGAGGGACTGACACGCCATTTGTTCAAAGCTGTCAAGGGTATTGAGTTCAATAAATTCCCGCGGATGCAATATGCTGACGCGATGCGCCTGTATGGCTCTGATAAACCGGATATCCGCTTCGGGATGGAATTTGTGGAACTGAACGATATCGTAAAAGGCAAAGGCTTTAGCATATTTGATAATGCCGAGCTGGTGGTTGGTATCAATGCCAAAGGCTGTGCCGGATATACCCGCAAACAGATTGACGAACTGACCGATTATATCAAACGCCCGCAAATTGGCGCTACCGGATTGATCTACTGTCGTTATAATACCGATGGCACTTTAAAATCATCCGTAGATAAATTTTACAGCGAAGACGAGCTGACCAACTGGGCGGCTGCTTTTGAGGCTGAGCAAGGTGACTTAATGCTGGTATTAGCCGGACAGACAGATAAAGTTCGCAAGCAACTGAATGAACTGCGTTTAGAAATGGGCAATCAATTGGGCCTGCGCAATAAGGATGTATTTGCCCCATTATGGGTGCTTGATTTTCCTTTACTGGAGTGGGACGAGGAAACCGAACGTTACCACGCCATGCACCATCCGTTCACTTCGCCAAAACCGGAAGACATCGCCTTGCTGGATACCGATCCTAAAAACGTACGCGCTAATGCCTACGATTTAGTGATCAACGGTACTGAAATAGGTGGTGGTTCCATCCGTATCCACGATCGCGACCTGCAAGCTTTAATGTTCAAACACCTTGGTTTTAGCAAAGAAGAAGCGCAAAAGCAATTCGGCTTTTTGATGGATGCTTTTGAATATGGAGCCCCTCCGCATGGTGGTATCGCTTTCGGGTTCGACAGGCTTTGTTCCATCTTTGCGGGGCTGGATTCTATCCGGGATGTGATCGCGTTCCCTAAAAACAATTCGGGCCGCGATGTGATGATCGATACGCCATCCACCATTGCCGAAGCACAGATGAACGAATTGAAAATTAAAACCGCTTTATAATTTTCCCGCGTTAAGGGAGTTATCAATCAAAGACATTTTGAATGAAGATATATATTTTACTATTTAGCTTATTTATTATCGGTTTTTCATCCTGTAAAAAGGATGCAGCTACTTTTGATCCCATAAAACAGGCGGCAGCCGATGATGCTACCATACAAGCCTATATCGCGGCCAATAGTATCACGGCGGTAAAAGACCCAAGCGGGCTTTATTACCAGGTGGTCACCGAAGGAACGGGGGATTTCCCTACTGCCAAATCGCGTGTCACGGTAAACTATAGCGGAAAACTTGTTAACGGTACGGTGTTTGATTCCGCTAACGGTTATACCCAAACCCTGTCTACCTTAATAAAAGGCTGGCAAATAGGCCTGCCGCACATTAAAACCGGCGGAAGAATAATATTGCTCGTTCCCTCCGCATTAGGCTATGGAACCAGTTCAACCAGCGGTATCCCCGCCAATTCGGTTTTGATATTTACGGTTGATCTTACCGGGTTTAGTAATTAGGCGATCACAAATAATACTCCTTAATAAAATTGATATGATGCTGCTCGTGCCCTGCAATGTGGTACACCAGCGCCCTCACGGTAGCATCATTAAAAGTTCCTGTTCCGTGCCCCATCCGGTCTAAGGAGTCTTCCGGAAGACCGTTATATAAGGCTATGGTCGAGTTTCGAACTGCCTCGTATTCATTAAAAATGCTATAAAGGCTGCGGTTGTCAGCTTCAGAATAGGTGGCATACGAATCCTGGTCAAAACCGATCAGGTTATTTTTTTCATTGCGGGCAAAACGCAGGGCGCGGTAAGCGAATATCCTTTCATCATCCACAATATGCACCAATATTTCCTTGATACTCCACTTACCTTCTTTATAGCGGTGGTATAAAAGCGGCTCGGGCAGGGAATAGATAAACTTTTTATTGGCTTCGAAGTTGTCTTTCAGATGTTTCAAAATGAGGCCGTCATCAGGCAGCCATTTCATATACATTTCGGCGTATTCCGGGTAATCTCCTTTTGGGGCTTTGTGAATTATTCTCATGTCGGCAGGTAATTATGGAGAGCAAATATCAACAAATAACCATTATTTTAAGGCTGAAGTTTCTCCGTAACATCAAAATGGTCAAATGCCTTTGTACTATCAGGCATCTGGTTAAAGACAGAATAAAACACATATTTTTTATCCCTATCTATCCCCGGCATCGCGCCGATCACTGTCTGAATATTCTCATTTTCTGACAGTGTGCCTATTCCAAAGATGGGGCATGTATTGTAATTTTGTAAATGACCTACATCATTCAAACAAATGCAGACTACATCTATTTCTTTATCAGGGTTATAGCTGGTATCATCATCTTTCCATACGGGATGCAGAAGCTCTTCGGATGGTTTGGCGGGCCCGGGATTAAAGGAACCCTTGAAGATCTGACCATAAAAAAGAAACTCCCCATGTTTATCGCCTGGTTAATTATTCTCGGCCAGTCGTTAGGAAGTATCGCCTTAATTATTGGTTTTTTAGGACGAATAGCCGCCACGGGCAATTTCATCATATTCGTTGGCGCGCTCATCGTTCATTCGCCTGATGGCTGGATGCTGAACTGGTTTGGCCGGAAAAAAGGCGAAGGCATTGAATATTTTGTAATGCTGCTGGCACTGCTCCTGGTGGTTATTATTAAAGGAAGCGGCGCCGTTTCGGTTGATCTTTGGCTATTACATTATCAAAAATAACAAATCATATTCAACCTTAGTCCACCTTCTTAAAATCATAAGGATCATACTCCACAAAATCCGCCACCTTTACCCTTACACCCGTGACCTTGCCATTTTGCACCGTAAAGGGGAAAACCGCCTTACCAAACGTGGGGTCGGAGAAGGTAACATAAAAACGATTGCCGCCCAGCGGTTGCAGGTGTGCATACATTTTAGGGTGATGCTCAAAGCGTATCTCCAGGTCGTTGCCCATACCCTGGGTAATGGTGAGGGAGCCGTACAGGTCATTCGCATATTTGCCGGTATACTGGCCGACTGGTAACTGCGGCAAGCGGTTCAGCGCCACTGCGCTGCTTTAAGCCTTTTCAGGTATTTGCCGCTGTAATCACTGTAGGACAATTTAAAATAAGCATCCATGATTTCCCAGCGAAGGGCTTCAAAAAACTGGTTCTGGTCGGTATTGGTTAATATAATGATGCCCAAATGATCCTTAGGGCTCAGCGTTACCGACGACAGGTAGCCATTCACTCCCCCGTCATGCATTACCAGGTGCCGGTTATGGTAATCCTGCAAAAACCAGCCCAGGCCATACAGCTGGTAATTGGTTTCGCCATTCAAATGCGTTACGCTGCCCACAATATCCTGCGGCTGCCTTGTGACCTGTATAGCCGCGTTGGGTATCACCTGCCTGCTGCCCACCTTACCGTCATTCAGCAAAGCCATAACCCATTTGCTCATATCGTTTACGGATGAACTGATGGCGCCGGCCGGGGCAAGCCCATCTATCTGGCAATACGGGATAGCGGTTAAATGGCCATCCACCAACGTATGGGGCACGGTACGGTTCAAGGATTTTGGCATATCTTCGGTTAGAGCCAGCGTGTTGATCATCCCCAATGGGGCAAAAATATTTTCTTTTAAATATACCTCCCAGGGTTTGCCGGTTACTTTTGGAATGATCTGGCCTGCTGTTAAAAAGGCCGAATTGGTATATCCCCATTGGGTACGGAAAGGATAGGCAGCTTTAACATGGCCCATCCTTTCAATGATCTCGCTGCGGCCCAGGTCGGTATTATAAAAAGTAAAATCTCCCTGGAATGTCCGGAACCCTATCCTGTGGCAAAGCAGGTCGCGGATATTAACCTCCTGACCGGCATATTGATTATCCAGTTTAAACTCGGGCAGATATTTGGTTACCTTATCATCTAAGGAGAGTGTTTTATTAGCCTGCAGCATGGCCATAGCCGTAGCGGTAAAAGCCTTGGTATTACTGCCGATCATAAACAGGGTATTTTCGTCTACTTTGTTGTTCAGGCCAAGCTCCTTTACCCCATAGCCCTTCATCATCACCACCTTGCCATCCTTCACAATACATACAGCCACACCGGGTATGCGCCAGTTGGTTAGCGCACGGCTGATATACAAGTCGAGGCTGTCTTTTATAAACTTGCTTCTGTCAACCCCCTGTGCCCATGCAGAGGATGTAACGATTATAATACTCAAAAAAAGAATAGATAATTTTTTCATCAATGTAAATTGTTGTTAATTGGTGATGAAGCTATCATGAGCTATGATATGTAATTTTTTTGAGGCAGCTCATGATGGTTTCATTAAGGATGATTAATTTGCGGGGCATTAAAGTGCTAATTTAACGCAAAATTTAGTTATTGATTACACTATTTCTCAATCTTAAACTGACATAAATGAAGACGAGGTTCTATCGTGCAGGGCTAATGCTCCTGTCGCTTACTCTATTATTATCCTTTCATAGCAAGGTGCAGGCCCAGCGCACGGGCACCAATTGGGCGAAGGATGGCTATCAGTATTACCGTACCGGCAAGGATGGTATTGAAGAGCTGGATACCCGCGATACCGCTAAAAAAACCTTGATCATCACCAAAGAGAACCTAACTCCACCGGGCAAAAAGGCCCTGGCAGTAAGCGGTTTTTCCTTATCAGAAGATGGCAATAAAGCACTGATATACACCAATACCAAAAGGGTATGGCGCTACAATACCAAGGGCGATTACTGGATATATGATATGACTGCCAAAACCTTGAAACAATTGGGCGTAGGCAAACCAGAGTCCTCCTTAATGTTCGCTAAGATCTCTCCCGATGGTACCAAAGCAGCATATGTAAGTGCGCATAATATTTACGTGGAAGATCTGGGCACGGGTGATATCAAGCCTATGACAACAGATGGCAGCACAAGGCTGATCAATGGGACATTCGACTGGGCTTACGAAGAAGAATTTGATTGCAGGGATGGTTTCCGCTGGTCGCCCGATAGCAAGCTGATCGCTTACTGGCAGATAGATGCGCGCAAGATCAAGAATTATCTGATGTTGAATACTACCGATTCGATTTACCCCTATACCGTACCTGTAGAGTACCCTGTAGCGGGTGAAGACCCAAGTTCGTGCAAAGTGGGTGTGGTGGATATCGGTTCGGCAAAAACTACCTGGATAGATGTACCCGGCGATAATGTGCAGCATTATATTCCGCGTATGGAGTGGACCACCAGTTCAAACAATATCATATTGGAGCAACTGAACCGTGCACAAAACGAAAGTAAAATATTTGTGGGCAATGTATCAAACGGTACAACACACGCAATACGCCAGGAAACCGATAAAGCCTGGATTGATGGCAAAGCCCGCTGGAACGATGGCAACCCCGTAGGTTGGGATTGGCTGAAAACCGGCAAGGAGTTTTTGTGGGTGAGCGAAAAGGACGGCTGGCGCCACATCTATAAGATATCAACCGAAGGGAAAGAAACCTTGCTGACCAAAGGGAACTATGATATTATGAAGCTGAATTGCATAGACGAGGCCGGTGGCTTCATTTATTTTATTGCTTCGCCTGATAATGCCACGCAGAAATACCTGTATCGCGTAAAGCTGAACGGCTCGAGCAAAACGCCCGAGCGCTTAACTCCTGCTGATCTTCCCGGCACGCACAGCTATGAAATTTCGCCGAATGGCAAAATAGCTTTACACCGTTTTTCCAACAGCTACACCCCGTTTCAAAGCGAGATCGTAACGCTGCCTGTTTACAAACACTTGAGCGGCACCGAAATGACCGTGAAAAAAGATGCGAAAAACAAACCGGAGTTCTTCAAAGTAAAAACTGCTGATGGTGTGGAGATGGACGGCTGGATGGTAAAACCAACCAACTTTAATCCTGCCAAAAAATACCCGGTTGTATTCTTTGTTTACAGCGAACCGGCCGGCGCCAATGTTGTCGACTCCTACGGGGCAGGCCGCAATGGCCAATATGTGGGCGATATGGCAAACGATGGCTATATCTACATGTCTATAGATAACCGCGGCACACCAGCCCCCAAAGGGGCCGAATGGCGCAAGTGCATTTATAAAAAAATAGGCCTGCTCAACATCCAGGACCAGGCAATGGCCGCGAAGGAAGTACTGAAATGGCCTTTTATTGATTCTGCAAGGGTAGCAGTTTGGGGCTGGAGCGGCGGCGGCTCATGTACGCTAAACCTCATGTTTCAGCATCCTGAAATTTATAAAACCGGCATTGCCGTGGCAGCGGTAGGCTGGCAATTAACTTATGATAATATTTACCAGGAGCGCTATATGGGCGTACCGACAGACGAAGCCAGCAAACAGGTGTTTATTAACGGATCGCCGATAACTTATGCCAAAAATCTGCGCGGCAACCTGCTGTATATTCACGGTACAGGCGATGATAACGTGCATTACAAAAATGCCGAGATGCTGATCAACGAACTGGTGAAATATAACCGGCAGTTCAGCCTGATGTCGTACCCTAACCGTTCGCATGGGATATTTGAAGGCGCTGGTACAGGCTTGCATTTGCGTACTTTGTATACCCAATATCTAAAAGAGCATTGCCCTCCGGGAGGAAGATAACCTATGTTGATTGGCTAAAGGGTAGTTAGCTAGCATAGCTCTTGTGTGATCAGAGATCATAAGGGATGCGGAAAGTATTTAACAAAAATATTACACGTGTATCATTGCCATTGATTTATGCGTAATGATCAATATGAGAAAAATATTTATCCCCGCCAGTGTTTTTAGCCTTTTGGCAGTTGTTTTGGTATTAACTTTTTCGGCCTGTAAAAAGGATGCTGCCGGCGGAAACGTTAATATAACAGGAGAATGGGCGAAAGCACAATTTCAGGGGTTAGAAAAGTATGCGTTTAAAAGTGATGGTACCGTAGAATATAACATAATGGCAACTGATTCGGTTACCAAACGTGTTATCGGATATCGCTATAAAAGTGTCGGTAAATACTCGGTTAATAATGCTGAATTAACGATGTACGATCTGAAAACTTTCTCAAATATTAACAACAATTTTGGCCCTGTTGCTGAACTTGTACCTGTTGATGGCCAAAAAACTATAACTTATACTATATCAGTGAACAGTCAAAAAAATAAACTTTCACTTTTTTTTACCTGCCCGGCCAATGCTGATTGTGTTCCTTCACCCATGATTTATTATAAACAATAACGAAGACTTAATCCGGGGATTTTGTCCAAAAACCAATTATTTATTCATACTATAATTAACTAAAAAGGCAGGTCATCTGCATTTCCATTTCTGTAATTATCAGGCGAATGGTTTTCTTTTACCGCCTGGCGGGGAGTTGCTTCAGGTTCAAAATCGCTTTTGCGGCCAAGCATGGTAAAGTTCTCGGCGACTACCTCGGTCGTATATTTTTTTACCCCTTCCTTATCTTCAAAAGAACGGGTCCTTAATTTTCCTTCAATATAAACCAGTTTGCCTTTTTGCAGAAATTTCGCGGCTACATCCGCGAGGCCTCTCCACATCACGATATTGTGCCATTCGGTTTGTTCTACCTTCTGGCCGTCTTTATTATACGTTTCAGAAGTTGCAAGCGGGAAGCTTGTTACAGATACTCCGCCTTCCAGGTAGCGCACTTCAGGGTCTTTACCTAAATGACCTACGAGTATTACTTTATTTATTCCTGACATTGGGTTTAATCAAAGAAATTATATTACAACGAAAAAAAGTTGTTTATAAAGATAGCTATGATTTTCGGAAATGCTAATTTTTCCAAGTCTTTTACCTCAATATAGAACCATTCTTGCTTCATTTTAACCGGCTTACAACTTATGTGAATAAATTGTGTATGTATATGCTGATGTGTAAGTAAGTGTTTCTTAGTTGAAAATGTTTTAATTATCTGGATATCATCACCAAAAAAATCTTTTACTTGTGTTAAGGTAGCAATTTCAGATGGTAATACATAACTAAATGTTTCAATTAAAGGCAGGTCATACATATTTGCCCATATATCTTTTTCATCGCGCTTATTCATCAGGACGGTATTGCCGTCTGTCACCAATAAATAGTTGAAAAACCGTTCGCGTATTTTACCCGTCTTCAATTTTTGAGGTAAAGCCGCTATCGCGTTATTATTAAATGCATAGCACCCTGCTCTTACGGGGCATATGGCGCAATCCGGATTTCTGGGTTTACACAGCATGGCGCCAAATTCCATCATGGCCTGGTTATGCAGGCCGGGATGATCCCGGTTCAGCAGGTCATTTGCTATTTCCTGGAACATCTTTTTGCCCTTTGTGCTGTTAGTGGGTTCCTCAATACCAAAGTATCGCGCCAGCACCCGGTAAACGTTCCCGTCTACAACAGCCCTTGCTTCATTGGCCGAAAAGGAGGAAATAGCAGCGGCCGTATATTCACCTATACCTTTCAGACCGATCAGCTGCTGATAATCCCCGGGAAACTTTCCGGCATACAATTCAACCACCTGGCGGGCGGTCTTTAGCATGTTGCGCCCGCGCGAATAGTACCCCAGGCCCTGCCACAAATTCAATATATCGCCCTCATCAGCAGCGGCAAATGCCTTCACATCAGGATATTTTTCAATAAAACGATAAAAATAGGGCATCCCCTGCTCCACACGGGTTTGTTGCAAAATAATTTCAGAAAGCCATATCACGTAGGCATCGGTGGTATCGCGCCAGGGCAGTTCCCGTTTGTTTTTAAGGTACCACCTGACTAATTCGTCAGAAAAATTCATGTGCTCAAATGTAATATCATGCACGCTTAATTGTATGTATTTTGTAACGTTTATGTGTGATTTATGGTCCTTATAAAAAAAAACCATCATTTATTTCAATCTTTGGTTATAAACCAATACTTTTGCAACCCCAAAACAGTTAAGTATTTACACATTTTAATAAAGGAAAATCTGATATGACTAAGGCAGAAATTATAGCTGAGATCTCATCTAAAACAGGTATCGAGAAGGTTGACGTTCAAGAAACTGTAGAGGCATTCTTCAAAGTCGTTAAAACCTCAATGGTTGGCGGCGAGAACGTTTATGTAAGAGGCTTCGGAAGCTTTGTAGTTAAAAAAAGAGCGAAAAAAACGGCGCGTAATATTTCAAAAAATACGGCTATAATTATTCCCGAGCATTTTGTGCCAAGTTTTAAACCTGCCAAAACTTTTGTTGAAAAAGTTAGATCAGGCAATAAAACGGCCAAAACTGCAAAATAATCCGTACTCATGAAGCTTAAACAAATAATCGTTATAGGGATAGTTTTTGCTATTTCGATTATTTTGTATACGCTGCCTGTTAAAGGTTTAATTAAGCCAAAGGAAGCTACCAGGGGTAAATCGGCAGAGATGCCTGCTTCGCGCCCTGCTGCCATTACTAATGTAACGGTGGATATGGTATCGGCACCGGCAAAAACAGCCATTGGTGCGGCCCTTGCGGCTACCATCAATGATCTGGAAGGGCAGTTAAAAAATGCCTCCGGTGATGCTGATAAGCTGAAATTGCAGAAACAACTGGCAAAACAGTGGGATGATGATAACCAGCCCGCTCCATCGGCATTTTACTACCAGGCTGCGGCCCGGCAGGAGAATACGTTTGAGAACTGGTTAAATGCGGGCAATCGTTTTAATGATGCCTACAAAACCACGCAGGATACGGTTGCGCAACCTGCTTTTGTAGAGAATGCTATTGATGCATATAAAAATGCCACAAAGCTGCAGCCGGAAAGCCTGGATGCAAAAACGGGTTTGGGTATAGCTTATGTTAACCAAACAAGTTTGGGTATTACCGATCCTGATGGCGGTTCGCCAATGCAGGGTATTATGTTACTGCTTGATGTAGTAAAAAAAGACCCGAACAACCGGAACGCCAATTTAAACCTGGGTATGTTCGCCATGAAATCTGGGCAGTTTGAAAAAGCCGTTGCCCGGTTTAAAACAGTAATAGCCCAAAAGGCTGAAGTTGAACCTTATTTTTACCTTGCAGAAAGCTATAAGCAGCTTGGAATGAAAAAAGAAGCCATTGATGCTTATCAAAAATGCAGGGATATGATCGATGATACTGTTATAAAACAGAAGATAGATCAGTACATAAAGGAATTAAAAAATTAAAATTCACATTTAAAGATTATTATTATGCCGAGCGGTAAAAAACGTAAGAGACACAAAATGGCTACCCATAAACGTAAAAAGCGTTTAAGAAAAAACAGGCATAAGAAAAAGTAAGTTAAGTGGTTGATTATGTTGAATAAGTTATTTTACTATTTAACTCAATCAACTTATTCAACCCAATCAACTAACTTAATGTTTGTTATTGTTTTACCTCTTATATAAGTAAGCGGTTGATTCAGACCGTTTTAAGAAATGGAGTAGCAGTTGATAAAAGAATTAATTATCGATTCGACCCCGAACGGGGCTACCATTGCGCTATTACAGGATAAACAACTTGTAGAACTACATAAAGAACAGGTTACCAACAACTATACCGTTGGTGATATTTACCTTGGCAGGATCAAAAAGATCATGCCCGGTCTAAATGCTGCTTTTGTGGATGTTGGCTACGAGAAGGATGCGTTTTTGCATTATCTTGACCTTGGTCCGCAGGTACAAAGCTTGTTAAAGCTGACCAAACAGGTACGCGGTGGTGGTTACCAGTCGAAACTATTAGATAATTTCAAGCTGGATGCTGATATTTCAACCAAAGGCCCCCGCCTCAGTTCAGACCTGTCCATAGCGGGCCGGTATGTGGTGCTTGTGCCTTTTTCTGAAGCGATATCTATATCCAAAAAGATAAAGAGCAATACGGAGCGTAACCGCTTACGTAAAATCGTGGAGAGCATCAAACCAAAACATTTTGGGGTGATCATCCGCACCGTTTCCGAAGGAAAAGGCGTGAGCGAAATGCAATCCGACCTGCTCGACCTGATCTCGAAATGGGAGACCTTCATTACGCGTTTGCCTTCCATCGAGCCTGCTAAAAAAGCCCTGGGTGAGATCGACCGCACCTCTACGCTTTTGCGCGATATACTCAATCCTGATTTTCAGCATATCTATGTAAATGATAATGCCATTTACGAGGAAATACGCACTTATGTGCACCAGATATCACCCGATCTCGAAAATATAGTGCGCCTGCATAAACACAAGGAGCCCATTTTTGAGCACTACGGCATTGATAAGCAAATTAAAGGCGCTTTTGGCAAAACAGTGAACCTGGCAGGCGGCGCCTACCTGGTAATTGAGCATACCGAGGCCCTGCATGTAATTGATGTAAACAGCGGTAACCGTACCGCCAGCAAAGAGAACCAGGAAGAGAACGCCTACCAGGTAAATAAGGAGGCTGCCAAGGAGATAGCCCGCCAGCTAAGGCTGCGCGATATGGGCGGTATTGTGGTGATCGACTTTATCGATATGCACAAGCCGAACAACCGCAAGGATCTTTTTGATTACCTGCGTGCCGAAATGTCGCACGACAGGGCCAAGCATACCATTTTACCGCCAAGTAAATTTGGCCTGGTACAGATCACCCGCCAGCGCGTTCGTCCGGAGATGAATATCGTGACCAGCGAGGTTTGCCCTACCTGTAATGGTACAGGCACCATACGCCCAACCATTTTGCTGCTGGATGATATCGAGAACAACTTCAACTATATCCTGGTTGAGCAAAACGAAAAAAGCATTACCCTTACTGTACATCCATACATCGAGGCTTATATCAAGCAGGGTTTTATTACCCGCCAGATGAAATGGTTCGGCAAATATGGCCAGTGGATCAAAGTTAAAAGCAACCCGGCCTACCAGATCACCGAATTCCACTTCTTCTCCAGTAAGGACGAAGAGATCAAATTATAGATTTGCGAATGTGCAATCCCGATAGCTATCGGGAACAGATGTGCAGATGTTTTAATAGAGCATCTGCATTTTTGTTTTATGGCGAATTTAATTTACTAATTTTATTAGTAAATATGACCGGAATTTGCAATTTAATCTGCACATTTGCACATCTATAATCTGCACATTAACCAATGGCCAAAACTAAAGTCGCTTATTTCTGCCAGAGCTGCGGTTTCGAATCACCTAAATGGCTGGGTAAATGCCCCTCCTGCCAGCAGTGGAATACCTTTGTTGAAGAAATCATAGAGAAAGTAAATGTATCTGTTCCTAACTGGAAACCAAGTTCCACTACTACTCAGCGCGCTAACAAGCCGGTGCAGGTTTCAGAAATTACTTTTGATGAGGAACACCGCATGCTCACACCGGATAAGGAATTTAACCGGGTTTTGGGCGGCGGTATTGTAGCGGGCTCCTTGGTACTCATCGGCGGCGAACCGGGTATAGGTAAATCAACTTTGATGCTACAATTGGCTTTGAATATGCCGAAGTTGAAAGTGCTGTATGTATCAGGTGAGGAAAGTGAGCGGCAGATCAAGATGAGAGCGGAAAGGTTGAGTGAAGTCGGAAAAAATAAATCCGACATCGAACATCCGAAATTCGAAATCGGAAAGGGTTGTTTTATCCTGACAGAAACATCCACCCAAAATATATTTAAGCAAATAGAGCAACTACAGCCCGACCTGGTGGTGATCGATTCGATACAAACGCTTTATTCATCGCATATTGAATCAACGCCGGGCAGTGTGTCGCAGGTTCGGGAGTGTACGGCTGAATTATTGCGCTTTGGCAA
>Ga0193752_1001630_pt1 | contig 18287 bp, 15 predicted proteins | sample H1c1metaG_FD_144924 | JGI IMG/M metagenome (GOLD analysis project Ga0193752, IMG submission 144924) | Soil microbial communities from a riparian zone of the East river system, Colorado, United States - H1c1 | ecosystem: Environmental > Terrestrial > Soil > Riparian zone | place: USA: East River...
ATGGATAACATGCCTTCTGCCATTGAACAATGAGAAGAACTATGGGTCAATGGCAGAAGGCATGTTATCCATGCTTAAGGTTAATGCAATGTTTGATAAGAATGCAACAGGTATGTCTATCAATTTTGACGATGGTAAGATTTCTGTTAAGACAAAACAATTCTTTAATAAAGAAGTGTTGAAACTGCTGGAAAAATATCCGGCAAAGGATATATCTGCCGACGTCATTAATCGCATCCCATCACAAAATGTAGTGGCCGTTATGGTGATGAACTATCAGCCTGAAGGTCTGAAAGAGCTAATGAAGCTATTTGGTTTTGACGGTGCCGTAAACGGGTTTATGCAACAGGTCGGGTATAGTGTTGATGAATTCGTAAAAGCAAACAAGGGCGAATTATTAATAGCGGTAAGTGACCTCAAACCCTATACCGGCTTTGATTCAGCTACTATCAATCCTGACGGCTCAGTGAGCCAGGGAGGCAACAAAACACCTGAACTGAATTATTTATTTGCGACTTCAATTAACGATAAGCCTGCATTCGATAAAATGGTCGGGATCATTGCCGGTAAGGTTGGCGACATCAGCCAGGGCGGTTTCTTTCCAAAGCTCAGCTATAGCATGAACAATAACTGGTTTGCTGCAGGTAATTCACAGGATCAGGTCACAAAGTTCCTGGCAGGTGGAAATAATAAGCAACCTTTTGCTTCGAAAATAACCGGCAATCCATTTGGAGCTTATGTTGATCTGCAGAAGATCATGGCTGCCGGCAGCAACGCCGCTACCGACACTACAAGTAAAGTTGCATTGGATCTGTCACTAAAAATGTGGCAGGACATACTAGTAACGGGAGGCAAATTAAAAAATGATGCGCTGAACTATGATGTTGAGATCAACCTGGTAAATAAATCAACCAATAGTCTTAAACAACTGAATCAATACGCAGACCAGATGTCACTCAACAAAAAGAAAAAAGCATTCTGATAATTGTAAACAAGGCTGTCTCAAAAGTATAATTGAGGCAGCCTTTTACTTTAAGTAATAATTAGTTCCGGCAGTTCATATTTGTTTGAGACCTTATGGATTTTGAAATTCAGCAATTGTTGCCCGCCTGGTTTACAAGTTCGCAGGCTGCCACTTCAGACTTCTGGTTAAAAGATTTGTCCTTTAAACAGGGTGAGTTGATTGAGATCGTGGCCCCTTCAGGAAGTGGTAAAACTTCTCTCATTCATTTCCTGTATGGTATGCGCAAAGATTACACAGGCATCATCCGGTATAACAATAAAGAACTAAGCACTGCCGGCTACGAAACGATGGCCCAATACCGTAAAGACAATTTGAGCGTAGTGTTCCAGGACATGCGGCTGTTCAACAGTCAAACTGTATTTGAGAACATCGAGATCAAAAGACAACTTGCTCCTTTTCACGATAGCGGCCTCATAAAAGAAATGGCCTCACGGTTAGGAATAGCCGATAAACTGGACGCACTTTGTGCCAACTGTTCTTATGGGGAACAACAACGTATTGCAATTATCAGGGCCCTGATGCAACCCTTCGACATTTTACTGTTGGATGAGCCATTCAGCCATCTTGATCGTAATAATGCTGAGAAGGCAATGAAGCTGATTCTCGGGGAAGCCGGGAAAAGAAATGCTACGATTATATTTGCGGACCTGGAACAGACTTCTTTTTATCCAAAAACCAGGTTATTTTATCTTTAAAACTTATCCCTGGCCCCATCATATAAAAATATAAAGCCCCTTATTCAAAGCAGTACCAGCCGTTACTCAAGGATCTCCTCTTACCTGGGACTTGGAATTGGTGTTCTTTTGTTGCTTTGTTCCGTACAAATGTTTCTTAACATCCAGGAATTGCTGGGCAATAAGAGTCCCCGCAAGGACAACTTTGATTTTATATCCATCAGCAAAACCATTACAAATGAAACGATGGGCCAGCTTGATAAAAATCTCTTCCAGGAAAATGAGATCAGGGAGGTAGCTGCACAGCCTTTTATTGATGGTGTCGGACCTCTCATTGCAAATCGATTCAGAACGCAGCTGAGCATTGACCGGATCATTCCTTTCAGTACCGACTTTTTTGTGGAGGCGTTGGATAATTCTTTTATTGATACCGTACCCCCCAATTTCAGTTGGACAGAAGGCCAGCAAATTATTCCCGTGATTCTTTCCTCTGATTTCATGGAAATTTACAATGTGTTTGCACCGGGCTATGGGTTACCACAGGTATCGGAAGCAACAGCCTCGCAGCTTATAGTAAACATCAATTGTTTTGGTATAAATGGTAAACAGCAAACATTCAAGGCAACAATAGTTGCATACAGTGACCGTATTAATTCAGTGCTGGTTCCTGAATCATTTTTGACCTGGGCCAACCGGGAATTTGGTAACACTACCGATGTGAAGGCTACGCGTTTATTCCTGCGCACGAAAGATGCCAATGATCCGGCTTTGCTTTCATTTCTTGATTCAAAAAATTATAAAGTCAACAAAGACAAAACAAAATTCGGCCGGGTAAAACAGGTGCTGCAAGGGATATTTACTGGTCTCGGGGTTTTCGGGCTTATGGTCGTTTTGCTTGCGCTGATGTTATTTTCATTTTACCTCCAGCTGATGGTCGCGCGAAGCCAAGACAGTCTGGATTTATTAATGACACTTGGCTACTCTCCTTCCTGGCTAAGCAAAAAAGTTTCGGGGCAGTTTGTTCCTGCATATATTATCATCGTAGCAGTTGCACTGGCAGTTACACAGCTTTTCCACTGGCTGTTTCATCATTATGTTTTAGCGGACCGCCCGGAGTTATCGCCCATAGTTAGCTGGATTGTGGTGCTAGTTGCCATTCTGCTCATACTATTATCAATCATCACCAATCACCGGATGATAAAAAAACTGTTGTTACGTATTCCCGGTGTTTAACCCCGGGCTATGCGAAGTCAACCCCTACCGGGGTTGTAAAGCACTCACCACTCACCACTAAAACTCATCACTCATAACTCATAACTGGTTTCCCTGCCTCCGCCCTTGCGAACGGCTGAAGCTTCCAGTACGTGAGGCTTCGCCACAACCATTCGAATGGTCCGAACCTATAATATTTTAACCAGATATTACTGAAGATGATCTGGAAGATCCAAATTCCTGCAACCACTATATAGATCTGGTAACGTTGCATTGCATCAAACCATCTCAGGCCATAACCGTTATAGATCAATGTGCAGATTATTGATTGCATCAGGTAGTTGCTAAATGCCATCTGACCTACGGGTGAAAGCATGCGAAAAAACCAGTCAGCAATATGCAGTTTGTAAATGGTCATGAGCAGGCCGATATGACCAAGGCAAATAAACAATCTTTTTTCATCGTAAAAATCAAATAACAACTTGTCAGCCAGATAAGATCTGTCAAATTTCACATCCACGGACGCTCTTAGTATCAGATAACTCAAAGTAAGCCCAACTGCATATCCAATAACAGACAACAGGACATAAAACTGCACTGATCTATGCCCGGTTAGCACACCTAATTTGAACAGCGCCATACCAAAAAAGAAAAAGGCGAGAATATCGTAGAAATAATTATTATAGAAAACAGTGCTCTGGATTTCAACATTGATTTTTTTAAGATAGGTCATAAGTGAAAAATATCCTTTGCGAAATTCTGCAACTTCTTTGGCCGCTTCTTTTTTCATATTTGCCAGCTTCAGACGCTCAACCCTTGCTTCATATTGTTCTTTATCTGTTTTTTGTTCAGGGGTGAGCTTCTGTTTCTTTTTCTCAAGGGCCACTGCATATTCACCTTTTTCACGGTTGCTCTTTCCTTCATAAAGCGTGAGTGTATTTTTCAGATTCATCATCAACATCAGGCCTATACCGAATAAGAACAGGTATTTTGGAGCCATTTTTCTGAAAGGGAAAAGAAACAGGCCGCAAATAGCATAGCTGTAAAGAATGTCTCCTACCCATAGAAAGATAAAAGCATTAATCAGCCCGAATATGAGTAACCAGATAAGCCGCCGGTAATAGATATCAGCCGGATAGGTGCCACCATGTTTTTTTTCGAGCCTGCTGATCAGCAAAATGCTACCTGCGCCAAACAACATGGAAAACAAAGCACGCATTGTTCCTTCGAAAAACCCGGAGACCGTCCACCAGGTGTAATAGTTTATGCCACTGTATTCATTTCTTATGCGTAGATCATTAGCAGTAAGAAATGGCAGGGAGAAATAGGGTATGTTCATGAGCAGGATGCCAAGTAGGGCTATTCCTCTCAAGGCATCGATGATCTGAACCCTTTCAGACTGAATAAGTGGAGTTGCTGATTCAGTATATAACGGAGTAGCCTGAGACCCGGTCGTTGGAGACTGGTCCGAAGGAAATGACTCATTCATGAAGATTTGTTTAGGTGTTTTAAGATTAGGTATTTTAAATATACGAATTGCTTTTGCAAAACAATATTACCTATAATAGGTATTGCCATTCAATCCATAACATCCCTGGCAACTGAGTTATTAAACGCCTTCAAAAACTAAACGCCTTCAAAAACCATTGCCGCGCCCTGCCCTACACCTACGCACATGGTTGCCAGGCCATATTTTGAACCACGCCTGCGCATTTCATGAATAAGCGTTGTTGTGATTCTTGCTCCGCTACAACCCAGCGGGTGACCGATGGAGATAGAGCCGCCATTTACATTCACGCGATTGACATCAAGTTGCAGTTCCCCGATACAAGCCAGGGATTGAGAAGCAAACGCTTCATTAAGTTCAATAAGGTCGAGGTCTGCCGTTTTAATTCCGGCCCTGGCCAGAGCTTTTGTACTTGCAGGAACTGGTCCCATGCCCATAATGGCGGGGTCTACTCCAGCCACAGCCATTGAAACAATAGAACAAATTGGTTTAAGTCCATATTTTCTTACGGCTTCTTCGCTGGCGATAATGAGTGCAGCTGCGCCGTCATTAATCCCGGCCGAATTACCGGCAGTAACTGATCCCTTTTCGGCGAAGGCAGGCCTGAGAGCTGCCAGTTTTGCCAGGCTGGTGATCCTGGGATGTTCGTCTTTTGTCAAAAGGATTTTTTCTTCTTTTCCACCAAGGATTTCGACACCGGTGATTTCATCTTCCCATTTTTGCTGATTGAGAGCAGCAAAATATTTCTCCTGGGATGCAAGGGCAAACTCATCCTGCCGATCCCTTGAAATGTTCCATTGTTTAGCAACATTTTCGGCAGTTTCACCCATTGAATACGGATAGTATTCATCAGTGAGTTTTTTATTGGGAAAACGCCAGCCGATAGTACTATCGACCATTTGCAGGTTCCGGTTCCAGGAACCACCTGCCTTAGGGATGATATATGGTGCCCTGGTCATACTCTCGACCCCGGCGGCAATATAAACCTCTCCTTCCCCACAAATAACTGCCCTGGCCGCATCCATGACTGCCTGTAAACCCGAAGCACAAAGACGGTTAACTGTATTACCGGGCACCGTTACCGGCAGCCCGGCCAACAACGCAGCCATCCTGGCTACGTTTCGGTTGTCTTCTCCTGCCTGGTTGGCATCACCGGCGATCACATCTTCAATCGAGTCAGGGTTAATAGCGGAATTACGGTTGAGTAATGCCCTGATGGCCGTTGCAAGCAAATCATCAGGCCGGATACTGCTTAGCGCGCCACCATATTTTCCAATCGGGGTTCGGATCGCATCAATTATAAAAGCACGGGCCATAGATCTTATGTGTTAAATGAACGTTTTAGTAAAGAGTTGGGATTATAAATCCCTGCGGATCAATCCGATCAAAGGTAAGCGAGGAAACCATAGCGCGAAATTGCTAATAACCTGTCATTTTCCCATTGTCATCAATGGAACCAGCTGTCGTAATGGAACCAGGGATGGCTGCTCCGATCTTTCAATTAACAATCACAAATCCCCAATTAAAAATATCTTTGCAAAATGTCTGCTAGTAAAAAGAATATAAGACAGCTGGGATTGAGTGATCTGGAAGCTTTTTTTGAAACCCTGGGCGAAAAAAAGTTCCGGGCAAAACAGGTGTATGAGTGGATATGGACCCGGCAGGCTCATAGTTTTGATGCTATGACAAACCTCAGTAAAGAGCTGAGACTCAAACTCCAGGATAATTTCTCGCTTCCTGCTTTAACTGTAGATACAACACAATATTCTTCCGATGGCACTGTGAAAAGCCGTTTTCGTACCTGGGACAAACATCTTGTGGAAGGTGTATTGATTCCAACAGAAGAACGGAAAACTGCCTGCGTTTCTTCCCAGATTGGCTGTTCCCTTAGTTGTAAGTTCTGTGCCACGGGTTATATGGATCGTCAACGAAATCTTGATTTTGATGAGATTTTTGATGAAGTCGTGCTGATTAACCAGCAGAGCGAAAAAGTCTATAACAAGAAGCTGACCAATATCGTTTTTATGGGTATGGGTGAACCACTGCTCAATTATAAAAACGTATTAAAGGCAATCGAGCGGATCAGTTCGCCGGATGGACTCGGCATGAGTCCAAGGCGGATCACTGTTTCAACTGCGGGTGTTGCGAAAATGATCAAACAATTGGGTGACGATGGCGTAAAGTTCAAGTTGGCTGTATCCCTGCATGCAGCTACTGATAAAAAGCGCAATGAGATCATGCCGATCAACGAAAGCAACAACCTGAAGGCCCTGGTTGAAGCTTTGAACTATTTTTATAAAAAGACAGGCAACGAAATCACTTTCGAATATATACTCTTCAAAAACTTCAACGACAGCATCGAGGATGCCGATGAACTGATCAAGATCTACCGGCAGGTTCCGGCTGACCTTGTAAACATCATTGAATACAATACTATTGAAGCTGCAACCTTCTCCAAACCGGATGAAGAAGTGGTAGATAAATTCATGGCTTATCTTGAAAAACACCGGGTTAATGCGCGCTTAAGAAGGAGCCGCGGAAAAGATATCGATGCAGCTTGCGGTCAGCTTGCAAACAAATCATAATTATTTTTACTTTCCGGCTTTAGTTAACTGGGAGGTTTTGGTTGACTTTGAACTTTTTGTAGCCTTTGAAGTTTTAACTGAGCCTGGACTTTTAGCTGAACTTGAACTTTTGGTTGACTTTGAACTTAGGTTTGACTTTGAATTTTGGTTTGACTTCAGTTCCACGATTTCTATAGCGGCCTTCAGCGTCTGCCGGAGCTTTTTAAGCGGGAGATCGGAATAAGGATCGATATACATAACGCTGATGGTTGACCGATCCCCGATTTCAAGCCATGGAAACGGAAGGGATTTGGCTTCCTTGAATCCTATATATGGCAAACCGTTTTTTTTTTCCTTCCAAAAATAGCATAACATCTTTTTATGAATGGAGAAGAAGGGCATTCCATATTTCATGGACTCACTAATTTGTGAGTCATGTTTAAGGATGATTGTCCTAAGGGCTTCCAGGCAGCTTTTTACCGGCTCATTCAGGCCGAGATAAAATGAATCGATGTTTCGCATATGAAAGCTTTGTTGAATATTCTGATCTGATCCTCGATAAAAAAGAAAGTTAAGATAAGAGGAAGTAATTGTTTAATCAAGTTTGATGAGTGGATGCAGGACCGGTTCTATAATTCGGCAACAAGCCTCAATCTTCCGGCTGGGTTAGCCTTTTCATTAAGTCCCATCGATTTTGCGTATCTTTGTGTATTACTCACTACTGTTGTAAAACAGCAAATCGCTTCAAATGGCAAGAAATAGCTTCGACCGCTTCATCAATAAGGGTGCAACCGGCTCACAAAAGAAAGAACAGATCCGTCAGGAAAAGAAACAGGCAAGAGAAGAAAAAAATGCCTACTTCGATCAGCTAAAAAAAGAAAAGAAAGATCAACGAGTAGCCCAGCAGGCTGCGCCTTTGCGTGAAAACCAGGCGCGTACGTCTGAAGAACGTGCACAAAAACCGGGTTATTCCAAACCAGCCCGTGGCACCAGCAGGCCTGCAGCATCGAGGTCATACGGTAAATCTGCCGGTACGGGTGAAAGCTATGGCAGTAAAAAGCCAGTTTTTAAGAAGACGGAAAGAAGCAACGAAGGCAAGAAAGCAGGCTATAATAAATCTGAAGATAATAGCAGAGGTTACGGAGCTAAAAAAGCTGGCTTTAACAAACCAGAAGAAAGCGGTTCAGGATACGGTAGCAAAAGGGCAGGCTATAGCAGATCTGAAGACAGCAATTCAGGATACGCTGGCAAAAAAGCAAGCTTTAACAAATCAGAAGACAGCAAAGGATACGGAGAAAAAAAAGCCGCTTATAAAAAGCCAGAGGAAGGCAGCAGAGGACATGCCGGCAAAAAAACTGCTTACAATAAACCTTTCTCGTCAGGAAGCCAGGACCGTAGTGGTAAAACATCATTTGAAAAGGCACCGGTGAAGAAAGACGAAAGAAAAGGTGGTTATGCAGGTAAACCAAAAACTCCAAAATTATCCATTGCATTGACAGGTGCAGCTGCAAAGCCGGCATTAAAAAATCCCGATGGTTCAAGAGTTGCTCCGGCAGCAAAACAAGTGGTTGTTCCGGCTAAAGCTGAGGCTTACAAAGATGGTGTGATGCCTTTGAATAAGTTTATCGCTCATGCAGGAGTTTGTTCCAGGAGGGATGCTGCAGACCTCGTGAAAGCCGGAAAGGTAATGGTCAATGGAAAAGAAGTGCTTGAACCGGGCTTTAAGGTTACCATAAAAGATGAAGTAAAAGTTCATGGCAAACAGGTTGTGGCCACCAGGAACTTTGTTTACATACTACTCAATAAACCCAAGGATTTTCTAACCACCACTGAAGATCCCGAAGGCAGAAAAACGGTGATGGATATTATCAAATCCGCAACTACCGAAAGAGTTTATCCAATCGGCCGCCTGGATAGAAATACCACAGGTGTACTCCTGCTTACGAACGATGGTGAGCTCGCCCAGAAGTTGTCTCACCCAAGTTATGAAGTGAAAAAGATCTACGAGGTAAGGCTTGATAAACCTTTACAGAAAAAAGATTTCGAAAAGATTATTGCCGGTGTTCAGCTTGAAGACGGTCTTGTTGCACCTGATGTACTCGCTTACGCAGACAGCACCGATAAAAGCATCATCGGGATCGAGATACATAGTGGCAAAAATCGAATCGTCAGAAGGATCTTCGAACATGTTGGTTATGATGTAAGAAACCTGGACCGGGTAATGTATGCTAACCTTACCAAGAAAAATGTTGAACGGGGTAAATGGCGTTTTCTTGAAGAGAAAGAAGTAAGGTTGCTTAAGTTCCTGAACGCATCTTATACCAAAAAGCCAGATCTGAAACCCGTTCGTTAATTTATAATTCTCCCACAACGAGCTTGAAAACATTACTGAATATTATAAAGGAAACCGACCAGCTGATTGTACTTAACAAACCTGCAGGATTGTTAAGCATTCCTGATCGTGAAGGCAAAGACATTTCTCTTAAGTTATTGCTCCAGGATACCTATGGCGAAATATTTACGGTGCATCGTTTGGACCGCGATACCAGTGGTATCATCGTTTTTGCAAAAACAGCAGAAGAGCATCAGTTTCTTTCAAAAGCGTTTGAAGAAAGAACTGTTGAGAAATATTATGCCGGTATAGTGAATGGCATATTGAATGAAAAGAAAGGAACGGTTGAAGTGACCATGATGCAACATCCCGGTAAAATGGGAATTATGATCGTCGACAGGAAGGGAAAAAATTCAGTGACCGATTATGAAGTTATTGAAGAGTTCGGAAAATACTCGCTGATGCAATTCAGGATCCATACCGGGCGCACACACCAGATCCGGCTTCACATGCAATACCTGGGTCATTCTATTGTCTGCGATGCGACTTACGGTGATGGTCAACCGATAATGGTAAGTTCTATCCGTCGCAAGTTTAAACTTTCGAAGTCAGAATTTGAAGAGCGACCCATTCTTGCGCGTCTTGGCCTGCATGCCCAGAAACTAAAATTCCAGGATCAGGCGGGTAATAGCTATGATCTTGAAGCCGAAAAGCCGAAAGACTTAAGAGCGTTGTTGCAACAGCTAAGAAAGGGAAAGTAGCAAAAACAGTGCCGCACTATTATTCGTTTTTGAAAATAACTCCGTCTTTCATAACAAACTTCATACGTCCCATAGCCTGTATGTCTTTGGTAGGATCACCGTCAACGGCAACTATGTCGGCAAGTTTACCCTTCTCGATTGAACCCAATATATCACTTACTCCAATAAGTTCTGCTGCGCTTACTGTAGCAGATTGAATTGTTTCCAGTGCAGGCATGCCGCCTTCTGTCATATACACAAATTCCAACCAGTTTTTGCCGTGGGCATAAACACCGGCGTCTGTGCCGAAAGCAATCTTAACCCCCGTTTTATATGCCTTTGAAAAAGTGCCCTGGATCTTTGGACCGATAGCCAAAGCCTTAGGTGTTACCAGGTCCGGATAGTAGCCCGGCTTTTTTGCAGAGTCACCCACAGACTTTCCGGCCGTAATTGTTGGGACATACCAGGTTCCTTTTTCTTTCATCAATGCCATTACTTCGTCAGTCATATAAGTTCCATGTTCAATTGAATTCACACCCGCCGTTACTGCCCTTTTCATTGCCTCAGCTCCATGACAATGTGCTGCTACCTTAAAACCATAGTCTTTTGCTGTGGTTATGATCGCTTCTAATTCTTCCGTTGTGAATTGTGGATTCTCACCACTTTTGGCAACACTCAAAACCCCACCCGAGGCTGTAATTTTGATAAGATCGGATCCATCTTTATAACGCTGGCGAACCGCTTTACGGGCATCATCGGTTCCATTGATAACACCTGAAGCGGGACCAGGATCACCCATCAGGTCCTTGCGATAACCATTGGTAGGATCTGCATGACCACCTGTAGTTGCTATGGATTTTCCGGCAGTATAAATGCGGGGACCTACTATCAGTTTTTTATTAATAGCATTTCTCAACGAGATATTTACACCAGTCCCACCCAGGTCTCTCACCGTAGTGAAGCCAATCATCAAGGTACGGGATGCATAACCTACCGATTGGAAAGCATAATCTGCAGGGTTCAGGGTATAGGCCTGTATGTATTGATTTGGATTGGTTTCACCTTCCAGGTGCACATGTGAATCGATCAGGCCCGGCATCACTGTTTTATTTTTGAGGTCGATCACCTTATCACCTTTTGCAGCAGTACTATAACCCTTAACAATATCCGAAATGGTATTTGCTTCAACCACTATTGTCATCTCTTTCAACACTGTACCTGCTTTCACATCAATCAACTGACCACAGTGTAGAATGGTCTTTTGTGCAGAGGAAACAGAAATCGTAAATAAGGATACGAGTAAAAATAGTAATCTCATGTTAGCGTTAGTTTAGTGGTGAGTGGTGAGTGGTGAGTGGTGAGTGGTGAGTTTGAGTGATGAATTATGAGTTATGAGTTAAGTGATATGAGTGAATAGTTATGAGTGAATAGTTATGAGTGAAAATATGAATTATAAAATGAATACAAAAACTAAAGAACTCATAACTCAACTCACCACTCACCACTCACCACTAAAAAAGAAAGGCCCCGATAAAATACCGGGGCCTTTCAAATGTAACTTATTTATAAAATCAACTATTCAATATCCGGCTGGGGAGTATAACGGAGATAGGGTTTTACAATTTTAACGCCTTTCGGAAATTTCTTAATGGCATCATCTGTTGAAACTGCAGGAACAACTATCACATCTTCACCATGCTTCCAGTCTGCAGGAGTTGCAACGCTATGATTGGCTGTGAGCTGTAAAGAATCTATAACTCTCAGAACTTCAACAAAATTGCGACCAGTAGAAGCAGGATAAGTGATTGTAAGCTTAACCTTCTTATCGGGACCGATAACAAACAAAGAACGAACGGTAAAAGTTTCAGAAGCATTAGGATGGATCATACCATAAAGATTTGCAACCTGCCTGTCTTCATCAGCAATGATCGGGAACCCAACAGAAACATTTTGAGTCTCGTTGATATCTTTGATCCAGCCATGATGTTTATCCAACGGATCAACACTAACGGCAAGGACCTTTACATTTCTTTTCGCAAACTCGTCCTGGAGACTAGCGGTTTTACCGAGCTCAGTAGTGCATACAGGTGTAAAATCTGCCGGATGCGAAAATAGCACACCCCAGCTGTTACCAAGATATTCGTAAAAATCAAGATCCCCGGCTGTAGTTTTTGCCTGGAAGTTGGGAGCTACGTCCCCTAATCTTAAACTCATATAAAGCTGTTTTAAAACGTTATGAAAAGCGGTTACTGACTTTATCAATTGCGTTTCATGTGCAACGGACTAAAATCGGGAGTTCAAATATAGTACATCCCTACCAACACAGTAGACTGTTTTTGTGTTAAAAAATTATTTTCCACGCGCTTTTGTGATGGAATACTTACCAAACCTGTTTTTCAGATCATCTATAGCCTTATAAAGCTCATTCTTTTTTTCGAGGTTCTCAAACAAATTCGTCTGCACCGCCTCGCTGGTAAGTTCACTTAGCCTGACCCCAAGTAGCCTGACAGGCTGCCCTTTTCGCCATAGTTTTGTGAAGAGTTCCCTCGCCTGGGAAATCAGCTCGTCGTCATAAAAAGTATAGGGAATCGACACCTGGCGGCTGGTGGTTTCAAAGTCCGGGTACCTGATTTTGACAGCAACACAACCGGCAGTTTTGTTTTCCTTCCTTAATTCGTAAGCCACTTTTTCCGTCATCCTCACTAATTCATCTATCAAAAGTTCAGGATCGCTGATATTCTCTTCAAAAGTGTTCTCCGTGGATACCGATTTTGCTTCATGATAGGGCACCACTTCTCCATCATGAATTCCCCTGGATTTGAACCAAAGTTCATGACCATATTTACCCAATCTTTTTTCAAGTATTTCAATAGGTTGTTCACTCAGATCCTTGATAGTATATACTCCCATGTCTTTTAGCACCTGGTGAGTCTGGCCGCCGATCCCAGGGATTTTGTTTACCTGCAGGCCAGCTAAAAAATCCTGTTCCCGCCCAAAAGCCACATGTATATAGCCATTTGGCTTGGCCTCATCGGTAGCGATTTTCGCGACCATTTTGTTAGAAGCAAGCGCAAAAGAAATAGGCAACCCGGTTTTGTCAATAATTTCCTGCCGAAGATCGATCGTCCATTGATAGGGATTGAAAAACCGGTCCATACCGCTCAGGTCAAGGTAAAATTCGTCTATGGAAGCCTTTTCAAATAAGGGAGCTTTTTCGGAGATAATTTCAGTGACCCATCTTGAGTAACGGCTGTAGTCGTTGCGACTACCACCGACAACTGTGGCCTGGGGACAAAGTCTCTTAGCTGTGCGCATCGGCATGGCAGAATGAATTCCAAACTTCCTGGCTTCATAACTGCAGGCGGCAACCACGCCCCTGTCACTGTGACCGCCAACCAGCAGTGGTTTGCCACGGAGCGACGGATCGTTGATACATTCGACTGACACAAAAAATGCGTCCAGGTCAAAATGGGCAATAATCCGTTGCTTGGATTCGGTCATCCTGCAAAGTTACAATTCATGTGAAATGAAACAGGTAATAATTAGGCATTTAGCCGTAGTATAAGCCAACCCGGAAAACGCTGATTTAATGTCAGCTAAAATCTAAAACCAATTACTCAAAATCCAAAAACTGGTATTCAAAATCCAAATCAATTATTAAATTCAAAAACAGTTATTGGAAATCCAAACACAGTTATTCAAAATCCAAACACAGCTATTCAAAATTCAAAACCAATTATTCAAAATCTAAAACAGCCATTCAAAATTCAAAAACAACTATTTTAGCGAATACCAAAAATCCTGGCGCTGTCTATAGATAAACTTAAGGAGATAGTTTTCAAAGTACATCCACTTGCTGACGATGAATGGGATGATCTTTCGCGCATATGGCTGCCTGTTAGTTACAAAAGAAAAACGCTTTTAACCGCTGCGGGCGAAGTAGAAAAAAATCTATACTTTGTTATTGCCGGAGTTCAGCGGGCTTTTTACCTGGAGGCGGGTCATCCTGAATCTACTATCGTTTTTACTTATCCCTATTCGTTTTCTGGCGTTGCAGATTCTTTCCTGACTCAAACACCTTCCAAATATTTTTTTGAAACCCTGACTGCTTCAACTATGCTGCGCACCAGCTTTCACCAGATCAATGAACTGATGGACAAATATCATAACATTGAAAGATGGATAAGGAAGGCGACCGCCTTTACTCTTATGGGTACGCTTGAAAGACAGGTTGAGCTGATGAGTTTCACGGCCGAAGAGAAATTCAGGACCTTGTTAAAGCGAAGCCCCCATGTATTACAGATTATCCCGCACAAGTATCTTGCATCCTATCTTGGGTTGGATCCAAGTACCTTCAGCAAATTATTGTCTACCGTTAGAATTGAGTGATCACTTAAATAGTGATCCATGCAAACATACAATAGAAGTCATATACAATAGAAGTCAGCCCTGCGCGAACTGAACCGGAGCAGATCTCAATGTGTTTATAGTGTTTTCACATTGAATAAAATGTCGTTGATTGTGTGCAATCAGGAACCGGAAGATGTCACCTAATTTCAGGCGAATGAATTTTGTGATGGTAATCGGTATGCGAATTCTACCTATATTTTTTTGAGCGGAAGCTTCAAGCAGGTTCAGCATATCCTGTTGTTGCTGAAGGAACTCATCTATTACAGTCTTACTATCAAGATCCGGTGTTGGGGTGTAGTCCTTCATAGCCTTCACTTTATTTTTTACCCGTTTATCTGCGGTGGGTTTCATGGAATTTGTAAAAAAATTTCCCAACCATCCTGAATTGTATTTCAAATCGGGGGAAAGATTGCTTTCATCAAGTGCCTTTCGAATTTCAGGGAGATAGAAACGGCCATAGGAGTTGAGGTGTTCAAGTATCTGGGCAATACTCCATTTGCCAGGGGCAGGCTGCCGGGTCAGCAATTCGGGATCATTCTGCAGGAGAATCTTTGTCTCCATGATGATCTGCCTTGTATCCGCCTTGAGCTGATCCAGCAAACCACTTGTTTTGATATTTTTCATTGTTGAATTATTTGAAAACAAAACTAGTGACCGGCAAATTAATAAATCTTGGTCCAGGCCAGGATTTACTGATTCCTGAAAATATCCAGCAGGCCATCTGGTAGTTCTACTGCAATCTGTCTTTTTTTCTTATCGAGTTTTTGCAATGTTTCTTCATGAATTGGAATCAGGGCATCTTTGCCATCAAGGGATATGCGGCATAAAACCTGGTGCGGCTGTTCAATAACTTCAAGGATCTCACCGATGTCAGTTCCATTGTCGATAATATGAAAACCAAGAAGGGAAATTGGCGCGGACTTACCCGCATATTTTTGAAATTCTGACTCTTCGAGCCAGATTTCTTTTCTAACAAAAGGCCGGGCGGCTTCTTTTGTATCTACATCTTCCAATTTAATGTAAATCTCGTCCTCCGTTTTTATACGGGTCGATTGCAGGAAATAAGGGAGCATTTCATCTTTGGCAGCTTCGATGAAAATGGTTTCAAGACCTTTCAGCGATGACTTTTTTCCAAGATGATGCTGTAGGATGAGTTCACCGCCAACACCAAAGGTGGCCACGAACTTCCCGATACTACAATAATTCATGAGACTACTTCTGTGAAGCAGGCAATACCAACCTTATACGCGGGAGATCTGGTAAATATTAATATTGAATATTTAATCCCGGAGTTCCTGGATTAAATATTCAATACAATATAAGATCCCGATTAACGATTGACAATTACCAATAGAAAATATTAAGATTCTTCGCTTCTTGTTCTTCTTGCTGGTGCGCCATCTCTTCTACCGCGTCTGTCTTTCTGATGTGCATCCTGGCGGGTCTTAAGACTTGCTTCGTGTTCTGAATGCCACTTCTGGAATTTCTCCATTGCAGCAGCTTCATCAAACAAACCCAGTCCAACACCGCGCAAAAGGTGCTTCAGGTATAACACGCCTTTGAAAGATAGGATCCTGCGAACTGTATCGGTGGGTTGAGCACCTTTATGCAGCCAGTCCAGGGCTCTCTGACGATCGAGCTGAACAGAAGCAGGAACTGTAAGTGGATTGTACGTACCGATTTTTTGGATGAATTTACCATCTCTTGGTGCACGGGCATCGGCGACTACTATGAAGTAGAATGGTCTTTTTTTAGACCCGTGGCGTTGCAGTCTGATTTTAACTGGCATTTTAAATAGAAATTTAAATGCGTGAATAATTAGGGTTACATTTCAAGGATTGCAAAGGTAGCAATCCACGTGGTTTTACCAAATTTATCAAAACAAATCTAGAAAAGTTATTTTTTAAAGACAATGCTCAAAATTTTGAGATTATCTAATACTTTGTACAATTTATTAATGAGATACGAACCTGGTTTCCACACTCCGAATAATCAATAATCAGGCCTTTTATTTAATAATCTGACATTTTATTATTATCTCTTCAACATTATTCCTTTTAACATTTTCATGTTAACATCATCTCTTTTAACCTTATCGTTTTTAACCTTATCCCAGGTAACTTCATCCCTGGTAACCTCATCCCCTGGTAACATCAACCCTGGTACAATCATCACACCTAACCTCATCCCTGTTGAATTAGGCTCAATTAACGTCTGCCACCCATTCCAAGCTTGCCACCCATTGGCATTTTATTCATCATTTTCATCATCTGTTTCATTTGTTCGAACTGCTTCAGAAAAGCATTCAATTCATTCAGATCTTTGCCGCTTCCTTTGGCGATCCTTTTTTTCCGGCTCATATCTATCAGGTCAGGGTTAGTTCTTTCCTGGGGAGTCATCGAATTGATCATTGCTTCAATTCCTTTGAAAGAATCATCGCTGATATCAATATCCTTAACGGCTTTACCTACACCAGGAATCATTCCCAACAGGTCCTTGATATTACCCATCTTTTTGATTTGCTCCAGCTGTTGTTTGAAATCGTGGAAATCGAACTGATTTTTGCGGATCTTTTTTTCCAGCCTTTTGGCCTGTTCCTCATCAAACTGTTCCTGTGCTTTTTCAACCAGGGTAGTGATATCTCCCATACCCAGGATCCGCTGCGCCAGTCTTTCAGGGTAGAAGACGTCCAGGGTATCCATTTTTTCACCGCTGCTGACGAACTTGATGGGTTTTTCTACCGTGTATTTGATGGACAATGCTGCTCCACCCCTGGTATCACCGTCAAGCTTGGTAAGCACGACACCGGTAAAATTAAGACGGTCGTTGAAAGTTTTGGCCGTGTTCACCGCATCCTGCCCCGTCATTGAGTCTACAACAAAGAGAATTTCTACAGGATTCACAGCAGCTTTGATATCAGCGACCTCTTTCATCATCACCTCGTCCACGGCCAGGCGGCCGGCCGTATCGATAATGACTATATTTTTATTTTTGCTTTTTGCTTCACGGATGGCATTCAACGCAATTTCAACCGGATTTTTATTATCTGGCTCGCTGTATACATCCACATTAACCTGTTCGCCCAGCACTCTCAACTGCTCTATCGCTGCCGGGCGATAAACGTCACCCGCGACCAATAATGGAGAAAGTCCTTTTTTGGTTTTAAGATAGTTTACAAGTTTGGCGCTGAAGGTGGTCTTACCTGAACCCTGCAAACCTGCGATGAGTATTACAGCGGGATTACCTTTGGTTACAAATTCAACTTCGGATCCACCCATCAGGTTCACCAGTTCGTCTTTCACGATCTTAACCATCAACTGGCCGGGGCTAACGGCATTTATAACCTTTTCGCCCATAGCTTTTTCCTTTACAGTATCTGTAAATTCCTTGGCTATTTTATAATTTACATCGGCATCCACCAGCGCACGGCGGATTTCCTTTAAAGTGGCTGCTATATTAAGTTCCGTGATCCGGCCCTCCCCCTTTATCTGCTTAAAGGCGGTATCGAGCCGGTCGGTGAGATTTTCAAACATGTTATAATCAATTTGGGACGGCAAATTTACAGTAAAAGAATGGTCCGTTCAACAAGTTGCAAAAAGAGGACGATTATCGGCTTTATGTAATCTGCTTCGATTTTGTGAGTAGTTGATTTTGCATGTTCAGGGCGTTCACTCGGTTCTTCCCTTCGCCGGATGGGCCTTTCGGTTGGTTTGATTTGCCACTGTGATTCCTGGTTAATACGTTTCGTTTTGCCGCTCTCTGCTGTTGTCTCCGATCGGCTTTTTGTTCCCTGATCGGCTTTGTTAAGTATGCTTGTAGTGCTG
>Ga0193752_1001631_pt1 | contig 18272 bp, 14 predicted proteins | sample H1c1metaG_FD_144924 | JGI IMG/M metagenome (GOLD analysis project Ga0193752, IMG submission 144924) | Soil microbial communities from a riparian zone of the East river system, Colorado, United States - H1c1 | ecosystem: Environmental > Terrestrial > Soil > Riparian zone | place: USA: East River...
TATAAAGCTGAACGCGGCCATCGGATTCACGGCCGTTTGTCAGGAAGGAGGACGCGATCTTTACGTTAGCGCCGTCGAAAACGACGTTATTGGTGTTAAGTGCTGATGCCTGGCGTTCGCCGTTAGTCATGTCCTTCCAGTATTTTCCGGTCGTCTTGTCGAACATGTTCAGCAAGAAAACGTCTGGAAAACCCTGTGTCAAAGCACCGGTTCCGTTGTTGTAAGACGACGCCGAAAACCCGAGGCCATGGCCCATTTCGTGCAGCAGCACGACGAGCAGATTAATGCGGCCGCCCGGCGTCGAATTATTCAGGCCGTAGTAGAAGCGGGTGCCGGCGCCAAGACATCCGTTATCGACTTCGGTGTTAAAGCGCGCGTTGATCTCAGCGGCTCCCGGATTTGTGTCGGCGCCTGAGATCTTATTGGCCAATGAACGGCTGTACCAGGTGCTGGGAATCGAGCCGTTAAAATCGCGCACGATACCGTTTGATCCTGCCGAACCGAGTACGCCGCCCGCCGGAGTGCAAGGCGCCAGGGAATCGAAATTAGAATTTACCTGGATCGGCACGCCCGAATCGAGAAACTCTCCCCAAATGCCGGCTGCGAAGTTGAAAAGATTGGTTCTTTGCTCGCCGCGGGTAACACCGTTATTACCTCCCTCGGGCGTCGTCCCGGTCGGATCGTTAAAACCTTCACCGGCACCGTCGGCGTTGACGATCGTAAGCGTCGCATTTTCCGGACTGCGGTTCGCCATCGCGGTGTCGATCATATTTTTGAAGAATACGAATTCCTCACGCGTCATTCCATGACGGGCCGCGGCACTCGCTATTTCATCCTGGGGCTTTGTAAACGAAGGTGCGCCGGTTTCCAGATCGCGTCCGAAAAATTCATTGGCTTCGCCGATGCTGGTGATGCATGCCGCAACGGGTTCGCCATCCGAACCGGCGCGAGCGACGACGACATTTTGGAAGCCTTCGCCAAAGTCGAGCGAAACGGCGCCATCGGCCGAGCGCTTCTCGACAAGCGAATCCGTCGAACGGTCGGTCAGGCGCTTGATAAGCCCGGCAAGGGCCGCATCATTGCGGGTATCCTGGGCCGAAACGGTGGTGAATAGGCGGGTGCCGCCAAACGTGAAGAAAGCGGCGACAAACGCTGCTGTTGCGATCAACAAAAATACTTTTTTCATAAAACTTCTAAAACCGGCAGAGTTGGTTTTGTTATTAATAAATTGCAATCGGAAGAAACCGGAAACCCATGGAAGTTTCCGTAAAAACGTTAGTATCGGATGTGGTGCAAAAATCCCAGCAATGCGCGCGGGAATTACTATTATATGCGATAGAAAAGCCTACGCACAAGAGATTTTTACATGTCTACAATTAACTAAACTCGGTCCACGAGGGATTTTTTCGTGAATTATGATGTTATTTTGGGCGGTTGGTTGCTTGGATTTTTAGCAGCGATCGTGGGGCCCCGCGATTAAAAAGAAATTAAGGCAGGGATCCGTTGAGAATCCTGCCCGTAACGATGATCCGCAATTGCCTCGAACCGAAGCTATTTCTTTTTATCTTCTTCCTTCACTTCATTGACCTTAACACCGTGTGTGCTCAAATCCGCATTAATAGCGCGGTAGTTATTACCGCCGAGTTTTATCACCGCAAAATCCTTTTCACCCTGCAGAGAAAGCCAGTGGTTCTTTTTCTTTATAAAGAGAAAAGGCAGCGCAAAGATAAAGCCGACCAGCAGGGCCGTTGCCACAGCGCCGCCGCCCGAAAGCATCGGCTTTTGGAGAAGGAATAATCCGCGCTCTTAATATCGTCATAGTCGAAGGTTTTTGAAAACTGTTTGAACTCATTTTTTTCAACGATGATCTCAAAGTTTTTACCGTTGGTTCTCAGAACCGCATCGGTTTCCTTCGTTTTCTTTCCGTCCTGCACTACCAGCTCGACCGCATAGTCGGCGGCGAGGGCCGTATGCGAGGTGGCCATAATAAACACAAAGACAGTAAGGAAAGCTAATATTTTTTTCATTTAATTGTACTCCTAAGTAATAAGTGGGGGTGATCGGATATCAAAGTATCACGAGTTTGGTGGAATTGAAAGTTTACGAAGCGCTCAACAGCCGTTTTGTCATAAGTACTATTTCTTCCGGCCGTTTATTCATCGATATCCCTAAAATTCAATAGATCGTAAATACTCTTGTTTTTTCCTGGACATTGAGAGGTTATCTTAAAAGGGATTGAGGCAAAAGCCCCCGCCTCTCCCCATTCCCATATGTCAATACCATCCGAGATTTTCAAATTAAAACGAACTAAAGAATGGATCGCCCAATCGAAAACGAAACCCGTGCCGAAGATGCTATTTGGCGAGTTTTGGCTCGAAGGCGAGCTTTCGATCCTTTTCGCCGATACCGGTAAGGGCAAGAGCATCCTCGCCGTGCAGATCGCCGAGAGCATCGCCCTCGGCCGGCCCATCGAACCGATGAACCTTACCGCCAAACCGCAGACCGTGCTCTATTTCGATTTTGAACTGTCCGAGAAGCAGTTTGAGATGCGCTACGCTCCTGACGCCGACGACGGGCAGGAGTACCTGGAGGGACATTACGAATTCTCCGACAATTTCTACCGCGCGGAGATCGATGTTGACGGCGAGCCGCCCGACGATTTCGAGACTTTCGAGGAGTATTTACGCGTAGGCATCGAAAACAATATCCGCTCGATCGATGCAAAAGTCGTGATCGTGGATAACATCACCTGGCTTCGCGGTGCCAGCGACACCGCGCGGAGGTCCCTCCTCCTCATGCGGGAATTGAAACGGCTGAAAAAAGAGTTCGGCCTATCGATACTCGTGCTTGCGCACACACCGAAGCGCGACCTGGCCCGCCGGATCTCTGTCAATGATCTGCAGGGTTCCAAAATATTGAGCAACTTCGCCGACAACGTCTTCGCCATCGGTCAGAGCAATGTCGACGCCGCTTTCCGCTACGTCAAACATATCAAGCCGCGGAGTACGGAGCTGGTCTACGATACGTCGAATGTCCTCGTCGGCGAGATACGAAAATGGGAAAAGAATTTTCTCGGCTTTCGCTTCACCCATTTCGGCGACGAAACCGCCCATCTTTCGCGTTCTATCAGCGGAATCAGAAAAGAGCGGGTCGAGGTTGTCGCTGCTATGTCGGGGCGCGGGATGAGCCAGCGCGAAATAGCCCGCGAGCTTGGCATTTCCGCATCCTCCGTCAATCGATATTTGCAGATATCCCGCGATGAGGATGACTACGATTTTGACGATGGTTTTTACCCCGAAGAAGATAAGGCAGAAGAGGCTCCCGCGGAGACCAACCTTGAGGGCGGGCCGTGGTGGCAGTTGGAGAAGGACCCCGTTTTAAGGCACAAAGCCTATATGATGAGGTACAAACTTGGGCCTTACGCCGAGGAGGGCGCGGCCCACGAAAAACCGAATGCCGTTTACGACGATGAGTACGAGGAGGATGACAATGGGGATGACGATGATGATGACCCGATGGCCCGCTACGGACTGACCAGCGAGGACGACGCTCACGACTCACAACTCATGACTCACGACTCTTCTGACGGGGTGGTTCTCTCTCACAACTCGCAACTCACAACTCACAACTCTTCTGACAAGATCGAGATCGGCGATATTGTCCTGACAAGAAGCGGGCAGTTGAAGAGGAAGACGCTATGGGGCTGGGACGCGTCGGTCGAGGGTGTGGAAAGTGGTTGACATCCCTGAAAGGGATGTATGTAATAGCGTCGGGTGAAACCCGACGATCCCTAATCCCAAAATGAGGCGTCCCTGAAAGGGACGATTGATTCCCATGGCCCAAACCTTATTTACAGCTATTTTCACGTGGTGTTCTCGACGAAACACAGGGGCGGATTTATAAGGACTTTCATTTACTGTTTCTTCTTAGCCGTTTCAAAGACTCCCTTTATTACGTCGCTGCCAGATTCACAATAATATTTGCCGTCAGTTAAGGCTTCATTTTCAGCTAATGCGCTAAGCGAGCACTGATATTTAGTTTCAGATATACTTCCTTTCAAGATACCAGTTCCAATTAATTGAAGTTTTCTATTGGCATCAATCCTTCCAGACAGTTCTCCTGACAGAGTTTGGAAATTAAATCTTGCCTTCAGGTTCTTCGCATCTCTAACATCCATTTCAATTTTTATCACGCCGCTTTGTTGAGCTTCTGGAAAAATGCTTATTTTATAAGTTCCAGACGCTTGCCCTTCATACTTACGCGGATAAGGATTTTTATCTAAATCTTCCAGCATTTCACCCAAATTACCCGCAAGAGTTGCCCCGCCGTCGCTAGTATTATTTGGGGGCTTTACGATTGGGATTTCAGAAATAACTTCCGCCGACCAAACTGATTTTTCACCATCATAGCTGGTTATTTTTCCTATCATCTGATTCCTGCCTAACTTTGCGTCAACTTGATGACTAGGAAAATTTATAGTGATTGAATTACCTGTCTGCTGATATGTTCCGACTTCGTTTTGCTCTCGTTCTACGATCGTAGTAAATGAATTTACTAGTTCATAGCTTTTCGTAGTCATATTGTAGTCCAATTTTTGTCGAATTCCCTGAACGGCAACTACAATATGAACGCGAATTTTGTTGTTTTTCTCAATGGCGTAAGTAAATTCCCACAACCACGTATCCGGTGGAGTAGGAAAAGACGCAGATGCTTTCCATTTCGTTCCTTCTAGTTTTTGCAAATTTGATTTACCTTGTGCTTTTACACTTGGTAAGCCTAAGATCAAAAACAAAGCGCAAAGTGCGAAAAATTTTATCCGGTTGATAAGTTTATTTTTCCTCATATATTTTAAGACAAATGGGTTCTACCACGACGCGCCCAACTTATGATTATGCCGATTCATTCGACACTTATATCTAGAGTATTATACAGATCATTCCGCATCGAACCGAAGAAATGTTCAACTTAACGTAAGTCGCGTTCGCACTGTGCGCTGTTTAGAATGGAGAGCTCGCTCGCGGTCGTTCGGAACTTCGAACCTATCCATCAGCCCCCGCATAAGTAAGTGTTTCATTACTTGAACACCCACAATGAAACACTGGAACACTGGTACGGTGCAACACCTGAACGAAAAAAGGCCCCGTCCGAAGACGAGGCCCATCGAATGTCGCAAGTCGATTTTCGACTTACATTCCCATTCCCATGCCGCCCATGCCGCCGCCCATTCCGCCCATGCCGCCATCACCCTTTTCATCGGGTGAATCTGCGATCATGGCTTCGGTGGTGAGCATCAGGCCTGCGATCGAGGCTGCGTTCTGCAGGGCAGTGCGCGTAACCTTCGCGGGATCGATAACACCGGCTGCGACGAGGTCTTCGAAGACTTCCGTAGCGGCGTTGAAACCAAAGGTTTCGCTGTCCTCAGCACGGATCTTTTCGACGATCACTGCGCCTTCTTTGCCGGCATTGCCGACGATCTGGCGAAGCGGCTCTTCGACTGCGCGCTTGATGATGTTGACACCGATCTGTTCGTCGGCATCTTCACCTGCATCGAGATTGTCGAGAACCTTGGAAGCGCGAACGAGGGTCACGCCGCCGCCGGCAACGATACCTTCCTCGACAGCCGCACGCGTAGCATTCATAGCATCTTCGACGCGGGCTTTCTTTTCCTTCATCTCGATCTCCGTGGCAGCGCCGACCTTGATCACCGCAACACCGCCGACCAATTTGGCGAGGCGCTCCTGCAGTTTTTCACGGTCGTAATCCGACGAGGTCTCTTCGATCTGCGTGCGGATCTGCTTGACGCGGCCATCAATGGCTTCGCCCGAACCGCCGCCTTCGACGATTGTGGTGTTTTCTTTGTCGATCGTGATCTTTTTAGCACGGCCGAGCTCTTCCGGTTTAACATCTTCGAGCTTTCGGCCCAGTTCTTCGCTGATAACCAGCCCGCCGGTCAGGATCGCGATGTCTTCGAGCATGGCCTTGCGGCGATCTCCGAAGCCCGGGGCCTTGACGGCAGCGACGTTCAGCGTACCGCGGAGCTTGTTGACCACGAGGGTAGCAAGCGCTTCGCCTTCGATGTCTTCGGCAATGATCAGAAGGGGGCGGCCCATTTTAGCAACGCTTTCGAGGATCGGGAGCAGCTCGCGCATGTTCGAGATCTTCTTTTCGTTGATAAGGATATAGGGCTCGTCGAGGACCGCTTCCATTCTGTCCGGATCGGTCACGAAGTAGGGTGAGAGATAGCCGCGGTCGAACTGCATACCTTCGACGACCTCGAGGCTCGTATCCATCGTTTTCGATTCTTCAACAGTGATAACGCCGTCTTTGCCGACCTTGTCCATCGCTTCCGCGATGATGGTGCCGATCGTCTTGTCGCCGTTCGCCGAAATCGTGCCGACATTTGCAATATCGCTTCCGGTGACGGGTTTTGCGAGACGCTCAACTTCGGCGACAATTGCGATAACGGCTTTTTCGATGCCGCGCTTGAGTGCCATCGGGTTTGCGCCGGCAGCAACCGTGCGGACGCCTTCCTTGAAGATAGCTTGTGCGAGGACCGTAGCGGTCGTCGTTCCGTCACCGGCAACGTCACTGGTCTTGGAAGCGACCTCGCGGACCATCTGCGCGCCCATGTTTTCGAGCGAATCCTTTAATTCGATCTCCTTGGCAACGGTCACACCGTCCTTGGTAATGGTCGGCGATCCGAATTTCTTGTCGATAACGACGTTACGTCCTTTGGGGCCGAGGGTAACCTTTACCGCGTCAGCCAACTGGTTTACACCGCGCAGAATAGCGGCGCGTGATTCTTCACCATGAATAACTTGTTTTGCCATAATCTTGTTTTTACTCCGTAAAAAATTGGGTCATTTATAGATCCGGTCATTGGGTCATTATTGAAATCACTCAATGAATTAATGATCAAATGAATAATTAGTTTGCGCTCGCCCCGGCGCGCGAAATGATGCCGAGGATCTCGTCTTCGCGCATGATCAGATATTCTTCGCCGTCCAGCTTGATCTCAGATCCGCTGTATTTACCGAAAAGAACCCGGTCGCCCGCTTTGACGTCGAGCGCCTGACGGGTGCCGTCTTCTTTATACTTGCCGTCGCCTGCAGCGATAACCTCGCCTTCCTGCGGCTTTTCCTTGGCTGAATCGGGGATAAAAAGACCGCCGGCCGTCTGGTTGACGGTGTCTTCGATGCGGCGGATGATAACCCGGTCGTGTAATGGTGTAATATTGGTTGCCATATATTAGGTTTACTCCTTTCTTAGTAATTTATTGATAGAATTACAATATGAGCCACAGTGTGGAATTCTGAAATCTAGCACTCGTAGCTCAAGAGTGCTAGTATATGGATCGAGCGCACTTTTGTCAAGGGTGCTAACGGTGGGTTTAGAAAATCTGACAATAGCATTGTCAAGTTTGAAAAGGCGGTGAGGTAGGCTGAAATGATGAAGGTTTCTGAGATCAACATATTTCCGGTTAAGTCGTTAAGGGGAATCACGCTTAATGAGTCCATCGTTGAGAATCGCGGGCTGCAGCATGACCGCCGGTGGATGCTGACCGATAGAGAGAACGTCTTTTTTACCCAACGCGAGTTTCCGAAAATGGCGACGATATCGATGAAACTGAACGGCGGGGGTTGGGTGTTCTCGGCCGAGGGCGTACGGGACCTGCCCATATCACCGCGGCCGGAAGTGGCGGAGAAGCGCGATGTGACAGTCTGGAGCAGCGTATGCGAGGCTGAAGTTTACGGCCAGCATGTAAACGATTGGTTCAGCGATGTGCTCGATACTCCATGTCAGCTTGTTTACATGCCAGACGATTCGACGCGCGGAATCAATCCGCTTTTCGATAAAGGCAATGAGATCGTCAGTTTTGCCGACGGCTATCCGCTGATGGTGCTTGGCGAGGCTTCATTAGAAGATCTGAATTCGAGATTGGAGGGGCCGCTGCCAATGAACCGTTTCAGGCCGAATCTTGTGATCAAGGGAAGCGATGCGTATGCCGAAGACGCTTGGAAACGGGTAAGGATCGGGAACACGATATTTAGGTCGACAAAGCCCTGCGCACGATGCGTTATGACGACGGTCGATCAGGCTCGCGGAGAGTTTGACGGAAAAGAACCTCTCCGAACGTTTGCGGCCTACAGAAAAGCGCAGCAGGTTATCCCGGACACTTACGAAGCGATGGGAATGGGGAAGAACGACGTGCTTTTCGGGCAGAATCTGGTGCCTGAAAATGTTGGGGATGTTATCCGCGTCGGGGACACGGTTGACGTATTGGAAACGGTTTAACGGAAATTACTGTTCAAAATTCTGCGTTCGCAGGATCGGATCATTTGGGACGTGCCGCCTGATCTTTTTCGGATGCCTGGTAGGATGATACGCGTTTTGAAAGTGTGTTTCGATGAATACCGAGCGCGGCGGCCGTTTTTGAAAGGTGGTCGCCATGACGCCCAACAGCTTTCTGGATATACATTTTTTCAAACTCGCACAGGGCTTCAGTGAGCAGTATTTGCCCGTCGAGCATCTCGTTGATCAAGGTCTCCATTTTCTCCCGCATAATTTTTCCGGTCCTCGAACCTTATTTTTAACTGCTCATAAGTTCTTTTCCTGTTAGTAATGTAAAAGCATGCAAATACCTTTCAGTCGTAGCCTCGGCGATCTCATCGGGGAGCGGCGGCGCGGGCGGTTTTTTGTCCCAATCGAGCGTTTCAAGATATTCCCGCACAAACTGTTTGTCGAAGGAGGCTTGCGGCCCGCCCGGTTGATATGTATCAACGGCCCAGAAGCGTGACGAATCGGGCGTAAGCACTTCATCGATCAGCAGTATTCGTCGGTCCTTGTCGAGTCCGAACTCAAACTTAGTATCCGCGATGATGATGCCCCGGGTGAGAGCGTAGTCGCTCGCATGCTTATAAATCGCAAGCGTCTTAGTGCGAAGTTCGTTCGCGGCCTCAACTCCGATTATCTTGATCATCTCATTCTCCGAGATGTTCTCGTCATGGCCTTTCGGAGCTTTCGTCGATGGCGTAAAAATAGGTTCAGGCAGTTTGTCGCATTGACGAAGGCCGGCAGGCAGCTTATGTCCGCAGATCTCACCGGTCGCCTGGTAATCCTTCCACCCGGAGCCTTCGAGATAGCCGCGCACGACGCACTCGACGGGGAAGACTTTTGTGCGCTTAACCAACACCGAGCGGCCGCGCAGGCGCTCATTTTGGCGCACCGATTCGGGCATCTCGTCAAGCTCGGCGGTGACCAGGTGATGATCGATCATGCCGGTCAACATTCTGAACCAGAAAACGGACAGTGCCGTTAGAACCTCACCTTTGCGCCGAATAGGGGTCGGCAATATGCAGTCGAAAGCCGACAAACGGTCGGTGGCGACAAGCAATAGATGGCCGGCATCAACCTCATACACATCACGGACCTTACCGCTATGCAGAAGTGACAAACCCTTAACGACATCCTGAGATGCTGTGAGCAGACCGGTCATATTAATTGTTCGAGAAAATACTGGAAGCTTTTATCCTATTATGCCCCTCTTTCAGATTACGTCAAATCCAAAATACTATGCGTAAGAATAAATATAAAAAGTTTAAACATTTTTGAAGAATTTCCGTGACATTGATCGTATATTTGTGCATAATGGTGTTTGGCTCTCTGTAAAGAGAGGCCGCTGACCGCGCTGGCTCCGTCAAATCCCTTACAAACACCCGCTTTTCTTTACGTTTGTTAAATGGACCTTATGAAACAGAAGTCTTTATTTCACAATAAGTTAATTGGAATCTTTTTTACAATCCTGTTTATCGCGTTCGAAGCAGCAGGACAGGCGTCGAAAGTTTATGTTCCCGAAAAGGTCGAGGCTGAGCCCGTCGACGCAACATGGACATATGTGATGATTTTTGGCCTCGTAGCGGTACTCGGTGCTGCGATCTATTGGAAATATCGCGGAAACGGCGACATGACCGTTTCCAGGCAGGGCTCCGGATCGCGCGGTATGAGCTATTCCTCAAGAACCCAGGGCAACGGATCCTGGGATAGCGATGCAGTAGACGCCGATAAGGAGATGGAATGGCTCCGTAAGAATAAAAAGGTTGTCGGCAAGCGCGATCCGAAGAAATACCCAAAGAATCTTCCGCGGACCGGGGATGTACTGAAAAAGCGTGAATCCGTCGCGGCCGAGATGGGTTCGGAAGAGCTTCTCGAGAAAATACAAAAGTTCCAGTTTTCACAGCTGCCGGTCAATGCATTTCTCGAAATTAAGCCTGCAAAGGGCTACGATCTTCTTCCGCTTTCTAACGATCAGGCGCTCATGAGTGCGATCGAGCAGGTCCATGACGAGTTTGAAGAAGACGAGGAAGTGCGGGATCTCGCGGTGAGAATACTTGCCGCATTCAAAACCCGAAACTCCGTTGAGGCTCTTGCACAAACGGCGCTGTACGATCTCTCGTCCAACCTGCGGTCTAAAGCGGTTTCGATATTGACGGATTTCGATCATCCGTCTGTGTTCGAGGCTCTTCTGCTGGCATGTGCCGATCCTACGCGTGAAGTACGTGCGGCTGCCGCTCGAGGCATTTTCCGCCTTAGCTTCGACCGTGCGGATGCATGGAGCCGGATAATGGAGACAGGCGACGAATTCCGTATGCGTCACGCAGCGCGGGCAGCTACAGAAGCTAACCTCGTCCGTTTTGAAAGGCTTGTTCATGAAGACCTGAAGGTTGCTTATGAGGCGTTCGCGCTGACGGCGCTGCTTCTAAAAACCGGCGAAACCAAACAAATATTCGAAGCTTTGCAGAACCATGCTGACGCTAACGTTCAAAAAGCGCTGCTGCATGTTTTCAAGGTAACAAAAGCGCCGAATGCGCTGGATGGATTGTATGCGCTTCTCGAAGCCAACGATCTACCTGTTGAAGTGAGGCAGGAAGCCGACGCGCTTGTAGCTGAGATAGGGCTTGTCGCGGCATAAGATTGAATCCAAGGCATAAGCTACTTCGAACGAGGGATTTTTCGAATAACACGAGGATCTATCGAAATACCACATACTGTTTCATGTGTGAAACAGTATGTGGTATTATCGTTTGATATGGAATTCAAGCTAGTTTCGGAGAATCAGCCCAAGGGCGACCAGCCGGCGGCCATCGAGCAACTCGTGCAGAATCTCAACGATGGTGTGAAAGACCAGGTGTTGCTCGGTATTACTGGAAGCGGAAAGACGTTTACCATTGCGAACCTTATCCAGCAGGTCCAGCGCCCAACGCTTGTGCTCGCGCACAATAAAACGCTTGCTGCTCAGCTCTACCAGGAATTCAAAGGCTTCTTCCCCGAAAACGCCGTCGAATATTTTGTTTCTTATTACGATTACTACCAGCCTGAAGCCTACGTTCCAGCCTCGGACCTGTACATAGAAAAAGAAGCTACGATCAACGACGAGATCGACCGGCTGCGACTGAGCGCGACCCGCGCATTGTTTGAGCGTCGCGACGTGATCGTCGTGGCATCTGTCTCGTGTATCTACGGCCTTGGCGATCCGGACGCTTATTATGGAATGCTCGTTTTTATCGAGCCGGGCCAGAAGATGAAGCGCGACGAATTTTTGCAGCGCCTCGTCGAACTGCAGTACGAGCGCGTGAATATTGACTTCGGACGCGGCAGTTTCCGGGTTCGCGGCGATCTGGTCGAGATCTACCCGAGCTACCAGGACATGGCTTACAGGATCGAGTTTTGGGGAGACGAGATCGATTCGATCTATACTATCGACCCGCTGCTCGGCGAGGTTATCAGCAAACACACGACTCGTATCCCCATTTACCCGAAGACGCACTATGTAATGTCGAAGGCGACGATCAAGCGCGCGATAAAGACGATCAAGGCGGAGCTCGATTGGTGGGAGCAGGAGTTGATCCATCAAGGGAAGGTGGTCGAGTCGCAGCGGCTGCACCAGCGTACGATGTACGATCTGGAAATGATCAAGGAGATGGGATTCTGCCGGGGCATCGAGAACTATTCGCGTCACCTGACGGGAAAAAATCCGGGCGATCCGCCCCCGACGCTGCTCGATTACATGCAGAAGGACGCGATCATGGTGATAGACGAATCTCACCAGACGATCCCTCAATTAGGCGCGATGTTCAAGGGCGACCAATCTCGAAAAGGGACGCTGGTGGAGTACGGGTTCCGGCTGCCGAGCGCAAAGGACAACCGGCCGCTGAATTTCCAGGAATTCGAGGGCCGCATCGGGCAAACGATCTATGTCTCGGCGACGCCGGGGCCGTACGAGTTGACGAGGACAGAGGGAGAGGTGATCGAGCAGGTGATCCGTCCGACGGGATTGCTCGATCCGGTTGTCGAGATCAGGCCGGTGAAGGGGCAGATCGACGATCTTTTGGAAGAATGCCGCGCGCGGGCTGAAAGAAACGAGCGCGTGCTGGTGACGACACTGACCAAGCGTATGGCCGAGAACCTGAGCGAGTATTTTGCCGAAGTTGGCGTGAAGGTCAGCTACCTGCACAGCGATATCCACACACTGGAGCGGATAAAGATACTTCGCGACCTGCGCCGGGGCGAGTACGATGTGTTGGTCGGGATCAATCTGCTTAGAGAGGGGCTCGATCTGCCCGAGGTGTCGTTAGTGGCTATACTCGATGCGGACAAGGAAGGGTTTTTGAGATCGGAGCGGAGTCTGATCCAGACAATGGGACGCGCGGCACGCAATGTGGAAGGAAAAGCGATTCTTTATGCGGACAATATGACGAGGTCCATGGAAAACGCTATCGGTGAGACCGAGCGGCGGCGGATAATTCAACAAGCATATAACGAGGAGCATGGCATAACTCCGGCAACGATCGTTAAGGCGATCGAATCGACCCTGGTGACCGCGTATGAGGCTGATTATTTCAAAATACCGCTCGAATTGGATAAATTTGACGAATATTCACCGAAACAATTGAAGGAAACGATCGCGACGCTGGAAATGGAGATGCGGCAGGCTGCGAAGGATATGAAATTCGAGCACGCGGCCGAGGTGCGCGACAGGATCAAGTATTTGAGGGAAAGGGAAGTGCAGTATTATTAGTCGTGAGTCGTGAGTCGTGAGTCGGGAGAACGCCGGCTCCTAAGAAGGGGAGCTTGCTTGCGCTTCGGTCTTACAGGCGTTAAATTTTATAGATGCTCGCGAAAACAGCGCCCGATGATCTTCAGAACTACCTTACCGATGCCAGCAATATGCCTGGCGGGTATGCCGAAAAGCTTTTTATCCCTGAAAATAGGCAGGAGATCGCCGAGATCATGCGCGAAGCCGACGAGAAACGGATACCAGTTACGGTTTCGGGTGCGCGTACAGGTACGGTCGGCGGGGCAATTCCTTTCGGCGGGTATATCATCTCGCTCGAAAAATTCAACAAGATCAAGCAGATAGCCAAAGAAAACCGGCGGGCGATTGTGCAGTCGGGGGTTATCCTGCGCGACCTGCAAATCGCGGTCGAAGGCGAAGGGTTATTCTATCCACCGGATCCTACAGAGTGGAGCTGTCAGGTTGGCGGTACGGTCGCGACAAATGCCTCGGGGGCGCGGAGCTTTAAATACGGCGCGACGCGCGGGTTTGTCGAGGGGCTTGAGGTAGTTTTGCCGGGCGGGCATATCGTGAATATCAAGCGCGGTACGGCGGTGAGCGCGGACGGGGAATTTATCGATCTCGACGCAGGCGGTCGGAAAATACGAATTAAGAAACCCACCTACGATCAGCCGCGCGTGCGAAAGAACACGAGCGGTTATTTTTCCGCCAAGGAGATGGATGCGATCGATCTCTTTATCGGAAGTGAGGGAACGCTCGGGGTGGTGACTGAGATCGAGTTCAGGCTGCTGCCGAAACCTGCAGGAACGTTTAGCGGAATCGTCTTTTTTGACGACGAAAATAATTTACTCGATTTCGCTGTCGAGGCACGGGCCATTTCGTTCGCGAGCCGCGAAAAGGAAGATCCGGCATCGCTTGACGCAAGCTTTATCGAGTATTTCGATAGCAATGCGCTGAAATTTATCGCCGAGAAGTTTCCGGAGGTCCCGGACGGCGTTAGCGGAGCGATATTCTTTGAGCAGGAGACTACCGAGGAGACGGAGGACACGCTCTTCGAACAGTGGAACGATCTGTTTGAAAAGCACGGCGCCGATCTCGAACGCTCATGGTTTACGACAACCGAGGCCGATCTGCAAAAAATGCGCGATTTTCGCCATGCGTTGCCGGTGGCGGTAAACGAGAGGGGCGTCAGAAACAAGCAGAAAAAGGTCGGGACGGATATGGCGGTTCCGGACGAAAATTTCGCCTCGTTTCTGAGGTTTTACAAGCAAAAGCTGGATGAAAGCGGGCTCGAATACGTGATATTTGGGCATATCGGCGATTGTCACCTGCATGCAAATATGCTGCCGAAGGACGCGGAAGAGGCGGAAAAAGCGCGGCACCTGTATGGGCGGTTTATTGCGCAGGCGGTAATGCTGGGCGGGACGGTATCGGCGGAGCATGGCATTGGGAAGCTCAAGCGGCGCTACCTCGACGTAATGATGGGCGAGCGATTTTTGAACGAGATGGCCGAGATAAAAAAGGCCTTCGACCCGAACGGCATTTTGGGGCGCGGAAATATGTTTGACGAGAAATTTTTAGCGAACTAGCTTGTTTCGTGCTAGTTCGTGTTGTTTCGTGGTTTTTCTTCATCGGCTTGGGAAAGGAACCACTAAAATACACGAATCAACACGAATCAGTTATATTAATTGTAATGATAAAAGCAATATTGATGGATTTTAACGGCGTGATCATCGATGACGAGCCGATCCAGATGCGGGCATACCAGGAGATACTCAAGGAAGAGGGCATCGAGATCACCGAGGAAGCATATCTCGCGAGTCTCGGGATGGACGACAAGACGTTTGTCGAGGCCGCCTATGAACGCGCCGGGAAGACACCTGGGACGAACAAGGTGCTCGAGATCACGACCGCGAAAACCAATCGATGGCGTGAGCTGATCGCCGACGAATTACCGCTGTTTCCGGGCCTCCAGAATTTTATCAAGAAGATGTCCGAGGAGTTCGCTCTCGGGATCGTCAGTATGGCGAAACGCGAAGAGATCGGGCATGTGCTTGAGTTATCAGGTTTAAGAGATCGTTTCTCGATAATCGTCAGCGCCGAGGATGTGCAAAAATGCAAGCCCGACCCGGAATGTTACAAGATAGGCTTCAGACTTCTTGATTTGGCGCGAACCCACGCCGGGCACCTGCCGATGAACCATAAAGATTGCCTGGTTATCGAGGATTCGCCGCCGGGAGTCATCGCCGGTAAAACTGCCGGTTTGAAGACGCTGGGAGTAACGAACACAGTCGCGGCCGAGGCGTTGAGAAATGCCGGGGCTGATGCTGTGGCAACGAACCTTGACGACTGGATGCCCGATTCGATGAGGCGCGTGTTTGTCTAGAACTGATAGCGGATAACTTATGACGGAGAATGGGCCGGTGCGTGTGTTACCGGCCTTATTAATATGACTGAACAATTGATAGCTTGGGAAGATGCGAGAGAAGACCTGCTGGCGTGTGCCGCATATGTCGGGCAGAGCGTAAAGAGCAGCGAGGGACACTCGGATGCTGTAAAGGCTATCGTACCGCTTTATCTGGCGAACGATCAGGTCGATCTGGCGGCCGAGTTGGCTAATACGGTCGATGATCCGTTTGCGCGGGACCGGCTGCTTATGCTCGTCGCGGAAAAATGTGCGGCACTGGATGATGATGAGTACGCCCTTCAACTGGCGGATGCTATCGAAGACCACGGGCTGCAGCTGCAGGCGCGCGAGAAGATAGCGCTGCAGAAGAGCGCTAAGGGCGACCTCGATAAGGCGGCGGAGATTGCCGGTGCGCTACCTCATCCGGATTATGTTTTTGCCGATATAGCGATCAGGCAATTTATTAAGGGTGATGAAGCGGCTGCGGATAAGACGCTTGGCGAGATCCAGTTTCCGGCGGCCGAGGTCCACGCTTTTCACACGATAGCGGCCGAGCTTATCAAGGTGGAAAAGAACGATCGGGCGGGAGAGATACTCGACGATGCGCTAGAGGCGGCGGCTGAGATCGAGCACCATGAGGAGCGGATCAGGGCGTTCGCGGAGACCGCTAACCTTTACTTTGAAGTCGGGCGAAAGGACAAGGCTATCGAGACGTATGACCAGGCAAAGACCGAAGCTGAAGTATTGGACAATATTCACCGCGATTATTTTCTTGGCGCGACCGCCATTGGCTTTTTACAGGCCGGAAGCCTCGAACTGGCCGACCGCGCTCTCGATCTGGTTAACGACAAAACGCAGACGGCATCATGCCTGGCGGGTTTTGCGAGGGTGTTGTGGGACAGGGAAGAACGTGCTGAGGCTCTGGAAGCGCTGGACGAAGCGTATGCAATTCTAAAATCGGAACATGAGAAGGAAACGCGTGACAGCCGCGCGAAAAATGCATTATATGCAACTATTGCGGTGCTTTACGCGAGGTTTGAAAAGCCTGATCGCGGGATAGAGATCGCACAGGAAAATAATAACGAGGACGAGCAGTATTCGGCATTGGCGCAGATAGCGCAGGTAATGGAACTCGCGGGCGACGACGACAAGGCACACCAGGCGATCAAGGCCATACCGGATGACGTGAACCGAATGTTCGGGCTGATCGGTCTGAGCGGCGCAGCCGATAGAGCAGGAAATAAGGAAAAAGCAATAGAGATATTGCAGGAAGCTTCGACGATGGCGGATTCGGTCGACCGGTTGTCATCGCGCTCGGGCGCATATAACGAGCTCGCCGCGCGTTTTGCTGAGCTGGGAGAAAACGATAAAGCGCGTAAGATCTCGCTCGAGAATCTCGAAACCATAGCCCAGATCAAGGACGACAGTATTCGGGCGGTTTCGCTCGCACGTCTGGCTTCGGTTTATACTGACGCAGGTTTTGAGCTGAATGAGGCAGAGAAGGAAATAATTGGCCGAATGATAGGAAAGGTCTGATCGGTAGCCCGCGAAATACGCGAAAGGCGCTAAAATGAGATATTACGACTCAGTGCCGTTAGTAGATATCGTTAGGTATCAGATCCTCGAAATCTCCTCTTTTTCTTACCAACTCTGCCTGTCCATTTTCGCGGACGAGCACAATCGCCGGTAACGCGCGCCCGTTGTATTCGGACATCTGCGCGATAGAGTAGGCCCCGCAATTGAGCAATGCCAGAATTTCACCCGGTTCCACTCCAACCGGTAAAAGCCGGTGGTCCGGCAGCCTGCCTTGTCCTTCGATATCGAAATAAACATCTCCGCCGTCGCACAATGGGCCTGCCAGTTTATAGGGCGTTTCGTGCTGTTCGCCTGTCCGGCTCGCCGAGATCAGGTGATAGTACCATTTGTAGGTCTCCATCGAGAGAAGGATGTTGAAACCGGCGTCGGTCAAAAGCCAGGAGTCAGTTGTGAGTAGTGAGTCGTGAGTTGTGACAGAATGAGGATGAAGGGGCCGTTCCTTGCGGTTGCAAACTCTCGTTAAACAAATACCTGCGTCGGCGATGATGCTGCGGCCCGGTTCGAGAAGCAGCGTGATATTCTCGAGCAGGTGCTCCGCCCCGGCCTTTTCCGCCGAAGTTTTTACCGCACTCCACGCTGCACCGATCGCTCCCGCCGGTTCGAACGCCGCGGCAAACATCTCCTGCTGGGCGTCTGGCATTTCTTCCGATTGCGCCGCGTCGCGCAGATAATTTACGGGGAAGCCGCCGCCTAAGTTCAGATGCGAAAGGCGATGGCCGGTTTCGTTGAAGATCTGAAGAAGATTTTCCAATAACGCCTGGAGCGCCTCTGCATACGGTTCCGGTGAAGGGTTTTGCGAGCCGATATGCAAGTGTATTCCGCAAAGGTTTAGAAATTCGGAATCGTGCCAACGTCGGAATGCGCCGAGCGCCTCGTCAGGCATCATGCCGAATTTCGAGGTTAAAAGAGCCGTTTGAAGGCCGTGAAGCGTGTCGCTTTCGATCTCGGGAACGAGCCGAAGTGAAACGTTTGCCCTTTTATTTAATCGCCGTGCCACTTTTTCGGTCAGTTCCATTTCGTAAACGGAATCGGACTGGATGGCGTAAATGCCGGCGTTTATAGCGGCTTCGAGTTCCGCCTCGGTCTTGCTCGTCCCGTTGAAAATTATCTGGTCGGAGCGATAGCCTATCTTCAGCGCCTTCCACAGCTCTCCGCCCGAATTGACCTCGATATCGCTGCCGGCTTCGCGCACTGTGC
>Ga0193752_1001632_pt1 | contig 18269 bp, 10 predicted proteins | sample H1c1metaG_FD_144924 | JGI IMG/M metagenome (GOLD analysis project Ga0193752, IMG submission 144924) | Soil microbial communities from a riparian zone of the East river system, Colorado, United States - H1c1 | ecosystem: Environmental > Terrestrial > Soil > Riparian zone | place: USA: East River...
GGATTTGAGCAATACAGGCACCCTGACCCTTGGAACCGGAAACTTAACAGTAACCGGTAATTATACCAATAACGGCACCTATACACAAAGTATCGGCAATACCATATTTAATGGCGCCTCACCCGCGTTAAATGATGGCGGCTCGGGTACAATATTTAATAATGTTACATTTAGCGGCAGTGGCACGGCGCTTTTAAACTCAGGGAGCTTTTCGGTATCAAATACCGGTACCTTAACAATGGCCAATACCAATATCTTAAATGCAAATGGCCATTTAACATTGATCTCTGGTTCTACCAGCACAGCAACCGTGGCTACCATTCCATCAACCTGCAGCATTACGGGCAACGTAGCGGTACAAAGGTATATAACTGGCGGCAGCGCCACATACCGGGGCTACCGCTTAATGTCTTCGCCTGTAAATGCAGGTACAGTTAGCGGTAATAAAGTTTACAGCATCAATTATCTAAAAAACTCAATGTATCTAACCGCTACAACTACCGCCGGCGGCTTCGATAATACCAGTACGGCTAATCCTACTTTATACCTGTACCGGGAGAACATGACACCGGCATATTCTACATTTTTAAACAGCAATTTCAGAGGGGTCAATAATATCAACGCCTCGCCAGGCTATACTTTAGATGTGGATGGGTCCGGGTTTAATATTCCTGTTGGTAATGGCTTTTTATGCTTCTTTAGGGGTAACAGGGCTTCTGCTACTTTTGCTGCTGAAACAGTTTCAACCTATGTTCCGCAAGCCGCAACGTTAAGCACAACCGGTACATTAAACCAGGGGCAGGTAACCGTTACAAACTGGTTTACGCCTGCCTCCGTAACCTTAAGTTGCACAGCCGGCTCCCCGGCTGCTGTAAAGGGCTATAATTTGGTGGGTAACCCTTACGCCAGTTCTATTGATTGGAACACTTTTCAAACTGCTTCAACTTCAACCAATATTTATGGTACGGCTAATGTTGGCAATACCATATGGATGCTTGACCCGGTAAGTAAAAACTTTGGCGCCTATGTAAGCGGCACTCCCGGTGGAACAGGAACCAACAGTTCTTCGCATGTAATAGCCAGCGGGCAGGCATTTTTTGTGGTGGTTTCTTCAGCGGGCGGCAAGCTTATTTTCAACGAGGGAGCTAAAACAGGCACCCAACCTAACCCGGTAACCGCCCCCAAGCTGCTGATGGGAATGCCTGCGGATTATGCTGACAATCAATATCTGCGGCTGCAACTGGCTATGGATTCTGTTAATACAGATGATATTTTGCTTCGTTTTAAAAGTAACGTCAGCACTGCCTATGTTCCAAATCTTGATGCTGCTTATAAAACAGGGTTTGGTGTTGTAAGTCTGTCAAGCCTGTCAAGTGACCAAATCCCTTTGGCTATCAATGTGCAGCCTTTGCCTGATAATAGCGAAACCATCAAATTAACCATAAATACTGCTGCTGATGGAAACTATTCATTAAATATGAAGAATCTTGTAGGCATACCCCAGCTTTTTGATATCTGGTTGATGGATGCTTTTAAAAAGGATTCATTGGATATGCGCCATAATACTTCTTATCATTTCAATGTACTAAAAAGCGATTCCAATACTTTTGGCTCAAAACGCTTTAGCCTTGTTATCCGCCAAAACCCTGCCTATGCGTATCATTTGCTTGATTTTGCCGCTGCAAAAGTGACCTCATCAACGGATAAGCAAGTACAGGTAACATGGAAAGCAGAGAATGAACAAAATTATACCCATTTCACAGTGGAACGCAGCATCGATAGCGCAAAAAACTTTGAAGTGATTGGAGGAGTGCAGGCCGGCGCCCGGGATAATTACAGTCTTTTGGACAAGGCTCCTATTGCAGGTCAAAATCTTTACCGCCTGAAACAGGAGGATATTAATAACAACATCAGTTACTCTAAAATAGTTCCCGTAGCCTATGCCGACCTGAGCAACAATCTTGCTAAAAATGCTATCAACGTGTATCCTAACCCGGCAAAAAATACCATAAACCTGGCCATAACTGCCGATATTAACAAACCGGTTACTTACAATATCATGATCACCAACAGTTCAGGGTTGATTATCAAACAGGCTACTTCGGCCCAGCCGGAATGGCAGGCCAGTATTAACGACCTGCTTCCTGGCACTTACCTGGTAAAAGTGATCAATAACACAGACAACACCCTTGTAGGTAATACCAAGTTTGTAAAAATGTAGTCAAAGGCGGCTTTAGGCATATACTTTTATTTCCGAACGACTATTTCTAAAAAGAGTTTTTCATAACGTCCAAAACACAGGTTTAATATGATCTTGCCCGCACGATTCGGCCAAATATCATCAAATGTTCTAACTATTTTTCAACATATTAACATTTGTCAATAATACATGTGTAAAAACACGGTTGATTACTTTTTGCTTATTGGTAAAATACAGTTTATAAATATTAATCTATAATATAATATTAACTAATAATATATACAAATTGACCATTTATTAATATAAACGAAATATTTAATTGGTATATAAGCATTTATTGGTTACAAAAATTCACCTCCGGTAGTTTATGTCATAAAAAAAATACCTTAAAAATCATTAGTTTCGGGTCCAGTTACTTAAACTATGGTATTTTGAAAAGGCGGCTGTCGTATTTAGTTGTTTTATTGGTCCTATTGATATCTGCTATAAATGTTGTAGCGCAAGCTCCCAGCATTTCATACTCTCCATCAACCAATGCGTTGTTAAATGGCTTACCATTTTCCATTAGTCCTATTAATTCTGGCGGAGCGGTACCTGCTACCGTTTATGGCACCATAACTACATTTGTGGGTAGCGCAGCAGGCGCAGGAGGCAGAGCAAATGGAACAGGCACTGGCGCTACTTTTAATTTACCTCGCAGTATTGCCATTGACCTTGCCGGTAATCACTATATTTCTGATGCAGGCAACAATGAGATCAGGTTGGCTACTTCGGCTGGTGTTGTAACATTATTGGCAGGTAACGCAGCAGGTACAGCGGGTATGGCAAATGGCACAGGGACCGGGGCCTCTTTTAATTTACCCTATGATTTAACAACAGATCCCAGCGGAAATTTATATATAGCCGATTATAACAACAATCAGATCAGGAAAATAACCATTGCAACGGGTGCGGTAACGCTGTTAGCGGGGAATGCAGGAGGGGGCACAGGTTCAGCCAATGGCACAGGAACTGCAGCAAGTTTTAACGGGCCCGTAGGAATAGTGTACAATCCCGTGGATGGGTTCCTTTATGTTTCCGACTACGCAAATAATTTGATCAGAAAAGTTAGCCTTGCAGGAGTTGTTACAACATTTGCCGGCAGTGGTACAGCCGGCACTACCAATGCAACCGGTACCGCGGCACGATTTGACGGCCCTAACGGAATTGGTGTGGATGCAACCGGCAATATGTATGTGGGCGACCAGAATAATAACGAGGTCAGGAAAATCATAAGAGCAACTGCTGTAGTGAGTTTATTTGCCGGAAGCACGGCCGGTACTGCCGGCACTACTGATGGTACTACCACGGGCGCAAGGTTTAACACCCCAAGAGGAATTACCGTAGATGCATCAGGCAACTTATACGTAACCGATAGCGGAAACAATACGGTTAGATTGATAACCCCGGCAGGTTTGGTTTCAACGTTTGCGGGCGGCGCAGGTACTGCGGGTTACACAAACGCTGTTGGTACCGCCGCACGATTTGACCAACCGAGAGGATTAGATTTTGATCCGGCTACAGGTAATTTATATGTCGCTGATTACAATAACAATGCCATACGTCAGATTATAACAACCGGGTATTATATTAGCGCCCCCCTGCCTGCCGGGCTAGCCTTTGATAATACAACAGGCATTATCAGTGGCACCCCCACAGCGAATTTTGGCGCAACTCTTTATACTGTCTTTGCCTTTAACGCCACCGGAAGTTCGTCAACAACTATCACTTTATCCTGTACCACCCCTACAACAGTTACAAGATGGAGGGGAACCACCAACACAACATGGACTACTGCATCCAATTGGAGCAATGGCGCGCCTACGACAACTGCAAGCATTGAAATTGGCACAGTTGCCTATACCGGCCTAAAACTCCAACCAACCATTAGTGCAAATGCTACCATTCAATCAATTGAATTTGGAACCCTTAATACACCTACCTTAACCATAAATTCCGGAATAACTTTAACTGTTAATAGTGGTATGGGGGTTGATGCATCCTCAAATGCAACAATAAAAGGCCCGGGCACAATAAGTTTGGATGGCAGCTCGTATATTGTACCCGGAGGATCAATAACTGTCGCGTTAAACGGGATAGTTAAGCTTGCTGCCACAGCCCAACTTGTTAATTCAGGCACATTTACTTTAGCTTCCGATGCCAGTGGCTCAGCATCTATCGGTGCCATTCCTTTAACCTCCAGCATAACCGGAACATTTGCAGTGCAGCGCTATGTATCAGGCGGCAGTAATACTTATCGTGGATATCGTTTGATGTCATCACCTGTATACGCTGCCCAGGTTAGCGGTAATAACGTTTATAGCTTAGATTATATAAAGACATCCGCGTTGATTACGGGCACCAACGGTTCTACCGATGGATTTGATAAAGCAGGTAATCCCACCATTTATTTATTCCGCGAGGATCAGGCGGTATCCAATACAACATTTACCAGTAATTATTTTGGCTTAAGTAAGATGAATAATGCACCATCTTACAATTTCTATTTCAATAATGTCGCCACATTACGGCAGATAACTGCCGGCAATGGCTTCTTATTCTTTTTCAGGGGCGACAGAACCACTAACCTGATTAACAAATATACTACAACCACCAGCGCGGAGAGTGTGACCTTTTCCTCATCAGGCACCCTGAATACTGGAACAATAGTTGTAAAAGACTGGTATCTTGCCTCTGGTCTCGGCTATAGCAGTACTGCTGGCAACGCCGCCGTGAAGGGCTTTAACCTGGTGGGCAATCCTTATCCCAGCTCAATTGATTGGGATACATTCGGTACCAGTATAACTGGCGCTAATCTTTCAAATACCATGTATATATTGGACCCAGTAAGTAAAAACTATCGTTCTTATACAAAAGGGAATGGAGGAGTAGCAAGCGATGGTACTACTTCAGCCAATGTTATACCCAGCGGGCAAGGGTTTTTCGTACTGGCCACCGCTGCCAATCCCACACTTACATTTACTGAAGCAGCCAAAACAGCTTCACAGGTGCCCAATATTAATCTCTACCTCGGAACACCTGCAGACAATGTTGTAAATAAGCAGAATCTGCATTTGCAATTAGCAAAAGATGAGATCAATACAGACGGTATCCAGATCAGCTTTAACAATAATCACATTAATGATCAGCCATATGATTATAAGGTGGATGCACCTTACAAAGTGGGCTATGGTGCAGTGAGTTTATCCAGCAGATCGAGCGATAATGTCGACCTGTCAACACATACTGTTTCTTTACCGGGCCAGGGCAAAGCAATTATAGCCTTAAATGTAAGTGCCAAAGATGATGCTATCTATAAGTTAACCCTGAAAGATATCACCGGTATTCCACAGCTATATGATATTTGGCTAATGGATGCATACAAGAGGGATTCGATGGATATGCGGCAGAACAAAACCTATAGCTTTAACATTTACAAAAAAGATACATTAAGCTTTGGGCCTAAGCGCTTTACCCTGGTTGTCCGTCAAAATCCGGCTTATGCCTATCATTTATTAGATTTTACAGCTAATAAGCTACCCACTGCCCGCCAGGTACAAATAGTTTGGAAAACTGAGAACGAAGAGAACTACACCCATTTTACTGTGGAACGTAGCATCGATCAGGGTAAAACATTTGATGTATTGGGCAGCGCAAAGGCGGCAGGACAGGGTACCTACAGCCTTTTGGATAAAACCCCGGTTGTGGGCCAAAACCTGTACCGTTTGAAACAAGAGGATATAAACAGTACCATTTCCTATTCAAAACCGGTTACAGTGCTTTATGCAAATCTGAGCAACCAAACCATAGCTAATAACCTGAGTATTTATCCCAACCCGGTGATCAATACCGTTAATTTAGACATCCTTTCAAAAACCACCGAAAATTCTTCTTACCGAATCAGGTTTATGAGCAGCGCGGGTGTTATAGTGAAACAGGTTATTTCATCACAGCCATCATGGCAGGGCAGCATAAGTAATTTGCAGCCGGGAATTTATCTCATACGCGTATTTAATAACAAAAATGACGCTTTTGTGGGTGAAACAAAATTTGTAAAATTATAATTTTCAGCAATTAAAATCAGTCCTTCACTACCTTAAAACAAGGATTGGGTGGCATGATGCATGTTTAAACAATCAACAGAAATGCCTCATAATCAGCCTCCTATTTATATCTACGTAAAGTGCTTTATATCAGCACAAAACACCAAAAATTAGCTATAAAAAAGCCGTAATTTAATTCGCTTTTTTTTGGAACCTATTTAAAAAACATTCGTATAAGTTTTCAAGTATCTTATTAATTTAAATTGAAAGCTATAATACATCGATTGTTTCTAATTGGTTTTTTGATAACCATTTTTGCGGCAAACACTTTTGCTTCAACTTTTGATTGGTCGGGCACCAAATTGGTTGGTGGTGTATATAACTGGAATACGATAGCAAACTGGAAGGTTAACGGCCTTGCTGCTACCAGGCTTCCAAATAATACCGATATTGTACGGGTAGCCGTTACCGCATACACCAACGATCCTACTATTACAGACGCTCAATCATGCGCTGTTCTTATACTTGGCGTATTTGGCAACCTTGATCTCACTGTAAATGGTACCCTAACGGTTTTGGGTGATATCACCCAAAATAATGATCCTGATTTTTTTCAAACCACTAAATTGGCCGGTGCAGGAACTATCATCTGTAAGAATTTTAATGTTGGCGACAATACTCAGCCAACCAGCGAAACAGGTGTAGTAACTGCTATTAGCAGTACGGTGAAGCAATTGACCATAAATGGCAACCTTACATTAAATGCAGCGGGCAATAACCTTGGCGATGGTATAGAGTATCCCTTCTTTTCATTAGATGCCAATAAGCTATTATTATATGGTCAAATAAAAACTTCAAGCTATAGCAATCCAAAATCAGGGGCCGTTGATGATCCATTATTCCCTGGTATAGGGTTGTTCCAGGCCGACTCTTATGCGGCAGCAACAACAATCGAATTACCAAATAATAATCCTATCGTATTACCTATTGTTACAGGATTTACTATTGACTTTACCAACAACGGCCCGGGGCTCGGAACTGTTATTTATGATGCAGCAGCAGGCACACAAGCAATTTACACTACCGCAACAACCGGCCTTGGCATAGTTTACTATAACTACGATTACCTGCTCTTTTCTGGCGCCAGCGCCAAATTAGCAGCCGGAGGTGCATTTACTATTGGTAAAAACTGGACAACAAGCGGTACCGGTGCAGTAAATCTAAATACCAATAACCCGACTGTCTCCATAGGCGGTGTCTGGGCTAATTCAACCACTGTTACACAGGGTACCGGGAGTATCACAGTAACCGGGCCATTCATAAATACTACCGGCATAGTGCAGTGCGGCACGGGAAATATCGTATTTAAAGGAAACTATACCAATAGCAAAACTTTTAATGTAGGAACCGGCACGATCAGTTTTTCCGGAGCAACACAAACGCTGTTAGATAATGGCACTGGTACCATATTTAATAAAGTTACTTTTAATGGCACGGGTACATCCACCATGACAGCAGGAGTAGGTAATTTTTCGGTATCAAGCACTGGTTTGTTAACGCTGGTGAGCCCGGCTAAACTGGTTACCGGCGCCGGCGCTGCCTCTTTTTTAACCTTGAAATCAGGCGCCACCAGCTCTGCTACTGTTACTGCCTTATCCGGCACATCAACCATTACAGGCAATGTAAACGTGGAACGCTATTTAACAGGCGGCAGCGCTACTTATCGCAGCTACCGGCTACTATCATCGCCGGTGTATGCCGCAACAGTAGGCGGGAACAATGTATACAGCATTAATTACTTAAAAAAATCCAGTTACCTTACCGGTACTTTAGGAGCCCTTGGTGGTTTTGATAAAGCTGGTAACCCTACCCTTTATCTATATCGTGAAAATACAGCAGTATCAACCAACTCATTTAGCGCCGGGAATTTCAGGGGCATCAATAGTATTGTTGTTTCGCCAAACTACCTGATAGACGGTGATTTGGGTATATTTAATATCCCGGTGGGTAATGGCTTTCTATTCTTTTTTAGGGGCGATAGAAGTACCACCCTTGCCAGTAAAACTATAGCTCCCTATACAAATCCTGAGAATACAACTTTAGTAACTACCGGCTCATTAAACCAGGGCCAGGTAACAGTAAAGGATTGGTATACACCTGCCTCGGCAAATTTGGGGTATACCACAATAACCGGTAATGCCTCTGTGCGGGGTTATAATTTAGTGGGTAACCCTTATGCAAGTTCCATTAACTGGGATCTGTATAATACAACCACGCCTACTACTGGTATTTATGCCTCCGGTGTTGGTACTACTATCTATGTATTTGATCCTTCGAGTAAAAACTATGGCGCTTATACTAAAGGACTTGGTGTTGGCACACACAATGCCAGCAGCACGTTGGCAAGCGGCCAGGGCTTTTTCGTTGTAGCCACAAGCGCAGCAGCCAAATTGACCTTTAACGAATCGGCTAAAGTAAATACCCAAAATACCGGCCTTAAATTATTAATGGGCAAGCCCGTTGACGATTACGCCAACAACCAATATATACGCCTGCAATTGAACCAGGATTCTGTTAACAATGATGACATCGTTATCCATTTTAGCAGCGGGGCCAGTACGGATTATGTACAAGATGAAGATGCCCCATATAAGCCGGGTTATGGTACCGTGAGCATGGCCAGTATATCAAGCAATAATGTGACCCTGGCTATCAATAACCTTCCTTTGCCAAAAACAAGTCAGACTATAGACCTGGCTGTAAATACCGTTGCTGATGGAACTTACAACATAAATATGAAGGAGCTGGAAGGTGTACCTCAACTTTTTGATGTATGGCTAATGGATACTTTCAAAAAGGATTCGGCAGATATGCGTCATAATACAACTTATACTTTTGAGGTTTCAAAAAGTGACACCAATAGCTTTGGTACGCACCGGTTTAAGTTGGTTATCCGCCAAAACACTGAATATGCTTACCAGTTGCTGAATTTCACGGCGGCTAAAGTAACAGCAGCAAATGCCAGGCAGGTGCAGGCAACCTGGAGAACCAAAAATGAACAAAATTATACACACTTTACCGTGGAACGCAGCACCGATAATGGAAAGAATTATGAAGTTTTGGGTGGTTTTGCCTCAAATGCCGTAGGGTCGTATAGCATTAAAGATAAAAATCCTGTTAACGGGCAAAATCTTTACCGGCTGAAACAGGAAGACATTAACAGCAATATCAGCTACTCCAAAGTTGCACCTGTTGAGTATTCTGATCTGAGCAATAGCATGGTTAAAAGTAATATTAACGTATACCCTAACCCGGCAACCAATGTAATTCACCTGGCAGTATCGCCCGATGCGAATGTCAAAAATTATAAGATCACGATCACTAACAACGTAGGTTTGGTCATCAAAGAAGTCACTTCTGCACAGCCGGTGTGGCAGGGAAGTGTAAGCGAGTTACTTGCCGGAACTTATTTTATCCAGGTGATAAGCACTAAAGACAAAAGCTTTGTTGGCCAGGCGAAGTTTGTAAAGATGTAACTGTAGCCCGCAGTAATCTAATTTCAAATAATCATATAATACTATTCAAAAAAATCCCCGCTGCAATCTGCAGAGAGGATAATTAAAACAATAAATACGTAGTAGTATTATGATCTTGTTGATGCAGTTTGTGGCGGAGCAAGTTGTAACTGGCTGATAATGCCATCCACCACCTTAGGCAGATCATCAATATTCTTTTGAGGGTTTTTGTGAACCTCACCCACACCAAATCCACGCCATACAACTCTTTTGGTATGGGTATCAATCAGGTCAATAATAATGGTGCCTTCCTTATAGTGTTCCTTATCCACTACCGTTGAGCCACCGTAATAGATGAATGGTTGTCCGTATCCGTAATAATAAGGGCGGTAGCCTCCCCAGCCATATCCGTATCCAAGCCCAAAACCCCAGCCGGGATAAAAGCCCGAGCCATAACCGCTGCCATAATAAGTATCAGCATATACTTGTTTAGAGCCGCGCCCTATTTTAGCGGTATAGGTTACCAGCAGGTCGGGATTGGTGGTTTGTAATTTCAACCCCTTCATAGAAAGTGATGCAACAGCAGCATCCTTTATTTTCAGATCAGCCATAGCACTGCCTGCGGCGGATCTATTGTTTTTACCTTCAGGCGGGATCCATGCGAACGAGCGGTACCTGCTCATATTGGTTTTATTAAGACCGGCAGTATAATAGTTATAGCTGCTGCATGCTGATAATCCCGAAATAATTAATAATCCGAGGATAAGATAAGATGATGTTTTCATGGCTATGTTCCCTTTGTGGTTTATTAGACAATTTACAGTTAAAAGGGTTTAATCAGAAAATAAATTTTTTAGCGTTTTTCTGTCACTTTTTCAAGACAAATATTTACCTACAATAGGCATACGCCTGCCCATTCCAAATGCCTTTGGCGATACCCTTAATATAGGCGGAGTTTGATAGCGCTTATGCTCGGCAAGGTTTACCAGTTTAAGCACCCTGCGGACGGTTTGCTCGTCATAGCCCATCTTGGTGATCTCACCTGATGAGCACCTGTTTTCGATATACTCCATCAAGATAGGATCAAGCACATCATACTCAGGCAGCGAATCGGTATCCTTTTGGTCAGGCCTCAATTCGGCAGAGGGTGGTTTTACGATCGTATTTTCGGGTATGATCTCGCGCTCGCGGTTAAGATATCTTGCCAACTCAAACACCTGGGTTTTGTAAACATCACCGATAACCGAAATTCCCCCGCACATATCGCCATATAAAGTGCCATAGCCCACCGCGGCCTCGCTTTTATTGGAGGTATTTAACAAAATATAGCCAAACTTATTACACATAGCCATAAGCACCACGGCGCGACTGCGCGATTGTATATTTTCTTCAGCGATATTGAATGGCAAATTGTTGAACTGTGGCTGAAGCGTGCTTTCAAATGCTTCGGTGATATGCCTGATAGCAATAGTCTCGCTTTTGCAGCCCAGGTTCTTCACCAGGTCCTCCGCATCCTTGATAGAATGATCACTTGAAAAGCGAGAAGGTAACAGCACGGCCATCACATTTTGCGGCCCCAGGGCCTCTGCCGCAAGTGCGCAAACTACAGCCGAATCTATCCCCCCTGACAATCCCAATATGGCGCTCTTAAACCCGGATTTATAAAAATAATCCCGGATGCCCAGGATAAGCCCCTGGTATATCTGTTCAATATCACTTTGCCGTTCTTTTTTGCGGGTTGTGGGTTGCTGCAACTGTACTTCGGCTTTGTCTGCCAATACATAATAAGCCACACTTTCTTCAAAGTAAGGCAGTTCGTCCACCAGTTCACCGGTATTATCAAATATCAGCGAACCACCATCAAATATCAATTCTGTTTGCGCACCAACATGGTTCAAATAAAATAAGGGTAATTTATATCTCTTGGCGTTATCACTCAGGATAGCAATACGTTCCTCATCATGATTGTAAGCAAACGGCGAAGCCGCAATATTGATCATTACATCGGGCTGCTCCTTGATAAGCACATCCATCGGGCGGGTTACATACAACGGATTTTCGATGGTGTTCCATAGATCCTCGCAAATGGTCAATGCTATGCGATGCCCTTTAAAATCAATACACTTGAATTGGGTTGATGGTTCAAAATATCGGTATTCATCAAATATGTCATAATTGGGGAGCAATGCCTTATTTACAATGGCCTTTACTTCTCCGTTCTCAATAAAATAGGCGGAGTTATTCAACTCCTTACCTTCAGGATTATTATTATAGGTTGGCAGGCCAATAATACAAGCGATATCCCGGCAGGAGTCAGCAATGGTTTTAGCCGCCTGGTCGCACAGGTCAATAAATTCCCTGAACTCCAAAAAATCCCGCGAAGGATATCCGCAAACACATAGCTCGGCAAAAACTACCAGGTCGGCCCCTTGTTGTTTTGCTTTTTGTATATGGTCGATAATTTTAGCAGTGTTCGATTCAAAATTACCAACATGATAGTTCAATTGTGCCAGTGCGATCTTCATATTACAGATGATATCAATTTGCTTGTGTGAATGTGGGTTAAAAATCTAATTTTGCTAAAAGAACGAAAAATGACCTTCAATTCGCACACAGCAAAACAAATTTACCTAATTTTTCTGACGAGTTTGCTATTAACCGCCTGCGGCCGCTCTAAAAAAGTCGATGTCAGCAATATTGATATTAACGTGACAATAGAGCGCTTTGACCATGATCTGGACGCTATGCGTACCAAGCCGATGAATACGCAGGTGGCCTTTATGGAAACAAAGTATGGGGCCTTTTACCAGGACTATATGGAGCGTGTTGTGCGCTGGGGGGCTATTAGAGATACCGTTTATTATAAAACAGTGCGCGAAGTGCTGGGCGCCCAATCCTACAAAGACCTGAAGCATGATGTGGATTCCATCTACCCTAACATGGATAAACAAAATGCCGAAATAACAGACGCCTTCAGGCATATTAAATATTATTTCCCCCAGAAAAACCTGCCTAGAGTATATGCTTACTTCTCGGGCTTCCAGTTGCAAAAATCTATCGGCAATGGCTATTTCGCTATCGGGCTGGATATGTTTTTGGGGGCAGATTCAAGGTTTTACCCCGCCCTTAAAGAAACGATACCGCATTACGTATCGCGCAGGTTTACGCCGGATAACATTGCACCACGTGTAGTAGAAGGTATAGCCCGCGAGGACATGTTCCCGGAGAACGACCAGGATAAATCCCTGCTCTCCAAAATGATATACAACGGGAAGATCTTGTACTTTATGGATAGGATACTACCCGATGCACCTGATTCGACCAAAATTGGCTATACCGGCAAACAATTCAAATGGTGTGACGATTTTAAAGCCAATATATGGGGCTATTTTTTGGAAGAAAAGCTTCTGTATGAAACCGATTATGAGAAAATTCAGCGGTACCTGGGTGAGGCCCCTTTTACACCGGGTTTAGGCGAGAATAACGAGTCGGCCCCAAGGCTTGCCTTATGGACCGGCTGGCAAATAGTACGCCAGTATATGGACAAGCATCCGGAGGTGACGCTGCCGCAGCTAATGGCCGACAGGGACGCGCAGAAGATACTGAATGAATCGAAGTATAGGCCGAAGTAGGCCTCCTCTAAATCTCTCCGCTGGTTAGCGGAGAGACTTTTAAGCCCTCCCTTCCGGGGAGGGTTGGGTGGGGCTTTGGTTCAGACAACAAAAAGAGCGTTACGGGATATCCGCAACGCTCTTTTTATATGGAATATTTTATTTAATTTATTTCAAAATCGAAAATACACCCTTTAAAGCAAGTGCAACACCAACGATCAATATTACATTAGATGCCCATGAAAAATAAGCGGCATCATTAACAAAACGAAGGTATACACCCACCAGGCCAATGATAAGAGATATAGTGATCAAGAAGTAATGGCGTTCATCGTTTGCGTTCTCTACTGAGTTCATGTTGTTACGGGTTATTGTTTGCGACAAAAATAGCAATGTTTAACTAAAATCGATAATACTTTTAACATTTTATACCGTAGGCTGATTGGTTATACGCACTCTGTTCTTATAATACCGATAGCCCATCCAAACGCCTATAGCGGCCAATATAAATACCCACAGGTTGAGCATCCCTACCAGCATATCCATAAAAATCGCCCAGCCATTACCAAGGGCCAAACCCAATCGCTGAAACATGGGTATATTATAAGCTGAAGGATCGCTATTGGCCATTACCTCTTTAAGTATCGTATCGTTTTGGTAAAAGTTAAGATTAATAGTACTGTACATCACCTGTTCATCGGTTTTCAGATTACTGATTTGCTTATCAACCATATCATCCTTTACGGTTAATATTTCATCCGGATGTTTCAGCGTTATCTTTCCTGATTTTTGCTCCTTAACTAACTCTTTCCGGTTATCAGCTTTAAGTTTTGATGACAGGTAATCCAGGGAGCGGTCCTCAATATCCATCTTACTTGAGCTGATATAGATGCCCATTCGATTTACCTGGTTTACAAAATTCTCCAGCTTGTCAGATGGGATTTTCACAGTCATCTCCGCTGTGGTGTTAAACGCCGATATAAGCATCATAGAATCATTGCTGAGATGAATATTTTCAACCTTATTAATCGACGACTGCATTTGATGATGCATTACCATCCCATCAAATTTATCAGTCAATGCAGAGATAGCCTCACCTGTTTGTTTTACGTCTTTCACTTTAAAGCTAATATCGGCTGTCTTTACCAGTTTGTTAGCCATGGTTACGCTATCAGCGACCTTTGCACTATCAGCAGATGATTTGTAACTTTTGCCCTTGCATGCCGCCAGCAACGCAACCGCAACCAGCAGTATTGGTAAGAATTTTGTTTTCATGATCTTAGGTTTTTAATTGGATTTTCAATTAATACCACGTGCTCACGAAAGGTAACCTTGTATAATAATGTTGTTACAATATTTTATTTTGAATAAGAATAATAAATAAGAATATTATTTCAACATGCAGCACATATCCATCCTGTCATTCTGAGCATAGCGAAGAATCTATTCTGCTGTAGAAGATTCTTCGCTACGCTCAGAATGACAAGAGGAAACAAAAAAGGCTTCTCTTTGCAGAGAAGCCTTTAAATATTGCTTTAGAGTCCTCTCCTTTGGAGAGGATTAGTTGAGGTTTAGTTTGATGATAACGCAGCCGCACCGCTCACAATTTCGGTAAGCTCGGTAGTAATAGCTGCCTGGCGGGCCTGGTTGTAGGCTAATTTAAGCGCCTTGATCAGTTCGCCTGCATTTTCAGTTGCCTTATCCATCGCTGTCATACGTGCGCCATGCTCAGATGCATGAGAATCAAGCACTGCCTTATACAACTGTATCTTGATATTTTTAGGGATCAATTGTTCCACGATCTCTTCCTGCGAAGGCTCCAGGATATAATCAACCTGCACAGCTTTTGCATCAGGTTTCCTTTCTGTTTTTGGAACAGGAAGCAATTGTTCAACCGTTAAAAATTGAACAGCGGCATTTTTAAATTGATTGTAAACCAGTTCAACCCGGTCATAATCACCTTTTAAAAAGCCCTGCATAATTTCTTCCGTAACTTTGGATACATTGATAAAGTTAAGGTCGAGATATAGCTCGTTATTATTACCAATCACGTTGTATTTACGTTTCTGGTAATATTCCTGCCCTTTTTTACCAATACCTACTATGGAAACATTACCCGCTTTTAACTGGTTGCTGTATTTCTCAACGATCAGGTTATTAGCAGTTTTGATCACGTTAGCATTGAAAGCACCGGCCAAACCGCGGTTTGATGAAACAACTACGATCAGCACGCGTGTTGGCTCACGCTCCTGCAAAAATGGTGATGAACCATCCTCCAAACTTGCAGAAAGGTTTGACAACATTTCCTTCAGCTTATTGGCATAAGGGCGCAACTGTACAATAGCATTGGTAGCCCGTTTCAACTTAGCCGCCGAAACCATTTTCATAGCCTTGGTGATCTGCTGCGTTGAGCTTACCGATACGATCCTGTTTCTTACTTCTTTTAAATTAGCCATTCTTTTTTTGAGTCTTGAGTTCTGAGTCTTAAGTCTTAAGTCATCTTCTGACCACCAACTTCGGACTTCCGACTTCTAACTAATTAATACTTCTCTGCCAGTTCTTTAGCAACTGTTTCCAGTACGCCTGTTATCTGGTCGTCCAGTTTGCCGGCTTTTAAAGCAGCCAGTGTTTCAGGATGACGCATTTCTAACTGGGTAGTATATTCGCTTTCAAATTCTTTGATCTTGTTCACAGGCACGTTACGCATCAGGTTTTTTGTACCGGCGTAAACAATAGCCACCTGTTTTTCAACCGTTACCGGTGAGTACTGACCCTGCTTCAAGATCTCTACGTTACGGGCACCTTTATCAATTACGTTTTTGGTAGCCGCATCAAGGTCCGATCCGAATTTAGAGAAAGCCTCTAACTCGCGGTATTGAGCCTGGTCAAGTTTCAAAGTACCAGCTACTTTCTTCATGGATTTGATCTGTGCGTTACCACCCACACGTGATACCGAGATACCCACGTTAATGGCCGGACGAACACCCGCGTTGAACAAGTTCGACTCCAGGAATATCTGTCCATCCGTAATTGAAATTACGTTGGTTGGGATATATGCTGATACGTCACCCGCTTGTGTTTCAATAATAGGCAATGCGGTTAATGAACCACCACCCTTAACGATGCTGCGGATAGACTCAGGAAGATCATTCATAGCCTGAGCTATTGAATCATTTTCGTTGATCTTTGCAGCACGCTCTAACAAACGGCTGTGCAGGTAAAACACGTCACCAGGATAAGCCTCACGGCCCGGTGGGCGACGCAATAACAATGATACCTCACGGTAAGCAACAGCCTGTTTTGACAAATCATCATAGATGATCAAGGCAGGGCGACCAGTATCACGGAAGTACTCGCCAATAGCAGCACCGGCAAATGGCGCGAAGAACTGCATTGATACAACGATAGTATAAGCCATAGCGTTATTTTCTTCCAGCGTACGAACGATGTTCGCTACTGTTGAAGCTTTCTGACCGCATGCCACATAGATACATATAACCGGCTCGCCGGCTGCGTAAAATTCTTTTTGATTGATAATGGTATCGATACAAACAGCAGTTTTACCTGTCTGGCGGTCACCGATCACCAGCTCACGTTGACCGCGACCGATAGGGATCATCGCATCGATAGCCTTGATACCTGTTTGCAAAGGCTCGGTTACCGGCTGGCGATAAATTACACCCGGCGCTTTACGCTCTAAAGGCATTTCGTATAGTTTACCTGTAAGGTCCCCCTTGCCGTCAATAGGAACGCCCAAAGTATTAACCACACGGCCAAGCATACCTTCGCCTACATTGATGGAAGCGATCTTTTTAGTACGTTTGATCGTATCGCCTTCCTTCACACCGTCCGACTGACCCAGCAATACCACACCCACGTTATCTTCTTCCAGGTTTAGCACGATACCCTGTAAACCTTTTTCAAATTCAACCAGCTCACCCGATTGCACTTTTGTTAATCCGTAAACGCGGGCAATACCATCACCCACCTGAAGTACCGTACCTACTTCTTCTAATTCAGATTCTGACTTGAAGCCCGATAATTGCTGACGCAAAATTGCTGATACTTCGTCTGGTCTAACCTCTACCATTTTTTATTTATTTAGAGTTTTGTTTTTAAATTATTGCTTTACCCCGTGGGCAAAATCCTGTTTTAACCTGTTTAAGCTTGCTGATATACTGGTATCCACCTGCCTGTCGCCAATGGTAAGCACAAAGCCACCTATTAATTTGGCATCTACCCTGGTGTGCAGTTCAATTGTTCCGCCTGTTGAGGCCTCCAATTCGGAGATGATCTTCTTTTTGTTTTCTTCAGACAAAGGCGTAGCCGAAACTACATACGCCCGCATAATATGTTTGATGATATTATACTGGTTGATAAATTCCTTCGATGTAGCGTATAAGATCTCTGCACGGCTTTTATTCACCATGATCTTCAGAAAAGAATCGGTCACCTTATTAATCTTGTTACCGAAAATAGCTTCCAGTATCCTGATCTTCCTGGCATGGCCGATAATAGGATTAGCCAAAACTGCCTGCAGCTCGTGATTGGCCCTTAATGTTTGCGAAAAAAGCTCCATATCTTTCCTGATCGCTTCAAGAACTTTTTGTTCCCCTGCAAGATCGATGATCGATTTGGCATACCTGGTTGCAACTGTTGTTTCAGACATATCTTTTTATTTCGAATTTCGGATTTACGATTTCGAATTTATTTTTTTAGTCTTCTTTCTGATCTCAATTCTGGATACTTAAATCCGAAATCGTAAATCCGAAATCCGATATCATTATAACTTCACTTCCTTTAGCAGGTCGGCTACTAATTGGTCTTGTTTATTTGAGCTTTCAAATTGCTTGCGCAATAT
>Ga0193752_1001635_pt1 | contig 18252 bp, 16 predicted proteins | sample H1c1metaG_FD_144924 | JGI IMG/M metagenome (GOLD analysis project Ga0193752, IMG submission 144924) | Soil microbial communities from a riparian zone of the East river system, Colorado, United States - H1c1 | ecosystem: Environmental > Terrestrial > Soil > Riparian zone | place: USA: East River...
TGCCCGGTTGGTTCCGCAATATCTCGATCGCGACGCGGTGTCGGTCGTGACCGGCGGCGTGCCCGAGACGACCGCGCTGCTGGAGCAGAAGTGGGACCACATCTTCTTCACCGGCGGGCCGCCGATCGGCAAGGTCGTGATGGCGGCCGCGGCGAAGAACCTGACGCCGGTCGTGCTCGAGCTGGGCGGCAAGAATCCCGCGATCGTGCATTCTTCCGCTGACCTGAAAGTGGCGGCACGACGGATCGCGCAAGGCCGCTGGGTCAATGCCGGGCAGACCTGCACGGCGCCCGATCATGTGCTGGTCTTCAAGGATGTGGTCCAGGCGTTCCTCGGGCACCTCAAGGCGGCGGTGGTCGATTTCTACGGTGCGGACCCGCAGCGCAGCCCGGACTATGGACGCATCGCCAGCGCCCGCCACTTCGACCGGCTGGCGCAGCTCATCGGCGATGGCGAGCTCCATCACGGCGGCCAGCATGATCGAGACGATCTCTTCATCGCGCCCACCATCCTGGTGAAGGTCCCGCCAGCGGCCCCCGTCATGCAGGAGGAGATTTTCGGACCGATCCTGCCGGTGCTGGAAGTCGGCAGCGTCGAAGAGGCGACCGATCACGTCAATGCCCGGCCAAGCCCGCTCGGCCTCTACGTGTTTGCAGGGGACAGCAACGTCGCGGCGCGCATTGTCGATGCCACTGCGTCGGGTGACGTGGCGATCAACGACTGCACGGTGCAGCCGCTGGTGCGCGAGCTTCCCTTCGGCGGTGTCGGAAACTCGGGCATGGGCAAGTATCACGGCGAATGGGGTTTTCGCGCCTACACCAATGCCCGTGGCGTGCTTCATCGCGGCACGTCGTTCGATCCGCGGCTGCGCTATCCGCCTTACAGCGAGAATACCCGCCTGCGCGATTGGCTGGCGCGGCTGTCCTAAAGGCGATCCCGCGCCACGCAGCCGTTCTACCTGGGTGCCTAACGCTCGGCGTCGGACGCCCGCCAGCCGTGCGTGATCTCATCGAGCCTGGCTTTGAGGTCTTGCGGAAGCGCGCCCTGCTCGACCGCGGTGAGATTGTCGGCGAGTTGCTCGGGCCGGCTGGCGCCGATGATCGGCGCGGTGATCGCCGGATTGGAAAGGACCCAGCGCATGGCCATCGTCACCATGCTCATGCCGGCTTCCGCGGCAACCTTCCGCAGCGCGTCGATGCTTTCGAATTCCTGATCATGCCAATAGCGTGCCTGATACCGTGCACCGGCGGTGCCCAGTTGGAAGCGCGAGCCTTGCGGCGGCGGTGCCTTTTGGCTGTGCTTGCCGGTGAGCAGTCCGCCAGCCAAGGGGTTGTAAGGGATGACCGCGATCGCCTCCTCCGCGCAGAGCGGCAGCAGGTCGCGCTCGAAGCTGCGGAAAAGCAGATTGTAGCGCGGCTGGACGGAGTCGATGCGGACGATGTTCTTGACTTCGCTGCGCCCGAGCGCGCGCGCGACCTTGTACGCGGGCCAGTTGGAAACGCCCACGTAACGCGCCTTGCCTGCGCGTACCACCATGTCGAGCGCCTCCAGCGACTCGTCGATCGGCGTGTGCGGATCGTAATGGTGAAGCTGATAGAGGTCGACGTAGTCGGTGCCAAGACGACGCAGAGAGGCATCGATCGCGTCGAGGATATGCTTGCGCGATGCGCCCTGATTCCACGGCTTCGACCCCATCTGACCGGCACATTTGGTCGCCACGATGAAATCGTGGCGCTTGCCTTTCAGCCAATCGCCGACGATTTGCTCGGTCCGGCCGGCGGTGTTGTGACCTCCCCCTAGCGGATAGACATCCGCTGCATCCAGGAAGTCGATGCCGCCGGCTGCGGCGGTATCCAGGATCGCGTGACTTTGGGCGACATCGCACTGAAGCCCGAATGTCATCGTTCCCAGGCACAGCCGCGAGACGCGCAGGCCGGTGCGGCCGAGTTTTGTACGTTGCATTGCTTGTCTTGTCCTTTGCGGTCGGAAACTGCATTCGACGTCGCGTCCGGAGCGGCAAACGTGCCGTGCGACGTCGTATTGCATTGGATATAGCGATCGGCCAAAGGCAGCCACAATCAATGGCACCGGTCGAGCGCCTACGCTTTCCCCGCTATGGGCTGGCCGGCGCGCCGGCGGCCTTGATGTTTGAGCGTTTCACATGGTCGAGATTCCGGCCTTCTATGCGTACCAGCTTGGTGAGCCCATCCCGCTTCGGGGAATGGACCACGCCGACGTCGTAGAAGTGGCTGTCGCCCGGCCTCAGGACATAGGTCTTGACGGGCTCGACCAGGCTCGGCGTGTCGCCGTCGCCCTTCTTGACGACGCGCCAGTCCGTCATCTCCGTGTCGCCGGTCGCCAGGCCGTAGATCGCCCAGCTCGAGCCGTGATCGTGCGGCGCGCCATGCGCGGCTTTCTCATAGACATGTCCGCAAATGCAGAAGCCGAGCTCAGGGTCCTCGAACAGCACCTTGCGCGGGTGGCACTGCTCGGCTGTCAGGTGCCTGGCGATGAATTCCTGGTCGAGCAGCACCTTGGATACCAGCTTGCACACCGCTTCCTTGCCGGCGGCTCCGGAATCCGCCTTCAGGGCGCCGCGTATGTCGCCGCTCAATTGCTCAAGGGTATAGGCCATTCGTTCTCTCCATTTTCCTCGGCACGCCTGCCGTTCTAGCCGCCCGAACCGGCCGGGCCAAGGTGCCTATGCATTGCCGGTTAGCTGTAAAATGATCGTGATGATGGCGTTGACGGGCCTGCCAACCAGCCACCCGAAAATGTCCAGATCCATGTCGAGTTGCGCACCCACCATTGGCAGGATGAAGAGCAACCCGATGAGGATGACCATACCGTAACGCTCGAGCCGGCTGAGGGGCAAGGCAAGTGCATCCGGCAACAAGCCGACGGCGACACGACCGCCATCGAGGGGCGGCAGCGGGATCATGTTGAACACGGCGAGAACGATGTTGATGACGATCGCATTCTCAAGGTTCTGCAGCGTCCATCCGTGAGCGCCCGCTGGCAGAAAACCGACAAGATGAACCAGCGATGCCGCTGCGGTCGCCAGCAGGATATTCGTGGCAGGCCCGGCCGCCGCGACCCACACCATATCGCGGCGCGGATGGCGCAGTGCACCGAAGTTGACCGGAACCGGCTTGGCATAGCCAAAGAGGAAGGGCGCGTGCGCCAGCAGGAGCAGGCCTGGCAGCAGGATCGTCCCGAACGGATCGATGTGCTTGAAGGGATTGAAAGTGACGCGGCCGAGGCGCCAGGCGGTATCGTCGCCAAGGCGATGCGCAACGAAGCCATGCGCCGCCTCGTGGAGCGTAATCGCGAGAATGACCGGAATGATCCACGTCGAGGCAATGAAAATCGTCGCGGCTACGTTTTGATCCATTCGCGCATTTCACACGATCCGGCTCTTCTTGTCGCCCCAATAGCGATCGCGCAGCAGGCGCTTGTAGAGCTTGCCGGTCGGCAGCCGCGGCAGCTCGGCCTCGAAGTCGATCGAGCGCGGGACCTTCTGCCGTGCCAGATGTTGTCCGCAGAAGGCGATCAGCGCTTCCGCGGTCCCGGGTCCCGGGAAGACGTCCGGCATGAGCTGCACCACGGCCTTCACCTCCTCGCCGAGATCGACGTTGGGCACGCCGAACACGGCGGCATCGGCGACCTGGGGATGGGTGATGAGCAGGTTCTCGCACTCCTGGGGATAGATGTTCACGCCGCCCGAGATGATCATGAAGGTCGCGCGGTCGGTCAGGTAGAGATATCCATCCGTGTCGACGTAGCCGACATCGCCCACCGTGCTCATGCTGCCGTCTTCGGAACGTGCGCTGGCCGTCTTCGCCGGATCGTTGAAGTATTCGAAGGGCGTCGCCGTATTGAACCACAGGGTGCCGACCGTTCCCGTCGGAACCGGTTTCATATCGTCGTCGAGCACATGCAATTCGCCCAGCAGGACGCGGCCCACGGTGCCCCTGTGCGCCAGCCACTCGGTGGAATTGCAGGCGGTGAAACCCAGGCCTTCGGTCGCGCCGTAATACTCATCGATGATCGGCCCCCACCATTCGATCATCTGCTCCTTCACCTGGACCGGACAGGGCGCCGCGGCATGGATCGCGATCTCGAGCGACGACAGGTCGGCGCGGCGGCGAACCTCGTCGGGCAACTTGAGCAGGCGCGAGAACATCGTCGGTACGAGCTGGCTGTGGGTTACCCGATGGGTTCCGACGAGGTGCAGATAGGTCTCGGCGTCGAAGCGTTCCATGATGATCGCCGTGCCGCCCTGGCGAATGGTGAGGTTCACCGCGGCCTGTGGCGCCGAGTGATAGAGCGGTGCGGGCGAGAGATAGATCATCCCGTCGCGATACCGCCAGAGCTTCTCCAGAAAATCGAAGATCGGCAGCTCGTTGGACGGCGGTTGATCCGGCAGCGGCCGGACGATGCCCTTGGGCCGGCCGGTCGTGCCGGATGAATAGAGCATGGCCGTGCCCAGAGACTCGTCGGCGATCGGGGTCGCGGGAAAGCCGGCTGTCGCCTTGTCGAGATTGACGATGCGGGCGCCGTCTCCTTCGCCGTCCACGATGAGGCAAAGCTCGATCTTCGGACAATGCGGCAGGGCAGCAAGCGCGACGTCGCGCTTGGCCTGCGAGGTGATCAGGACCTTCGACTGGCTGTTGTCGAGGATATAGGCGAGCTCGTCCACGGTGAGATAGGAGTTCACGCAGGTGTAGTAGAGACCGGCACGTTCGCCGGCGCCGCAGCTCTCGATGTAACGCGCGTTGTTCTCCATGTAGATCGCATAGTGATCGAGTCGCTGCAGGCCCCGGTCACGCAGGAGATGGGCGAGCCGGTTGGTTCGCGCTTCGAGTTCGGCATAGGTCGTGACCTCGCCGGTTTCCGCCATGATCACCGCGGGTTGCTGCGCACGCAAAGCGGCATGCTTGCCCGGATACATATGTCTTTCTCCGACTCGGTTGCGCTTCGGTCCCTGGTCGGCGGAATTGATTTCCGTCGTTGTTTTTGGCTCAAGTGCCGCAGAAGGTGGTGCAGACTCGCTGGTCCGGCGGCGGCGGCTCGGCATAGGCGGCAAACGCGGGGCGATCCTCGTACGGCCTCGCCAGGACGGTCAGCAATTCCTCGAAGGGCGCGAAGTCATCCCGCTCGATCGCGGCGGACAGCACCGCTTCGATGCGGTGGTTGCGCGGGATATAGGCGGGATTGGCCGCCTGCATCGCGGTCCGCCGCGCCGGCATCGGCGGCTCGCCGGCCAGTCGCTGCCGCCAGCGCGCCGCCCAGGCATCGTAGGCGGCCGGATCGTCGAACAGGCTGCCGACATGAGCATCGGCCTCCGGCGTGTCCGCCGCCTCGCAAAGCCGCCGGAACGTCAGGGTGAAGTCGGCATGGTTCTCGGCCATCGCTTTCAGAAGATCCTGGGCGAGTGCCGCATCGCCGTCCTGCTCGGTGGCGAGGCCAAGCTTGCGTCGCAGCCCTGCGACCATGGCCTGCGAGAAGCGCGCCGAGAAGGCGCCCAGCGACTCGTTGGCCAGCGCCAGTGCCGCATCGTTGTCGTCGGAGAGGAGGGGCAGCAGGGTCTCGCCGAAGCGCGCCAGGTTCCAGGCGGCGATCTGCGGCTGGTTGCCATAGGCGTAGCGTCCCTGCTGATCGATCGAGCTGAACACAGTCTTGGGATCGTAGGCGTCGAGAAAGGCGCACGGGCCATAATCGATGGTCTCGCCGGCGATCGACGTGTTGTCGGTGTTCATGACGCCATGGACGAAGCCCACGAGCAGCCAATGCGCCACCAGCGCTGCCTGCCGTGCGATCACTCCTTCGAACAACGCGCGATAGGGCTGTTCATGAGCTGCCGCATCGGGATAGTGGCGGGCAATGACGTGGTCGGCGAGCAGCCGCAGCGCCTCGACGTCGCCGCGCGCGGCGAAGAACTGGAAGGTGCCGACACGGATGTGGCTCGACGCCACGCGCGTCAGGATCGCCCCCGGCAGGATCGTCTCGCGCATGACCGGCTCGCCCGTGACGACCGCGGCCAGCGACCGTGTCGTGGGAATCCCGAGCGCCGCCATGGCCTCGCTCACGATGTATTCGCGCAGCACGGGACCCAGCGCCGCACGCCCGTCGCCGCGGCGCGAGAAGGGTGTCGGGCCCGACCCTTTGAGCTGAATGTCGCGCCGCAGGCCGGCACGGTCGACGACCTCGCCCAACAGGATGGCGCGGCCGTCGCCGAGCTGCGGCACGAAATTGCCGAACTGGTGGCCGGCATAGGCGAGCGCGATCGGCTCGGAACCCTGGGCGATGCGATTGCCCGCCAGAAGCGCGACGCCTTCCGGCGACGCCAGCGTCTTGGGGTCCAGTCCCAGCTCCCGGGCAAGCGACCGGTTGAGCTTGACCAGCCGAGGCGCGGTGACCGGCGTTGGCGCCAGGCGCGCATAAAAGCGTTCCGGCAGGCGGGCATAGCTGTTGTCGAACGGCAGGCGGAGAGTTTCCTCACCGTGGCCGCCGGCCGGGAGGTCGGTCCGCGGCTGCAGACCCAGTACAGGCAGAACCATGTCGTTTGCCATTGTCGCCTCGCGTCGGAATCATACGATTAGGGAATTTATGTCACGTCGCCGAACGTCGGACCACCTTGCGGCGCACTAAGCCGGTTGGCGGGGCGTGCCAGGCCGAGATGGTCGCGCAGCGTCGTGCCGGCATAGTCGGCGCGAAACAAGCCGCGTTCCTGCAGGATCGGTACCACCAGGTCCACGAAATCGTCGAATTGCCCGGGAAAGAACGACGGCATCACGTTGAAGCCGTCGGCAGCGCCGGCGCGGAACCAGCCTTCCAGCGTGTCGGCGATCTGCGGCGGGCTGCCGATCAGCAGCAGATGGCCACGCGCCGCCGCTACCCGGTAGAAGAGTTCGCGCAAAGTGAGATTCTCGCGCCGCGCCATCGCCAGCAGCAAGGCGGCGCGGCTCTTGAGATGCTCCGTCTCGGGCAAGGCCGGTACCGGCTCATCCAGCGGATAGGCCGTCATGTCCGCGCCCAGCCGCTCCGACAGCACCGTGAAAGCCTGCGCCGTGTCGATGTTGCGGTTGAGTTCGGCGAAGATCGCTTGCGCCTCCCGCTCCGTTCGTCCGACGACGGGGAAAACGCCCGGCATGACCAACGCGTCCTGCGCCCGACGGCCGGACTGCACCACCTGAGCCTTCACGCTGTTGTAGAAGGTCTGACCTTCCGCCAGATCGTTCTACGCCGTGAACACCACGTCGGCGATGCGCGCCGCCAGCGCCTGGCCAGGCCCGGAGGAGCCGGCCTGGATGAGCACCGGATGCCCCTGCGGCGGTCGCGGCATATTCAGCGCGCCCCGGATCGAAAAATACTTGCCGTTGAAATCCGGGACATGGAGGCTGCCCGGCCGCACGAAGAGGCCGGCGGCCTTGTCGGCCACGAACGCATCGTCGTCCCAGCTATCCCACAGCAGCCGGCAGGCTTCGACGAACTCCTCGGCCATCGCATAGCGCTCGGCATGTGGCGGATGCTGGCGTCCGAACACGGCGCCAGACTTGGCATAGGCAGTGGTCACCACGTTCCAGGCCGCCCGTCCGCCCGAGAGGTGATCGAGCGAGGCGAAGGCGCGGGCCACGTGATAGGGCTCGGCATAGGTCGTGGAGCCGGTGGCCGCCAGGCCGATGCGGCGGGTGCCCATGGCCAATGCCGCGAGCAGTGTCAGCGGCTCGAACTTGCCGATGGTGGAAGGATGCTCGCCGTAACCGGTAGCAAAGCCGTCGCCCAGGAAGAACATGTCGAACTTGCCGCGCTCGGCCGTGGCGGCAATATGCTGCATCAGCGCAAGGTTGGGACCGCCGGCAACGGCATCGGGATGCCGCCAGCCACCCACATGATGCCCTGGCGTCTGGACGAAAACGCCGAGACGCATCTGACGATCCTTCCGCAGCCCCCAATGATGATCCACTTTCTTTCCTGCATTTTGATTAGCTGCGTCACCTCAGCCTGCCCTATTGTTACGTGCGGATATCGGGCTGTCCAAATCGACCGGCAATCATTTCCCTGAAACCGCCGGGACTCTGCGGCTTGACGAAGAGCGCGATGACCTCGGGATGCAGTCGGCGGACGCGGCGCTCGAGCTCGCTTACCTTGCCTTCGATTTCGGGTGTCTTGAGCTCATCCGCGAATTCCAGGCTAAGGGCGACCATGATTTGCGACGGCGCGAGGTGGACCGTCAGGATGCCGTTGGCATGGGCAATGCCCTCCATCTCCTCGGCAAGCCGCGTGATCGCATCGATGATGCTCTGGTCCGCGGGCTCGCCGATGAGAAGGCTCTTGGTCTCCCGTGCGAGAATCGAGGCAATGGCCGCGAGGACAAGGCCAATGAGGATCGACGCCACGCCGTCGAGGACGGGAAGATCCAGCTTCACCGAAAGGAAGGTTCCGGCGAAGGCGATGAGAAGCCCGATCAGGGCGGCGCTATCCTCGAACAGCACCATGAAGGAAGGGGGGTCCTTGCTGTCGCGAAATGCTTCGAAAAGTTCGGCATAGCGCCGGTCGCCCTTGAAACTGCGCAAGGCGATCCACCATGTGGCGCCATCGAACAGCGCCGATAGCGCCAGCACGGCATAGTTGACCGCCGGATTCCGAATGGGCGTCGGGTTCATGACATGGACGATGCCCTCGAAAAGGGAAAAGCCCGCCCCGACGGCAAAAATCAGAAGCGCGACGACGAAGCTCCAGAAATAGATCTCGCGACCGTAGCCCAGGGGATGGTCCGGGTCGGGCCGGACTTTGGCCCGGCGCATACCGTAGAGAAGCAGAAGCTCGTTTCCCGTATCGACGACCGAATGAATACCTTCGCTCAACATGGCGGAGCTGCCGGTCCAGATCGCGGCGGCGAATTTCGTCGACGCGACCAGAAGATTCCCCGCGATCGCCGCATAGATGACGGTGCGGGACGAGGAGCGTGCCGCTGTTTTGCGAAGGCTCATGATCGACAGGGACAGGTCACTGCCCGTCCGCTCCCTTGTTCGAGGCTATGGCGCGCGCCATGTCTCTCCTTCACTGATTACAACCTTCCCCACAGTCGCCGTGTCGCGATATCCGCGCCGTCGCGGCAGCTCTTGAGCTTGGCCCAGACGACGTCCTCGGCGACGAGCTCCCCGCCGGCGAAAGTGCCGAAGCCGCAGTCGCTCGAGGCGATGACGCGGCTGCGGTCGCCGACCGCGTCGACCGCCTCGCAGATCCGGTTCGCCACGACTTCCGGATGCTCGACATAGTTGGTCGTGGAATCGATCACGCCGGGCAGCAGCATGAATTCCGGCGGCAGCTTCGCCTGCTTGAGCGCCGTGTACTCGTGCTGGTGGCGCGGATTGGCGAACTCCAGGCTGAGCGCGCCGACGCGCGCTTCGCAGAGCACCGGCAGGATTTCCGACAACGGGATGTCATGCATGTGCGGCCCTTCGTAATTGCCCCAGCAGCAATGCAGCCTGATGCGGTCGCGCGGGATGCCGGTCAGGGCCTCGTTCAGCGCCGCGACGTGGATTTCGGCGATTTTCAGGAACTCGGCGACGCTCTTGTCCTGGAACAGGACCGTGCGTTCCATCGCCAGGTCGGGCGCATCGATCTGCAGCACGAAGTCGCGCGCGATCAGCTCGTATTCCTTGCGCATCTCGCGGGCCAGCGCGAAGACATAGGTCTCGTGGCTGTCGTAGTGCGCGTTCAGCATCGTGGTGGCAACGATGCCGGGCGACGCCGCCGTCATGAAGGCATCGACGGGCGGGGCGGCGAGCCCATTCAGCGCCGCCTTGAACATCCGGGCCTCCTCCTCGGCCGGCGCCAGATCGTCATAGACGACGTCGGCGATCGCCTGCGGAGCATTCGATACCTTGCTGCGCCGGGCAAGGCGCTGGCGCATCTGCGCGGCGAAGACCGGGAAGTCGGTATAGTCGCGCGGCCGCGGCCGCGCGGATTCGCCGCCGAAGCCCTTCATGCGCTGCGCCACATAGGTCTGGAATCCAACGCGCGGTTGCTCGCCGTCATTCATCACGTCGACGCCGGACGCCGCCTGCCGTTCGACCACATGTCGCACCGCGCTTTCGCTCTGCCGGACCAACTCCGCGTGGTCCACGGCCTCGCCGGCCTCGTCGCGGATCAGCAGGTCGGCGAGCACCGGATTGCGCGGCAGGCTGCCGACATGGGTCGTGAGGATTCGTTCCTCGCTGCGGTGCATCGGCATCTCCCCGGGTGCTGTTGCTTCGTTGGTCCGATCAAGCGCGGTGGATCCGGGCCGTCACGATATCCCGGTTTCCCGAGCCGCGGCGGTCAGTCGCCGAGCTGCTGCTTCAGTTCGGCCCAGCGGTCGAGGATCGGCAGGATCTTGTCTTCTTTTTCCGCCGGCAGAGAGAAGACGACGCGATCGATGCCGATCTTTGCATACAGACGCAGGCGCTCGATATTGTCGGGCACGCGGAAGAGGCTGATGGGCAGATCAGCGGGATCGCGCCCGGCATCCGTCGCCATCTTGTGGAACTGGTCGATGACGCCGAGGCCGTCCTTCTCCAGCCAGTCGTCACGCGGAATCCAGCCGTCGCCGTAGCGGATCGCCCGCCTTGCCCCGTGCGGGAAGGCGCCGCCGACGATGATCGGCGGATGGGGCTGCTGCCGCGGCTTCGGCCACTGTTTCATCCTGTCGAAATTGACGAACTCGCCGTGATATTCGGGCTCCTCTTCGGCCCAGATGGTCTTCATCGCCTCGATCCGCTCGCGCGCCAGCTTGTGGCGCGTCTTGAAGGCGGTGCCGTGATTCTCGACCTCGTCCTGGTTCCAGCCGTTGCCGACCCCGAACAGGAAGCGGCCGCCGGAGAGCTGGTCGATCGAGGACACCATCTTGGCGGTAAGTATCGGGTCGCGCTGGATCACCAGCGCGATGCCGGTGCCGACCTTGAGCTTCGTCGTCACCGCCGCGGCGGTGTTGAGCGCGAGGAACGGGTCCATGATCTCGTAATAGGCCCGGACCAGTCCGCCAGTCGCCGGATAGGCCGAGTTGCGCGAGGACGGGATGTGGGTGTGCTCCGGCACCCACAGCGATTCGAAGCCGCGTTCCTCCAGCGCACGGGCGAGCGGCGCCGGATGCATGGAGTCCGTGGTGAAGAACATCACCGCGCCGATTTTCATGATAAGGCCTCCCCGTCGAAGAGGGATTGTCCTTGCGGCCGTTCATGCGATCAAGGCTTTAATGGCCACCGGAGAAGAGTGAGGAACGATGACGGATATCACACATCACTACGCCGAGATCGGCGAGGTCATGCTGCACTATGCGATGGCGGGCAGCGGGCCGCCGGTCGTGCTGATCCACGGCTGGCCGCAGACCTGGTACGAGTGGCGCCATACGATCGCGGCGCTGGCGCCGCATTATACCGTCATCGCACCCGACATGCGCGGCCTCGGCGACAGTTCTCGGCCGCTTGCGGGTTACGACAAGCGCACCATCGGCAACGACATCTGGCGGCTCGTCAGCGAGACGCTCGGCCATCGCGAATTCCTGCTCGTCGGTCATGACTGGGGTGGCCCAACCGCCTATGCCATCGCCGCTGCGCATCCCGAAGCGGTGCGCAAGCTCGCGGTCGTCGATGTCGTCATACCGGGTGACGGCGGCGATTTCAGCCAGGGCGGCCGGCGCTGGCACCATAACTTCCATATCACGCCCGACCTGCCGGAAGCGTTGACCCAGGGCCGCGAGCGCCTCTATCTGCAATGGTTCTACCAGACCTTTGCCTATCGTCCGGGCGCCATCACCGAAGCCGACCTCGACGAATATGCGCGCACTTACAGCCAGCCGGGAGCGATGCGCGCCGGCTTCAGTCTCTATCGCGCGATGGGCGAGGATGCGAAGGCCAACGCCGCGCAGCTCGCCACTGGGTTCCGGCTGCAGATGCCGGTGCTCGCGATCGGCGGCGGCTCGAGCTATCCGCACGCCCGCGGACGCGGCACCGAGCCGGAGCAGAGCCTGCGTCGCGTCGCGGTGAATGTACGGGGGGCCGTGATCCCGGAATGCGGCCACTTCGTTCCGGAGGAACAGCCCGAGGCGCTCAACAGGCTGCTGCTGGACTTCTTCGCCGATTAGGAAGGCAACGGCCCGTCGCAGGTGGGCGGGCCGTCATGCGCCGTGCGGCTGTTCCACGAACGGCCACTGCGCCTTGTCGACCTTGGTGTAGGGCAGCAGCGACCAGTCCGGCACCAGCGCGCCCGGCGCGGCGACATAGACCACCTCGCTGGCGATCGGCGCGTAGGCGGCGTGGAAATGCTGCATCGATTTCACCACGACGACCTTCTTGGTCGAGGGATCGACGCCGAGCCTGGTGAAGCAGTCGAGACTGTGGCACTGGCTGCGCTTGGTGTTGACGATCACCGTCACGCCGTCGATCTGCAGCGCGGCGGCATCGCCGATCGGGTTGGTGCCTTTGCGCGCGCCGCCGAACTGGATGAAGACGTCCTTCTCGAGCTTCAGCACCTTGGCGCGGGCATCGATCGGCGGGCCGGATTGCGGCCCGAGCTTGCCGCCGAGGCGAATGTCGAGCTCGGCGCCCTCGCCGACCTCGAAGGCGAGCTTGACCGCGCCGGGATCCCAGAACATGGCGATGGCCGCGTCCTTGATCTTCTTGTCGAGCAGCTCGCGCAGGATGAAGGTCGAATCGGAGGCCGCGCCGCCCCCGGCATTGTCCGAGACATCGGCCAGCACCATGGGCTTGGGCAGGTTGTGCGACTGGGCGCGCGCCATGGCCGTGCCGAGCGTGACATAGGGCGGCTGCGTGACGGTGCGCATGGCGAAGAATTCCTGGCCGAGTTCCTTGGCGAGCTTCAGGGCCTTGGGCTTGTCGTTGTCGGTGATGGCGATGATCTTGCTGCTCATCTCCTTGATGTCCGACCACGGGAAGCCATGGGCGATCGACAGCGACAGCACGCCGTCCTTGCCTTCCATCGCCATCAGCTTGTCGACGAAGCCGCGCATCGGCTCGCGCGTGGTATGGAACACGCCGATCATGCGGCAGTCCCAGGCGGCCATCACCGGCCTGGTGCGGCCCTCGATGGCGCCTTCCATCACCGTGAAGAGATCGTCGGCGCGCTCCGAGACGTCGACATGCGGGTATTCCTTGAACAGCACCAGCACGGTGGCGTCGCGGAAGGTGCCCTCGCCGATGTTGCAGTGGAGATCGAGCTCGACGCCTACCGGCACGTCGGGGCCGACGACCTTGCGGACATGGGCGAGCAGGTCGCTTTCGCAATCGTCATAGCCCTCGGCCACCATGGCGCCGTGCATTGAGAGGAACACGGCATCGACCGGCATGGCGGCCTCGAGGTCGGCCAGGATCTCGTCGCGGAAGGCCTCGTAGACCTTCATCACCGTCCTGCCGGCGGGCATCGCGAAGGCGCAGAGGCTCTCGACCGTCTGCCAGCCCTTGGCATCGGCGCGCTGCTTCCACACCGCGAGCGGCGCACCGAACATCGGGATGTTCTTGCCGTAACTCGCTTTGCGGAACAGGCAGGTGTCCTCGAAGAGCTGGTGGCCGGTCGGGATGGACGCGAAGGTATTGGTCTCGGTGCCCAGGCACGCGGTGAAGATCTTTTTCATGAACGCGATCTTGGTCGAGGCGGCGTGGGCAGGCAAGGCGTGGTCTGTGCTGGCCTGCCGCCGTCCTGCTCGCCGGCTCTGCATCGAGCGGCGGGTACGGGAGCGTTGTTCCCGGTTTCAGGCCGCGAGCGCGCGGTCCATCAGCTGGGTCTCGACAGCGACACTGAGATCATGGCCACCGAACTGGGCGAGGGGGATGCCGGAAAGCCGGGTGTCGGCGTAGCGCTCGGCGAAGGGCGACTCCGCCTCGACCAGGGCGGCCACCGCGGCGATCTTCGCCAGACCTTCGCAGACGAAGCGGGCGCGTCGCTCAGCCTCGCCGGAACGCAGCAGCTTTTCGAGCGTCTGCGCCAGGGGGCCGACATTGAAGACCTGCGATGCCGTGCGGACGAGGCGGGACAGCGTGTCCATCGTCGCATCGGGATGCCGGCCGGCGGCACGCAGCACGTCGAGCGCCATGACGTTGCCCGAGCCTTCCCAGATCGCATTGAGCGGCGCTTCGCGATAGTAGCGTGCCAGATCGAGGTCCTCGGTGTAGCCGTTGCCGCCCAGGCATTCGAGCGATTCGTAAACGAGCTGCGGCGTGCTCTTGCACACCAGGAACTTCACCGCCGGCGTCAGCAGCCGCACATAGGCCGCTTCGCGCGGATCGGCGGCGGCGCCGTCGAAGGCGTGGGTCAGGCGGAACACCAGGGCCGTCTGCGCCTCCAGCTCGAGCGCCAGATCGGCCACGACGGCGCGCATCGCCGGCTGGTCGGCAAGCCGGCGCTGGAAGACCGAACGGTTGCGGACATGATGCACGGCCTGCGCGAGCGCGATGCGCATCAGGCCGGCCGAGGCCACGGCGCAGTCGAGCCGTGTCAGCGAGACCATCTCGATGATGGTGCGCACGCCTGCGCCTTCGGCACCGATCGGCAGAGCGTAGGCGCCGTGGAACTCGACCTCGGACGAGGCGTTCGACTTGTTGCCGAGCTTGTTCTTCAGCCGCTGGAAGCGGATCGCGTTGGTGCTGCCGTCGGGCCGGAAGCGCGGCATCAGGTAGCAGCTCAGGCCGCCCGGAGCCTGCGCCAGCACCAGGAAGGCATCGCACATCGGCGCCGACATGAACCATTTGTGACCGGTGATCTCGACGTGATCGCCGGCAGGCGCCGCCTGCGTGATGTTGGCGCGCACATCGGTGCCGCCCTGGCGCTCGGTCATGCCCATGCCCAGGGTGACGCCGGCCTTCCGCCACCATGGCCGCTGCGCCGGATCGTAGGCCCGCGACAGGATGCTGGGCATCCATTGCTCGAGTACCTTGGGGTCGGTGCGCAGCGCGCCGATGCAGGCATGCGTCATGGTGATCGGGCAGAGATGGCCGCTCTCGGCCTGTGTCGCGAGATAGAGCCGCATCGAGCGCTCGGTCATCGGCCCGACCGCGATGCTGCCGTCATGGGCCGCCGAGTGGATGCCATAGCCGATGCTCTTGGCCATCATCGCGTGATAGGCGGGGTGGAACTCGACGCGGTCGAGCCGGTTGCCCTTGCCGTCGACGAGCAACAGGCGTGGCGGAAATTCGTTGGCGAGGCGTCCGAACTCCAGCGTCTCGGCCGAGCCATAGTCGCGCCCGCAGGCCGACAGCGCCGCCGCGTCGAGCCCATAGCGCGCGGCCGCATCGGCCAGCGGCCGGTCGGCGGCGAACAGATCGATATCACCGAAGGCCGGCGATTGATTGAAGGAGGCGTCCTCGAAGAGACCGGATGTCATGATCGGAAGAGTCTGATCCGGTGATACCCGGCCCGCAAGGGCGATCAGTCTCTGCCTTCGTACTTGAACGACACCTTCACCTTGGTGCGATAGGCTGAAACCTTGCCCTTCTCGATCACAAGGTCCTGCTCGACGACCTCGGCGACGCGCAGATCGCGCAGCGATTCTCCGGCGCGTTCGACCGCCGCCTTGGCGGCCTTTTCCCAGGACTCTGTGCTGGTACCGACCAGTTCGACGACTTTGTAGACGCTCTCGGTCATGATGAGCCTCCCTGGACGCAGTTGCGCTTCCATGTTTCGGCGTCGGTCGAGGGGAGGCCCGGCACCGTCATTTCTTGTAGCGTGGTCAGTCTAGCATATTCGGGCTTCCCATGCATGCTCTGCGAGAACGCACCGGGAGTGGGACGGGATCAGTCGAAGCGTTCGCTCGTCTCCGGCGCATCCAGCGCGGCGTTGATCGCGACGAGCACTTCGTCAGGATGGTTCAGCACGTCAGCATTCCAGAAACGCAAGACGCGCAATCCCTGCCACTGCAGGTACTGGGCGCGCCGGCCGTCATAATCCGCGTGCTCGAAATACTGGCTGCCGTCGAGCTCGACTACCAGCCGTGCCTGCGGGCAGACGAAATCGCAAACATAGCGGCCGACAGGTACATGCCGGCGAAAGCGGAACCCGCCGATGCGGCGGCGTCTCAGCCGATGCCAGAGCAGATGCTCGGCTTCCGTTGGCAAGCCCCGGAACGTGTGTGCGATCTCATCCATCGATGCGAAGAGTGGCCGCCCGATGTGGCGAGGATATGGCGCCCGTCGATCAGACCAAGTGCAAAGTCATGCGGCGAATTTGCCGAATTCCCAGTCGCGGCCGGGCGCGGCGGCAAAGAGCGATTTGGTGTATTCGTGCGTCGGCGCGCCGAAGACCTGTTCGGCCGAGCCGTATTCCACGACACGGCCCTTGCTCATCACCGCGACATAGTCGCAGATCTGCGCCGCCACGCGCAGATCGTGGGTGATGAACAGCACGGCGAGGTTGAGTCGTTGGCGAATCTCGTCGAGCAATTCAAGCACCTGCTTCTGCACCGACACATCGAGCGCCGAGACCGCTTCGTCGGCGATCAGCAGCTCGGGCTCCATGGCGAGCGCGCGGGCGATGCAGATGCGCTGGCGCTGGCCGCCCGAGAACTGGTGCGGGTAGCGATCGAGCGCATTGGGATCGAGTCGCACCGTCTCCATCAGCTTGCGGGCGCGGCTCAGTGCCTCGTCGCGGCCGAGTCCGAAATTCATCGGACCCTCGATGATCGAATCACCGATGGTGATGCGCGGATTCATCGAGCGGTAGGGTCGCCCAGGAAGACGTGGCCTTCGCTGGGATCGATCAGCCGTGCGATGCAGCGCGCGACCGTGGATTTGCCCGAACCCGATTCGCCCACGATGCCCAATGTTTCGCCGCGGCGGATGTCGAGATCGACGTCGACCGCGGCTTTCACCGTGCGCGCCCTCTGGAAGAAGGCGGCTCCGCTGTAGGTCTTGCCGAGCTTCTCGGTGCGCAGGACGGTGGTGCCTTCGAGGCGCACGCCGCGATGGCGCGGGTGGATCGAGGGCACCGAGGAGATCAGCATCTTGGTATAGGCGTGCGCGGGACGCGACAGGATCTGCTCGGTCGGGCCCATCTCGACCAGCTCGCCCCAGCGCAGCACGGCCACGCGGTCGGCGATTTCCGCCACCACGCCGAAATCGTGGGTGATGAACAGCACGCCTGTGCCCTGGCTGGTCTGCAGTTCCTTGATCAGCTTCAGGATTTCGGCCTGTGTCGTGACGTCGAGCGCCGTGGTCGGCTCGTCGGCGATCAGCAGCACCGGGTCGAGCACCAATGCCATGGCGATCATGATGCGCTGGCGCTGGCCGCCCGAGAGCTGGTGCGGATAGGAGGCGTAGATGCGCTCCGGCTCGGGCAACTTCACCCGCGCCAGGATGCCGATGATCTTGGCCTTGCGCGCCGCCGCGTCGAGCTTGGTGTGGGTCGCCAGGACTTCGTCGATCTGCTGCCCGCAGGTCATGACCGGGTTGAGCGCGGTCATCGGCTCCTGGAAGATCATCGACATGCGTGAGCAGCGCAGCTCGCGCAGCCGCGCTTCGCTGGCGTCGAGGACATTCTCGCCCTGCAGGAAAATGCCCCCGCCGGTCGGCTTCAGCGCCTTGGCCAGCAGCCCCATGACGGTGAAGGCGATCACCGATTTGCCGGAGCCGGACTCGCCCACCAGGCAGACGATCTCACCGGGATTGACGGTGAAGCTCACTTTTTCGACGGCGAAATCGCGGTCGCCACCCCTCGGCAAAGCGACGCTGAGATCGCGGACTTCGAGAACGTGTTTTGGGTCTGCCATTGCTATTCGAACTCATGCTCCCTCTCCGCCGCGGAGCGGGGGAGAGGGCTGGGGTGAGGTGGTAGCTGGTTCGAGAAGACTCGCGGATGAGAGGTTTGATGACCCACCTCACCCCAGCCCTCTCCCCCCGCGATGACGCGGGCGGAGAGGGAGTTCGAGACAGGGGCTGTCATCAGACTCGCTTGCTCATCTTGGGGTCGAGGGTGTCGCGCAGGCCGTCGCCCATGATGTTGATGGCCAGCACCGTGAAGGCGAGGAAGATGCCGGGATAAAGGATGTTGTGCGGGAACACGCGGAACAGCGTGCGGCCCTCGGCCATGATGTTGCCCCAGCTCGGAATCTCCGGCGGAATACCGATGCCGAGGAAGGAGAGGATCGCCTCGGCAAGGATGGCTGAGGCGGCGATGAAGGTGCCCTGCACGATCAGCGGCGCGATGGTGTTGGGCAGGATGTGCCGGAACATCAGGGTCCAGGTCGGCGTGCCGACCGAG
>Ga0193752_1001637_pt1 | contig 18227 bp, 14 predicted proteins | sample H1c1metaG_FD_144924 | JGI IMG/M metagenome (GOLD analysis project Ga0193752, IMG submission 144924) | Soil microbial communities from a riparian zone of the East river system, Colorado, United States - H1c1 | ecosystem: Environmental > Terrestrial > Soil > Riparian zone | place: USA: East River...
GCACTTGGTTCGGGTCCTGACAGAACGCATCCGTCGCTTGCATCTCTTGCGGTAAAGACTGATCGGCCCACTGTGTTGCAGCACCCATCCCGCCGGTGTTCACTTTGAACTCGCTGAAGCAGCGCGGGTACCCGTAGAACTTCGAGCCTTGTCCGTCGACGAGGTTGATCTCTTCGCCGGGATTGTCGTTGTGGATGTCGCCACCGAGATCGTTATCCGACAGATTGTCGCGACCATTTTCGACGCCCCACAGCCGGTCGTCTGCGTCGACGAAAATGCCGCACTCGTTGCGCATGCCGCTCGCGATCACTTCACCAGCCGTGTACGCGAGCCCGCCGTTCGGCAATGTTGCGGGAATCGTGAAGCGGCGAATCTGAGCACGTGTGTCCCACTCGGCCTGGGTAGTGTCGACGTTGCTCGCCGATCCGATGCTGACGATCAGACGACCTTGCGAGTCGAACTGCAACGTGCGTGTGCTGTGACCACCATCCGGAATGCCTGACACTACGACTTGGGCATCACCTTGCGCCTGGCGCTGGCCCGACGTGTAAGTCCAGCGATAGACGGTCGTGGGGCTCGACGCGTAGACGAACTTCGCGTCGGGTGAAAACACGATGCCGTGATTCAAGCCCGTGCCTTGTGCGAACGTCGAGCGCTCGTTTGCGTCGCTCGCGCCGTTCTTGTCTGCATCCCAGAGCACGACGATCTTCGCCGCGCTGAGAAACAAGTCGCCATTCGGAGCGAACGCCATGCCGCGTGCAGACGGCAAACCCGTAGCGAACGCGTACACGCACAGCTTTGGGTCCGAGACATAGGCATCGAGCTTCGTCGTTCCGAAACACGTCTTCGGGGCGGGGCCCGGATCTTGGCTCGCGTCGTCATCGTTCGCTGCGCCGGCATCCGCCGGCTTCGGAGAGCCCGAGTCCATCGTTATTACACCACTGTCAGGTTTCCCCCCGCTGCCGCCATTGGCTGCAGCGGACCCGGCGTTGCCCGCACCCGTGCGCCCGCCCGTGCCCGAAGTCGGGGTTTTCCCGGAATCAGTCGCCGTCGCCGCGTCCGCGGGCTTCGAACTTGCGTCTTTTTCTTGTTGGCCCGAATCCGAGTTCTTGGAATCGGAGCAACCAGCGGCCGAAACGATGAACGCGACGATTAAGGCTCTGCGAAACATGGCCGAACTGTGGCCGTAGTCGCGGATGGCTGCAACTCAGCCATCATCGAAATGCGAAGTGCGTTGCCTGTCCGCCGACCAAGAGCCAGGTCACGAATAGCCCGTTCACGAACGCACCCGGGTACACCAGGCCTGTCCGACTAAAGAAATAGCTCGACGACAAGCCGACCACGGGCAGGACGAAGACGAGTTGAAACGCGACGATCGACAGCAGGTGTTGCTCAGGAAATGCAAGCGTTCCGCCGCTGAGAAGCGGGACGTACTGGACTACGAGCAACGCGATGATGCCCCCCGCGGTGAGGCCCGCATCGCGCAGCATGCGACGTGCGAAGCTGGGCTGGCTACTGGGCGCACGAAGTTGACCGTGCAACACGATCCCGAGTACTAAAAAGTACGCGGTGAACGGCACGATGTACGACAGCGTGATCCGCCATTGCAAAGCGCTCAAGGGTTTCGCTGCGACGACCCAAAAGCGGAAGTCAGTCGTGAAGACCAAGTCACAAACCAGCAATGCAACATAGGCGCACGCGACGGCGATCGACGCGAGGGCAAAGGACTTCGCGACCAATGGTCCGGTCGCCCGGCCACGTGCGACTAAACCGTAGTGGACTGCGCTCGCGCCACGGCTGCGAGCGCTCGTGAAATGCCACAACGCAAACAAGACCAGGGACACGATGCCGGTGATGAGCGCCCAGGCCATCAGACCGGTCGTGATGTTTTGTGGTAGCGCGGCGCTCGGCTTGATGAGCGTCGCAGCCTCTGCCTGCACAGGAAAATACGTCAACGCGGGAAGGGCGAGGGTCAGGACTACGCTGATCCAAAACACCGGACCGGTGGCACCGTGTGCTTCAGCCGGAGCTCCCCGCAAGTCTTCGAAGAACGTCGAATCGAGCAAGAGCCCGCCAACCGCAAACAGCATCAGGATGGCGCCGAGGAGTCCGAGCGCAGTTCCGAGCTCCTTCCAATACCAAATCTGATCGCTCGTCGGCAGTGCATGCGGCGCTGGGACGACCTGTTGGATCCAATCGAGCACATCACCAATACCCGAGGTCGTGATGTGGTTCGCGGGATGGATCTGATTCGGCATGTACAGCTTGCGTGCCGTGCCGGCGGCGATCGACCCGTAGGTACGGCCGACTTCGACAGTTTCGTTCGTACCGAATAGCTTCTTGAGCTTCGCCGTTTGGACGATGTCGCTCGCGATCGGGACGCCCCACATCAGGTTCGAGAACTCATCATGGCGCGCATACACCAAGCCGAAATTGCGAGGGAAGCTCGCATCCCCATCGGGGGCACCAAAGGTTCCGGTCGAAGCGCCTGACACCACGATTGCACGGTATGCATCGCGGAAGACGCCCGCCGCGATCAGCGACGCCCATCCGCCCATCGAGTGGCCCTCGAGCACGATACGTTGTTTGTCGACCATCGGTAGTGTGCGAAGAAAGCTCAGCCCGTCAGGGCCTCCGAAGCCGTTCGCCAATGCGGGTGGGTCCGAATAGCCGTGTCCTGTCTGATCGAGCGCAAGCACGACGAACCCACGCCGCGCGAGCTCGATCGCATACGGCGACTGCGTCTCACGCGAGTTGATGTAACCGTGAATGGCGAGCACTGCAGGTGCGGGCGCCTGCGCAGTGGCGTCCGATGGTACATACAGTAGACCGCTCATCCGAATTCCGCCGGTGCCTGCAAACCCGATCTTCTCGATCGACACTCCCCCGCTCCGCTGAACTGCGGATGCGAGTGCCGCGCCACCAAACACCAGCGCTAACGAAGCAACGAGGAGTTTCAAACTGAATCGCATCGATCGAGGCCTTCCGTAAAGTTATTGCGTCGAGTCGCGAGAGTTGCGTGTGCCGCTGTTCAGGACACAACTCGGCATGCGAGTTCTACGAGTACGCATCGCATACAACAATACGTCACTGCCCACGAACGCGTGAGGCGTGAGCGCAACGCACGATCGACGCCTTCAGGTGGCTGACTGTGCTTTGGGTTGGCGAGCTTCGTTAGCTTCGAGCGGAACAAGATGACCAAGGATGCGGACCGAACGTGCGTTGGCGACGATCGACTCGTGGCTCGCGGTGGACTCGGGATCCCGCCGCCATTGGCTGCAAGGCGCGAGCCGATGCCGCCGCAGCCCGGAGGGACTTCCCGGACGTGGAGCCTATACCAACATCTAATGGGCAGTTTCGCTCGAGCAGAGCATCCTTCGAGGGACGGGCGGGCACATGCGCCACCCGGATGCCACTCTTCTCGAACTACGTACGGACATCACGCAGAAGCAATGCAGACGGGAAGGGCGCTTCGTGACCTTCCAGATGGAGCGAACATGGCTCGACTACTATCAGTCAACGTCGGAATGCCTCACGACATCGAGTGGAATGGTCGGACTGTGCACACTGGCATCTGGAAGGATCCCGTGGACGGACGCTGCCGAGTTCGTCGGCTGAACCTCGACGGAGACGGACAAGGCGACAAGGCTGGGCACGGCGGTGAGCAACGCGCAGTTTTCGTCTATCAGATCGAATCGTACCACCATTGGCAAGAACAGCTGCAGAGAACCGAGCTCGTCCATGGGCAGTTCGGCGAGAACTTCACAATCGAAGGGCTTCCCGACGACGCAACGTGCATCGGCGATCGCTATCAGATCGGCAGTGCACTGTTCGAAGTCACGCAACCCCGCGTGACCTGTTATCGCGTGGGCATCCGGATGAACGAGCCCCGCATGCCAGCTCTTCTAACGTCCAGCGGACGGCCGGGGTTCTACTTCCGCGTCCTCGAAGAAGGTGAGGTGGGCGCCGGCGACGAAATCATCAAAGTCGGAGAGTCGAATGAACGAATGACCATTGCAGAAATCAACGCGCTTCTCTATTCGCCTGATCATTCGCGCGATGGATTGCAGCGCGCATTGCGCATCGAAGCGCTTTCGCCCGGGTGGCGCTCCTCGTTCGAGGCGCTGCTTGAAAGCTCGGGGACTGGCAATGCCGGGCTCGCCCCAGCAGCTGCCTCACATCCAGTGGCACCGGGATTCAAGTCGCTCGCAGTGACGGCGATCGATCACGAGTCTGCGGACGTCCTCTCACTGACGATGGAGGGCACGGACAGTCAGCTGCTGCCAGCGGCGCTGCCAGGTCAGTACGTCGTCTTGCGTCTCCGACGTGCCGCCGGCGACAAGCTTTTGTTTCGCAGCTATTCGCTTTCAGGTCCGCTCTCGACGGAGCGCTATCGCATCAGCGTGAAGAGCGAACCGAATGGGGCTGCGGGAACCTATTTGCGCGAGCATGTCCGCGTCGGTGATGTTCTCGATGTCAGCTCGCCGCGTGGAAGTTTCGTTCTCGACTCCGGACAGCACCCCGTCATGCTGCTCAGTGCGGGAATCGGAGCAACGCCCGTGCTGGCGATGTTGCACGCGCTCGCTGCCGCGCGCTCGACACGGCCAGTCATCTGGTTCCACGGCGCCCGTGATCGGGAGCATCATCCGTTTGCGGCCGAAGTCCGACGTCTCATGCACGATCTCACGGCCGGCCGCAGCTATGTTTGCTACAGCAGGCCGGGCTCGCAGGACAAGTTGGGTGAGGATTTCGACGCGCGTGGGTATCTGTCGCGATCGGCTCTCGATGAGGTCGGCGTTCCAGCAGACGCGGATGTCTACGTCTGCGGGCCGACTCGCTTCATGACAGACATGAAAGAGATTCTCGCGAGCTTGGGTGTGGCGCCGCAGCGGTTGCATTTCGAGCTCTTCGTCGGCAGTGAGTCGATGAATCCGGGCGTCGTCGGTGCAACGATCCGAGCGCCGCACTTGCCCAAGGATGACGCCGAGACCGGTCCCCTCGTCTCGTTCGCGCGTAGCGGCATTACGGCACATTGGAAGGTGTCGGGGTACCAGAGCATCTTGGAGCTCGCTGAAGCGTGCGACGTCCCGGTCCGTTGGTCGTGCCGGAGTGGTGTTTGTCACAGCTGTGAGAGCGGCTTGGTTTCGGGGCAGGTGGTCTACGGACCGGAGCCGCTCGACAAGCCGGCAGATGGCAACGTGCTCGTGTGCTGTTCGCAACCGACTCGCGATATCGTCATCGATCTATGAACGAGCGGGCACCGCATTCGGTCCAATAGCAGAGTGCGTCGCAGACGCCCAAACTCTGCAACGCGCTGCAATCACGGACATGCTTGCGACCCTATCTGCTGTGTCCTCCGAGACTGTAGGACGTCATGAGCGAGATCGATGGAGCGTACAGGTCGGCCTGTCCGCCGCCCGTCTGCAAACCGAAGATCGGTAAGTCGAGCCGCACGAACACGTCGAATCGCGAACGATAGGCCCGTAGCAGCTCTACCCCTAGATCGATCTGAGGTGCGAATCCACTGCCGCGGACGCGCCGGCCGTGATCGGCTTCCGCACCGAGCCACAGCAGAGCCACGCCTGCACCCACGAACAACGAGACGTCGCTCTCCTGCATGAACAACCTGCCGTTCACGCCGAAGCCGCCGAGCCAGCCACTACTGTTCGCGCTGGTGCCGGCGATCCGCGCTTCGATGCCGACCGCGTAGCGCGGCGCCTCGAAGGAGAGTCTGCCGAACGCGCCGTAGCCGAGGGTGCCCGCACCGCTCGGAATCGCGAAACCGAGCACGCCCAGCGCGACGAGAGTCTCGCCAGTGCGCTTTTCGTAGGCGCGCGACTCCTCGCCCACCAAACTATCGATCTCGGCCGTGTCCGCGATCTTGGTGGAGTGCAAGATCGCTTCGGCGAGTCGTCCGGCCGCTACGGTCACTTCTTCGAGTTGGTGCAGCTGCAGCTGTGAGCTGCGCCCAGTCGCGCCGCTCGCCGATCGAAAACTGACGCGCAGAATGATGTTCTGTCCTAGCGGCAGTAGGCTCACCTCGTACGCCGCACGGCCTGCGCGATCCCGGACCGGCTCGCGCGCGACCCGAGCACCTGCAGACCGCAAAGCATCACACACGAGTGTTGCGACGGTGTGCGCATCGGCTTCTTCGAATCCGGTGTGGTCTCCCAGTACGCAGACCACGGCGTCGGTCGCGCCTGCCGCGGGTGGCGGCGAGACGGCAGGAGGCGTTTCCCTGACGCCGTCAGCAGCAGGGGACACGGCTTGAGCATTGGCAGCAACGACGAACCCTTGGACGCAAACCAAACTCCATACGAACAGGCACGTGCGCATCGATCCCTCCGATCAAGCGGCGGCCATCCAACGCAGCGCCCGGTGTGCGGCCGGTCACCCGTGCCAGCTGCACTGGAACGCTCTTGGTAAAGCCGAGGGGTAGACACGCGAGTCGGGCAGAATGTAACCAGGTCGCGCGAGCGGCCGCGTCGAATTGTCCGGCGGCTCGCGTCCCAAGCGAGTCAGGCCTTCAAATCCTCATGCGGACAGGCGAGTCCCGGAACCCTCGATCACCGGCTCCCGGTCGCCTTCCGAGACTGACGAACCCCTGCGTTTCGCTGTTGGTGAGGCGTTGGCGCTGTCGCTTCCGTCGCCTCTCCTGCGCGAACCGCGGCCTCGACTTCGGACGCCGGCATTTCGTCGCAACAGTTGAAACGCATCTCTCGCAGAGCCTCGGCCGGATCGCTGCCCACGTCGTCCGGTAGCTCGAACGTGTGTTCGGGCGGCAGCTGAAACTTCGAGGGTTCGACTTGCGGAGCGGCGCGGATTTCAGCGGCCGCTGGGGCGGCGTGACTTGGAGGTGTCGGGGCCGGATCGCGCGACTTACACGCACCGCTGCACACGACGCAGAACAAACCCACAAACGCAGTCTGCAATCGATGCGGCGATGTTCGTCGTGTCGCAGGCCGCGATGAGTCTCGCGGAATTGCTGGCGCAGAATACTTCGTCGACACGTACGTGCTCCTAGTTCGTGTACTCACGCTAGCGCGAATCTTCGACGCAGAGTAGCCGAGGAGTCCCCACGACGATCACTCTGCCGTCGGGTCCGCGACCCTTCCCGTGAACAACACGGTGCTCGTCCGCTTGTCGTAGATCATGAACACGAACGCGTGATCGAACACGATCTGTCGCGGCGCAGATTTCCGCGACAAGGCTGCACCCGTTGCCGCTGCGGCCTCCGTACCGATTTCGTCGACGCTCACCCACGCTTCGTGCACGAATGCATCGACGAACAAGTCGCGACTACCGTTGATCCCGGAGAGGTCGGCACGCGATACGTCGAACATATCGGTCGCACCGAGGGCTTCGAACACCGGCGTGAGATCGAAGCGCTCGCGCAGTGTGAAGCGCGGTAGCTGCACTGCAATCTCGTCCATCTGTAGGTTCGCGATCACGTCGGACACGGGCGTTGTGGCCAAGAGTTGCTCGAGCTCCGGCAATGCATCGGGCCCGTCCGGCAACATGGCGAGAAACGATAGATCCCCGTCTCGATACGGAAGCTCGAGGAGCGTCGCGTTCGAAATACTCGCCGTACGCAGCTTCGTCTCGAGCAGCGTCATCATCCGTACGGAAACCTTCGTGAGATCAAGACGCGTGAAGGAAGCGTCGCGTGTGAGCTTCTTGTCGAACGCACGCGCCCAATCTGCTTTGAAGTACATCGCGTTCACGAGTGCCAAGACCGTACCTGAGTCGATGTCGCCGGCCTCGAACAGCTCGTCGATCATTCCTCGAGTCTGCATTTCGACCGAGCGGTTGATCTGTTTGCGCGCGCCTTCCGCGTCGTTCAGATAGTCGAGTGTCTGTGTCGGCGCGCGATACGCGTCCTCCATCGTATTGGTGAAGCTCTCGAGTGGCTCGTCACCGCGCTGCGGAAAGATGTTGTTCGCAATCGACAGCGTGTAGCCGTGATCGCTGTCGAGGTCCGCGATCAGATCGCCGAGACCTGTGTGAAACGCAGCCGGATCGTGCGGAGCACCCAGCACCTCTGCGAGCTGCTTCGCCGTCTCGCCCTTCGCACCGGCATACAACATGCCCGCGACCGCTTCGATGCTGAGCGGCGAGTAAAACAGGTTGCCTTCGCGCGCGCGAAATGCGTCGATCAGCTTCGGAGAGAGCTGTTCGTTCGAGGCCACAGCCAGCCGAACGTCAGCGCGATTCGCGTCGATCGTGCGCTTCTCGGCTTGGTCGCTAGTGCAGCTCATGGCGGCCGCAGCTATGAGCGACACCGCGAATCTGTTTGTCTTCCAGTCCATGCAATGCTCCAGCAGCGGTTTGGCAGCAACGAGTGTGCCACCGTCTTAGCCGCGCTAAATGCGTTGCCCCGCGCCGGCGTGTGCCAAAGCGTGCCGGCGCGGCAGGCTGCTGCGAGTCGGGCTACCGAAAGGGTCTATGATGCCCGCTGCACTCATGTAGTCGATGCAGACGTAGACTATGCCAAGTGACGCGCTGAAGGTTGTGGGAAGCTTTCCTGCCGTCTACCAGGTCGGTGTGTGGCAGAATGTCAGTATCACCGCCTGGTTTGGGAAGGCCACGTTGCCGGCCGCCCGAGAGTTGGCCCAGATCACCGAGCACACCGTAGCCACCACGGTGGCTGTCTGGTAGTGGTCTTGAGTGGAACAGGGTTCTGGGTCAGCGCGATGCGCGGCGTGGTGACGAGCCTGCGTGTCGTCGCCCCGCGCGCCCTCGATCTGCGCGTGCACGCCCGAGCGGAGGAGCTACATGGGTGGTTTCCGGCGGAGCACAAAAAACGCACCGGCATGGACATCGATCTCGATGCGTTCCAGCGCGTGCTCGAGAGTGTGACGTCGTGGCAGGAGCATGGTCGCGCCGCTATCATCCGCGGCTAGTGCTACCTCCGACGCCTCGGCAGCAGCATTCGTGGAGGCTGCTAGTCAACGTCGCATAGGCTCCAGCAATCGGCTGTCAGAAAATAGTTTTGACGTTTGATCAATGCGCTTTCATGGCGCTTGCAGAAGCTGAGCAAACTCGCCCGCGCCGACCGGCCGGCTGAAATAATAGCCTTGTCCCTCGGGACAGATCTTCCTTCGGAGATAGTCGAGCTGTTCCGTCGTCTCGATGCCTTCCGCCACGACACGCATGTTCAAGCTTTTCCCCATGCTGATTACCGCGCTCACAATGCTGGCATCGCTCGCGTCGGTGGTGAGATCGCGGACGAACGACTGATCGATCTTCAACGTGTCGATCGGAAAGCGCTTCAGATAGCTCAGGCTGGAGTAGCCGGTCCCGAAGTCGTCGAGCGCAAGGTGCACCCCGATATTTCTGAGCGCGTGTAACACATCGGCCGTGGACTTCGAATCTTGCATCAGAAAGGTTTCAGTAAGCTCGAGCTCGAGACAGTCCGCTTGAATGCCCGTCTCCGCGAGTGCGGTGCGCACACCTGCGACGAACCCCTTCGAACGCAGCTCCACCGCGGAGATATTGATCGCCATGCGCAACCGCGGCAGCCCGGCATCTTGCCAGGCTCGAGCTTGACGACAGGCCTCACGAAGAACCCAGCGGCCGATCGGCACGATCAGCCCAGAGTCTTCCGCGACCGCGATGAAATGTATGGGACCCAGGAGTCCACGCTCCGGATGTCGCCAGCGAATCAGCGCCTCGGCGCCCATGATCGCACCCGTTTCGAGGTTGATCTTGGGTTGATAGTTCAACTGGAATTCCTTCTTGACCAGGGCCAACCGCAGTCCGAGCTCTACACTCTGCCGCTCGGACGCACGCGCATTCATCTCCGGCACGAAGAACTGAAAGTTGTCACGTCCATTTTCCTTGGCCTGATACATTGCGCAATCGGCATGCTTCATCAGCGTTTCTGAAGTCGATCCGTCACCCGGATACGTGACAACGCCCAGACTCGCCGAGATGTACAACTCGTGTTGATCGATCCGGTGAACAGCGCGCAGCGCGACGAGCACTTTTTCCGCGGTGATCGTCGCCTGTACTGGCTGCGTCAGTCCGGGGAGCAGGATCACGAATTCATCGCCCCCCTGTCGACTCACTGTGTCCGAGCTTCTCACGCATCCGAGCAGCCGTTGCGCCACGGACCGCAGCAGACGATCGCCGACGGCATGTCCTAGGGAATCGTTGACGTGCTTGAAGCGATCCAGATCCAGGAACAACACCGCTAGATGTTGTCCGAGACGGCGCGCCATCGCCATCGCCTGAGTCAAACGGTCATCGAACAATACTCGGTTGGGCAAGTCGGTGAGGCTGTCGTGCTGGGCGAGGTGGGACATCCTGAACGAGAGAGCGCGCGCGACGCTCACGTCGTGAAACACCATGACGGCGCCCGTCACTGCACCCCGGCGATCATGGATGGGTGCGACGGAATCCTCGACCGCCGCCGCGTGGCCATCGCGCCGGATGAGCATGCAGTTGGGGGAGAGTCCCACCGGCTTGTTTCTCCGAATGGCCAACAGCATTGGATCGGGCAGTGGTCCGTCAGTCGAGGTATCGGTGGTGCGGAATACCTCGTAAAAGGGATGACCGATGGCCTCCTTACGCGACCAGCCAGTCATGCGTTCGGCGACTAGATTTAGATACGTCACGCTGCCCTTGGAGTCGGTACTGATCACTCCGTCACCGATGGAGTTCAAAGTGACTTGTGCACGCTCTTTTTCCTCGAACAGCGCTTCTGATATTGCTGCGCGCTCGAGCATGTTCGTGAGAGCTTTCAGCAGCAAATAGTCGTTGACGCGGGGTTTCAACAGGTAGTCCTGTGCACCGCGCTGTACCGCGACAATGGCGATGGCTTCATCGCGGTCCGCACTTAGAACCAGGATCGGAATCTGCGGCGCCACATCATAAATGCGATCGAATGTCTCGATGCCTTGACTGTCGACAAGGTCGAGATCGAGCATGATGGCAGCCGGGCCGGCTTGTTTCTGTCCGCCGCCGACATTCTCGAGCCGCTTCACTCCGTCCGTGCATCGTTCCAGCCATTCGACTTCGAACCGGCCCCAGCTGTTCAGGGCGTCTCGGATTGCCGCGGCATCCGGTGATTCGCTCTGGATGAGAAGTACGTTTTGCGGCATGAGATCTCTTGTTGCCCGTCGCGGCTCTACCGGCAAATCGCCAAATCGTCGAACCGACGGTTCTTCGAAGTGCATGGCAAGAACCATACCCTCCACACGTCGGCGTAAACCCGACCGTGCTCGCGGGGTTGATCCATCTCGCAACGACGCTGAATCGCGTGTTTACCCGCTGGCGTCCGGCTACGGCGGCGGAAGGCTGAGTGGACGTTCGCTCACTCGGTCTTACGCGTAACACTCTAAGCAGTTCGGGGCGGGATTGCGTGCTGTGATCTAATGTCCCGATGCCAGAAGCCAATGGCTGCATCGCGGATCGCTCGCGCCGGCTAGTCCAAGACGACACGAACTCAATCTACGCCGACGATGCTCCGCTCAACTTCATACGTGCCCGCTGGTTAGACGCATAGATCGTGCTGCCCTCTGCCTTGGCACCGCTTTGTCCTTCACGAAGATGGGCGCACCGGCCGGTGCCGTGTTCTGGACGACCACGACCGGAATGCGCTGTGCATGTGCGGCATCGATCGCGCGGCCGATGTTCCGGAGCGACAAACCCACGTCTGGGTATTCGATCGGCAAGTCGCCCGTCACGTACTCGTTCTGCACGTCGATCACGATCAGGGCACGTCGGGGGGGCGTAGTCGTCATGAGATTTCCTCTTGGGTTCGAGTCAATTCGGTGGAATGAGCGGCGGTGGATTGCCGCCAGCTGCGCAGAGCAGCTGCCAATAGCAGAGCGAAGATTCCAAGTGCGACGGGTAACTCGACACGCTCACTCAGAACGAACCATCCGATCGCCGCAGCCGCTACTGGCTGTAAGATGAGAATTGCCAGGGCGTCGCCAGTCGCGAGCGCGCGCAAGCCGTACACGAAAGCCGCATAGGGAAGGGCGGTTGCGACGATGCCGAGGTAGGCCGTGACTGCCGCACCTCGCATCGACGCTAAACCGGTGATGCCGTTCGACGCGAGTGGAGCGAGTACTACTGCGGCTCCGAGGAGCGCGAGCGCGGTGAGCGCGAGTGATGCATCGGTGGGAGGTGCAGGGCCGGGCGAAGATGTGACGGACAGCTGCGAAACGAGTTCCGCGTACACGGCGTATGCGACGCCGCTCACGGCTGCCGAGAGCACACCCGCGACCACGCCGGAATCTTCAGTCAGTTCACGGCTGGCGACGAATCCTGCGACGACTACGGCCCCGAAGGCGCCGACGAACAAGACACGCGCGCCGCCGTAGCCGCGCGCACGGACCGCTGCGATCGCATCTCCCGCAAACGGCGAGAGACCGGCGGAGACGACCGCAGCCAGGGCCGAACCTGCGCCTCGCACGGCTGCGAAGAAACTCCATTGGAAGACTGCGAGCGCGGCGCTCGCTAGGACGAGTGGCCAGCCCAATGCGGCCGAGAACGGACGCACGCCGCTTCGTACGAGCACGATCGCAGCGAGCGCGAGTCCGCCAATCAGCGTGCGAGCCTCGGCGAGGGCGGCCGTGCTCGCGGCAGGCGGCGCAAGCGTCCCGGCGAGGCCAGTCGTCGCCCACAACAGCGCGGCGGCCGCAACCGACGAGCGGCTCTCGCGCGACTGGGCCAGCGTTCTTAGTTCTCCGTCCATCACGCGCAGAAATCTGTGACGTTTCCGCAGTTGTCGCCATATGGCCTAGAGCCAACGATCGTTGGAATTGGGCCATTCGGCTTCGTGACCGATTCAGGCAATGCGCTAAGCTCGGGCAGTGGCGTCCCGTCCGGCTCCAACACTCGACTCGCGCGCGCGAACGATCGCCGTGGTCGCGTTCGACCGCATTAGCGCGTTCCATCTCTCTGTCCCTCCACTCGTGTTCGGCGAAGACCGGCGCGAGATCGGCGTCCCCAAGTTTCGCGTTCGGGTCTGCTCGGCAGAAGCCGGTGTGCTTCGCACTACCGCCGGCTTCACGCTGGAAACCGAGCACGGCCTCGAAGGATTCGCCGGCGCGGGCACGATCATCGTTCCCAGTTGGCGCGACCCAGACGAGCCGGCGCCTCTGCCGCTGTTGGCTGCATTGCGTCGAGCCCATGCGCGCGGGGCGACGGTGGTCGGGCTGTGCCTCGGCGCGTATGTCCTTGCCGAAGCGGGTCTACTCGAGAAGCGTCCCGCGACGACGCACTGGAATTGGGCCAAGCAGTTTGCCGCGCGTTACCCGAACGTGCGCTTGGATCCTGATGTGCTCTACGTCGACGACGGCGATGTGATCACCTCGGCGGGCACGGTCGCCAGTATCGACTGTTGCCTCTACTTGCTGCGTCGCCGTCTCGGAGCCGACGTCGCGAATCGGGTCGCGCGTCGCCTCGTGGTCGCACCGCATCGCCAAGGCGGTCAAGCGCAATACATCGAGCAGCCCGTGCAGCGCGACGGCGAAGGCGATCGGCTGAGCAGCGGCTTGGCTTGGGTGTCCGCGCACCTGGCAGAGCGTCACAGCGTCGACTCGCTCGCAAAGCGTATGCGGATGAGTCGCCGGACGTTCACGCGCCGCTTTCGCCAAGCCACCGGTACGAGTCTGAGCCCCTGGATGCGCAATCAGCGCTTGGCGGCGGCACAGGGTCTGCTCGAAAAATCGAACGCCACGCTGGACGAGATCGCTGCCGCGGTGGGTTTCGGAAGCACGGTCGCGCTGCGACAATACTTCGGCAGCATGCTGCACGTGTCACCGGGACAATACCGCAAGCAGTTTCGCACCGGTCGGGCGCGGTAAAGCTTCGTCAGATCTGCTTCCCGGAGGTGGCCTCGTACTGCCAGATCTCGCGATCTGCGACTCCGAGCCCAGCTGCTTCCGCCCTCCACGCAGCCATGTGTGGAGAAGCCCAATGTGCGGCTAATGCAGCTTCGTCGCGGAACACTTCGAAGATCCGCAATAACCGATCATCGAGCACGTCGAACGCGAACGAATAACTAATGCAGCCTTCTTCCGCGCGTGTTGCCTCCACGAGGCGCGCCAGCACTTGAGTCGCCGCAGACTGCTTACCCGATGCAACACGAATCGTACCCGCAAGAATTACCATAGTGCCCGACTCCCGAGGTTATCGAGCGCACTCTATCACGGCGGTGCGCGGGCTGACGTCGCTCGTACGTCGCACGTGGACTACCGGCATCGCGCGTGTTCGTGCTTCAGAATGCGGAGAGCACGCTCCGGTACTCGTCGTTCGCCATCAGCTTGAGCGGTGCATTGGAGAAGATCGGCATCGCTAGTGCGCCTACGGCAGTGGTCGCGGAGTACAGGTTGACTTGGTAGGCACCCGCACCGTTCATGGACGACGAGTCGACGATGACGAACCTACCGGCGGGCTCCGGCGCTTCGCCGCCGTCCGCTTCCAAGAAGCGGAAGCTGTCGTCTGCTCCAAACACGACGCCAGCTTTCGACGTTCCGAGGTCGCCGGTGCAAAACATCCACCGTCCTATCAGCAACCCGCGCAGCTCGGACTCGGATGTCGGCCGACTCGTGATGTCGACCTCGTCATCGTCGTCGCAGGCAGCCAAACCAGCTCGCGTACCCTTCGGATGGCGCGGTGGCAAGTACTGCACTGGTACGTCGCTCGCCTGGAACGTCGCTTCGAGCGTGTTGTCGAGGCCCTGCGTGGTCAGACGTAGCGTGTTGCCATCCGCCGAAAGCTCCGCGTTCGCAAACTCGTAGCGCTGCGGAAGCCAATCCAGGATCGCGAGATTGAAGTCGGTGGTGAAGAAGTTGCGCGTGACCTGCCCTTCGCGCCCGAAGCCCTGCACCGCGATCAACGCGTCGCCTTCGGTCCGAAGCTCGTGCCAGTGACCGTTCGCGTCGATCGACAGGCCAGCGAAATCAGGGTCGACCCGACCCGCGCCGCTGCAGGCCACCCACGTGTGCGCGAGCGACTCCCGGAGCACAGCTTCCGACGCGAAGGTCGCGCGCGCAGTCGGTGCTGGATTGCGACAGATGCTGCTCTGCAGGCGGGATATCGCGATCTGCCGGCGCTCTTTCGGCTGCGGTTCCGTCGCGCTCCACGTTTGCGCTCCCTTGCCGATCCACGCGATTGGATTTCCGTCGGAAGTGGTCTGCAGCGTGCCAGAGAGGTTGTCAGGATCGAGCGCTTCCAAGTAGAGCAGGAAACTCAGCGTCGCGTCGGGATCGAGGCCGGCGCGCACTGGCCCGTCGCGAAACTCACCGCCGACCATCGCCGCCGCCAGCTCCAGGTTGCGTTCCCCGAACGTGTAGCCGGTCAAGTGACCTTCGAAGTGCCCGTCGAGTTGACCGTCCGCCGAGCGTGCTCGGAAGACGACAGAGATCTGGAAACTAGAACACCCCTCCTGAATCGCACTGTCGATCTGGAGGTCGAGCAGCTCGACCTGGGTCGGCGGGATCGGAGTCGGCTCGCGAACGATCGGCCACCATTGAGCGTGCGTCGGCCTCTCGAATGCAGCGCGGAACGGCGTCAGCCACTCAGTGAGAGGAATCCCGTTGCTGGTGGTGGTCGCGATGTGCTTCGGCTCGAACACGCACGCGATGGAGCCCTCACCGCCGGACTGACCGCCACCGATCGGGTGGATCGCGTCGGGCTCGCTCACAGGACGTTCGCCTAGTCCACTCGGCTCACCGCAGCTGAGGGCGGCGATGCAGAGCAACGACGACAGCCGCGCGGCGCTTGCCGTGCAGCAGACCGAGCGCTGATTCATGGTTTTCTCCGCATCGAGCTGCCGTTCACACTGACAAGTCACTACGTCCGCGGCAAGGACCAGTTGCCCGATTTATCGCAAACCATCCCGCAGAATAGACGCAACCTGCGCTAATCTGGGCAAGTGCCTGATGTCTTCGATCTCACCGCCTCCCAGCTGTTGCGTGCGATGCGCGGCCGCCGCTCTCAGCGTGCAGTCGCGCGGCGTCTCGGCTATCGCGCCAACCCCATCACTGACTGGGAACATGGGCGCCGGCAGCCAACGGCGGCAGAAGCACTGAGAGCAGCCGGCAAGCTGGGAAAGGATGTCTCTGCCGCCTTTGCGCGGTTCACGCCGCGCGTTCCGCTGGAGCCGCTGCCAGGACGAGCTCCGGGCTTCGCACTCGGGCCGTGGCTACGGCAGCTCGCCGGCACCGCCTCCATCGCCGCGCTCGCACGTAGAACGGGACACTCACGCGCGGCGCTGGCGCGTTGGTTCTCGGGCGAGTCGGAGCCGCGTTTGCCCGACTTCCTCCGCGTCATCGATGCCTTGACTGGCCGCGTTCCCGAGCTGATCGCCGAGCTTGTACCCATCGCGCAGGTGCCGGCGATGGAGGCGCGCTACCAAGCGAGCGCGGCGGCTAAACGCCTCGCGTTCGACGAGCCTTGGACCGAAGCGATCTTACGTTTGATCGAGACTGAAGATGCGCACCCTGTCGGCGTGAGTCGAGCGGGCCGCTTCGCTGAGAGGCTCGGAATTTCCCGCGAAGACGAGGCGCGGTGCCTCGCCGCGCTGACACACGCCGGCATCGTCACGTGGGAGGGCCAGCGCTATCGAGCCCGACCCCTGACGGTCGATACCGGCACCGATCCGCTCGCGATGCGGCGCTTGCGTCATCATTGGGCGCGCGTCGCGAGTGCGCGAGCCCTCGAACCGAAGGCGAACGATTGGCTCGCGTACAACCTGATCTCGTGCAACGAGTCCGACCTCGCCCGGATCCGCGAGCTGCTCACGCACACTTTCCGTGAAGTGCGGGCGATCGTCGCCGCGTCGGAGCCGCCGCAAGCTGCCGCGTTGATCAACATGCACCTCGTGTATTTCTAAAACCGCGCGCGGCGCTAGGGAATGCAGGCTTGAGTTTCACATCGACCCGCCGAGCAATCGGCATCTGCGAGCAGCGCGACCAGCCGGTTGTTCAACGTGGTGACGATGTCTGTCGTTCCATCCTCGTCCACGTCTGCGAACTCGAAACCCAGACCCTCCAGTAGAACCGCCGGCGACAAGCTCGTTGCGCTAGTGCTCGCATACAGGCGTAAGATCGGCGCAGCGTCCGTACTTTGAGCGTCCTGCGCGATGACATCCGGCAGGCCGTCTCCCGTCACATCCGCTATCCCGAGACCCAAACCGTCAGGCCCGTGCGGAACGAGCGGAGTTTCGCCCTTCGTCGCGGGGCCCGGCGCTCCAAACTTGCCGGTCCCATCGCCCAACAGAACTAACATCGAATTCTCGAGCTGATTTCCGACGAAGTTGCCCGCAACCATCAACAAGTCCGGAGAGCCGTCCTGACTTCGATCCGTGCAGTCGAGCGCGAGTATGCCTGTATCTACGAGCTCTGATGCGACCTCTCCAAACGTGGCTCGCGAGAACATGAATGCTCCGTCATTGCGATATCCGCTCGGAGCACCCTTCTCGAACCCGACCACGTCCAGGTCGCCATCGTTGTCCAGATCGCAGAGTACGTAGGGCATTCCGACGCGGCTCTCCGGCGTGCGCATCACTTCGCCACGTTCCATCAATCCTTCCGACGTGCGGTCCCAAGCAGTCAGCCTGTACACGAAAGGACTGGTAGAACCGTTGCTGTTGGGCGCGGAGCTCGGCTCCATCGTGAGCACGATGATGTCTTGATCACCATCTCCATCGAGGTCGCCCGAACGAAGGCCCCATACGATGGTTGAATTCGTGACGTGCCAGCGCGCAGATCCTTCGACACCGATGTCCCAGAAACCGGGGTCAGTAGTGATGAACATGCGCTCGCCCTTCCAGTGCAGTCCGGCCGCGATGTTTTGCTGCGCCATGAGTGTGCGCGGGACGCCATCGCCGAGCAGTTGAACCGTCTCGGTGATCTGCAGCGGCGGCGCAGCGTTCAGCGGGACCGATGCGATCCCCAGTACCGAAGCCTCTTCAGTGTCTTCGCAGTGTGCGACCTGGGTGCCCGCAGCGCCGGATTGCCCGGCAGCATCGGCACCCGCGCTCACTGACGCGCCGGCACCGCCGGCCATGCCCGCTTGCATGCCGGCGTCTTCTGCCTGCGACTGGTGCGGATGGTGCGAGCGACATGCACTCATTCCAGATCCGAGCCAGAGCAGTAACGCGCCGAGAATGGAGACTCTCGCGAATGCCTCGCGCACACGGCACAGTAAAACATCGCGTGACACCCGAACGTAAGAATCAGCGGGGGCGCCGCTCGCGCGACCTCGAT
>Ga0193752_1001638_pt1 | contig 18224 bp, 17 predicted proteins | sample H1c1metaG_FD_144924 | JGI IMG/M metagenome (GOLD analysis project Ga0193752, IMG submission 144924) | Soil microbial communities from a riparian zone of the East river system, Colorado, United States - H1c1 | ecosystem: Environmental > Terrestrial > Soil > Riparian zone | place: USA: East River...
GTGAAGTATTGACCGACGGAGTGCCCAAGGACGCCGTCGCGATCGAGCGCCTGATGGCCTCGGTGGCATGAGCGCCATTCCGTGAAAGCACTGCCATGAAGGAATGGGACGTCGTGATCGTCGGCGGCGGCATGGTCGGCGCGAGCTTCGCGCTGGCGCTGCGCGCGACCAGGCTGCGCGTCCTGCTGATCGAAAGCGTCTCGCCCGATTCGGCCGCGCAGCCGAGTTTCGACGAACGCACCACCGCGCTCGGCAACGGCTCGAAACAGATCTTCGAGTCGCTCGGCGTATGGCAGGCGATGGCCGCCGAATCCTCTCCCATCCGCGCGATCCACGTGTCCGACGCGGGCCGCTTCGGCGTCGCGCGGCTCGATGCGCGGGAGCAGGGCGTGCATGCGTTCGGCTACGTGGTGCCGAACCGGGTGATCGGACGGGCGCTCTGGCAGGCCCTGCGGGAAACCGCCAACGTGACGCTGGCCGTGCCCGCGCAGGTCAAGAGCGCCACGCTGCGGGACGACGGCGTGTTGCTCGATGTGGTCACTGAGGTGAGCACGGAGCGCGGTCCGGAACGAGTGACCGAACGAATTCGCGCCGCCGTCGCGGTGGCCGCGGACGGCGCCGGTTCGGTGCTGCGCGCCAGCGCCGGCATCGAGGCGTCGGTCGAGGACTACGAACAGGTCGCCATCGTCGTCAACGCCGCCACCGAGCGGCCTAACAATGGTGAGGCATTCGAACGATTCACGGCCTCGGGACCGCTGGCGGTCCTGCCGGTGACCGGTGGCGGTTACACGGTCGTATGGGCGGTGACGCCGACGCGCGCCGCGGAACTCGTCGCGCTCGACGAGAACGCGTTCGCCGCCGAATTGCTGTCCGCGTTCGGCTGGCGCGCCGGCCGCTGGACCAAGATCGGCCGGCGCAATACCTATCCACTCGCGTTGTCGCGCGCGGCCGAAACCGTGGCGGGCCGCGTGGTGCTCATCGGCAATGCGGCGCAGGCGCTGCACCCGGTGGCGGGCCAGGGGTTCAACCTGGGACTACGCGACGCGGCGACGCTCGCGGAGATGCTGGCCGGCGCCGCGGCCCATCCTGACGGCAACGAGGCCGATTTCAGCGAGTTGTTAGCCCGGTTTTCCGGCTGGCGCGCGGAGGATCGCCGCGGCGTGACGCGTTTCACCGACGGCCTGGTGAAACTGTTCGGCAACGACACGCCGGGGGTGGGCCTGGTGCGCAACTTCGGCCTGCTGCTGTTCGACCTGAGCCCCGCGGCCAAACGCGCCTTGTCGCGCGTGAGCTGGGGATTCGCCGGCCGCATGCCGCGCCTGGCGCGCGGACTGCCGCTGGAATGAAACCCGACTACGACGTCGCGGTGGTCGGCGCGGGACCGATCGGACTCGCCACGGCCATCCTGCTCGCGAGGGTCGCCGGATTCGCGGCCACCGGCATCGTCGTCTACGACCGGCGAATTCCCGACCCGCTCGATTCGGAACACATTCCGCCGGTGGACCTGCGCGTGTTCGCGCTGTCGCGCGCCAGCGAGAAAATCCTGCGCGCCGCGGGCGCGTGGGACGACATCGCGAAGACGCGCGCCGCGCCCTATGAGCGAATGCACGTGTGGCACGCGGATGTGCCGCCGCACGGCGGGGACGCGCTGGTGTTCGATGCCGCCGAAATGGGCGAGCGCGATCTCGGCATCATCGCCGAGAACAACGTGTTGCAGGCGGCGCTGGCGGGCGCGGCGCGGCGCCTGGGAATCGCCTTGGCGGAAGGAGAGATCACGGCGCTCGAACACGAGCGCGACGCCGTGCGCCTGCGCGCGGGCGAACGCGACGTCCGCGCGCGCGTGGTGATCGGCGCCGACGGCGCGCAATCGCGCGTGCGCGAGCTGGCCGGCCTCAGCGTTTCGCGCACCGACTACGGGCAGACGGCGCTGGTCGCGACGGTGAGCACCGCCAAATCGCATCAGCACACCGCCTGGCAACGATTTCTGGGGGACGGCACGCTGGCGTTCCTGCCGCTGGCCGACGGCCATAGTTCGATCGTCTGGTCCATTCCCGCCGCGCGGGCGGAACAGTTGCTGGTGGCGACGACGGAAGATTTCGAACACGAGCTCGAGAAGGATTTCGACGGCGCGCTCGGCAAGGTGACTCTCGCGAGCGAGCGGGTGAAATTTCCGTTGTGGCGCCTGAGTGCCGCCCACTACGTGAGCGCCCGCGTGGCGTTGGTCGGCGACGCCGCGCACGTGGTGCATCCACTCGCCGGGCAGGGCGCGAACCTGGGTCTGCTCGACGCCGCGGCGCTGGCCGACGTCCTCGGCGAGGCGCTGCGCACGCGCGAGGATCCGGGCGCGGAGCGCATCCTCAGGCGCTACGAGCGCTGGCGGCGCAGCGAAAACGATCTGATGAGCGGCGCCATCGATGCCTTCGATCGGCTGCTGGCGCGGGGTACCGGGCGCGTCGCGGAACTCGCGCAGCGCGGGATGCCCTGGGTGGGCCGCTCGACGCTGGCCAAACGAGTGTTCATCGAGCGGGCGATGGGGCTGGCGGGCGAGCTGCCGCTCGCGGCCCGGTAACCGCTTCCTTGCTCGGCATCAAGAATCCCCGCGTGGCGGGCATGGCCTACATGCTCACCGGCGTCGCCGCCTTCGCGATCATGGACGCCAGCCTCAAATGGCTCACCGCGTTCTATCCATCGGCCCAGGTCGCCGCGCTGCGCGGCCTCGCCGCGTTGCCGGTGGTGTTCGCATGGGCGCTGTACGCCGGCGGCGCGGGCCAGTTGATGCGTATCCGCTGGCCGCTGCATCTGATCCGCGGCGTGCTGGCGGTTTTCATGATGCTCAGCTTCACCTTCGCGCTGAAGGAGTTGTCGCTGGCCAAGGCCTACGCGCTGTTCTTCGTGGCGCCGTTGCTGATCGCGGTGTTTTCGATCTTCATGCTGGGCGAGCGCGTGCAGCGCACGCAGTGGGTCGCGATCCTGGTCGGGTTCGCCGGCGTAATGATCGTCCTGCGGCCCGGCGCCGTGGGGTTCGGCCTGCTCGGCACGATCGCCGTGCTCGGCACCGCGTTCTGTTATGCCCTGTCGTCGGTGCTGGTGAAGATCATCGGGCGCACGGACAGCACGCAGTCGATGATCTTCTGGATGACCTGCATGCTCTCCATCGGCGCGACGCTGATCGCGCTGTCGGACTGGCAACCGATCGAGCGGCAGCACTTCGCGCTGATCGGCACGATCGCGATCACCGGCGCCATCGGTCAATGGGGAATCACCGAAGCGTTCAAGCGCGCGCCGGCGGCGAGCGTGGCGCCGCTCGAATACTCGGGGCTCGCATGGGTGATCCTGATCGACTTGTTCGTCTGGTCCGTGAAGCCCGAATGGCAGACGCTGGCAGGTGCCGCGGTGATTATCGGCAGCGGACTTTACTTGTTGCGGTTCGAGGCGCGACGGCAGCTCTGACTATTTGAATCCGGAGCGCTTTTCTGTCGGATCGGTCACAGGTTCCGGCCGCCTTTCAGGAATACTTGCGCCCATGGCGATCGAGATCGTTCCGGTAATCCTGCTGCCGACCATGGACGCGAGCCGCTTCGAGCGTTGCACGTTTGCGCTCGAGGAGCGCAAGGCGATCATGACCATCTACATGCGGGAGCTCGAACCCTTCGTCATCTTCTTTGGCCGATTGTGCTGGCACCGCGTTACGCCGTTCGAGCAGTGCACCTCGACCATCACGGAGGGCTGTCACCTGGCGGTCGCCGAGATCAAAGGATCACCGGCGCTCAAGGCGCACGTGAACAAATATCAATTGCCGGAGAAGGATGCGCAGTCCCTCCACCACTACCGCATCTTTCTCGGCTCGGGTGGCGTGCACGAAGCCTTCGCCGCTTCGGCCTCGCTCAACTGGGTCGATGCGTTGAAGGGCTGGGGACGCGTGAAATCGCTGTTCCGGCCGGTCGCGCGCGTGGGGCATCGTTAGGCATTTCGCCTAATCGGTTCTTTAGAATTCCTTCAGGCGGGCCTGCGGGCATTTCCTAGAATTTCCGAATCGGCGCATCGTGGCCGGCAATTTCGGGAGTGAGAGGGAGATGGGATTTTCGAACCGCATGCGCGGCATGGCGTTGCTCTGGGCGATCGCCGCCGCCGCGCGCGCCGACACGGACTGCTTCCGGCCAGAGGTGCACTCACACGTGCGCCAGACGATCGCAATCTACGGACCGATGTCGATCGACAACGAGTTCTTTGGATTCATCTACCGGTACGGCTCCAGGATCGACAGCGGCGTCGTGCGCAGTCGCGGTTGCCAGTCCGGAGATTGCGTGGTCGACGTCGCGGTGGCAGCGCAGCGGATTCCCAAAGGCGCGCGTGTGCTGGGCGAATGGCACACACATCCGCGTGGCGGCTCGCGGCTGCTGTCGACGCTCGACGTGCGCGGCGCGTACCGGAACCGCAATCTCGAATGCTACGCGGCGTATTTCAGCCGGCCCGACGGAGAAATCCTCGCGTGGAACCCGCGCGAGAAGTCGGTGCCCACCGCGATGGCATCGCTGGTGCGGGTCGGCAATTACGCGGCGCGCTCCGGTTGACGAAGCGTGTTGTAAACCAGCCGTGGTTAACAGATACGTAGAAATTCTTTAGTTAGCGCCCGCCCCAGCTCCTATACTTCCGGCATTGGCGTGTGGCGCCACTCTTCCGGGGGGAAGGAGCAATGTTTCTCGCGACCCGCGCATCGATCGCGGCGTTGTTGCTTGTTGTCTGCGCGCAAGCGAAGGCCGGCGATACGCTGCAATGCATTTCCGACTCAGTCGAAGCCCATGTTCGTCAGCAGTTCGCGGCGTTCGGGCCGCTGTCGGTCAACTACGAATATTTCGGTTTCATCTACCGTCTCGGCTCGACGCTCGATAGCGCGGTGGCCCGCGGTTCGCGCTGCGTCGCACGCAGCTGCATCATCGACGTGGCGCGCGCAGCGGAGCGGATTCCCGCCGGCGCGGTGATCGTCGGCGAATGGCACACGCACCCGCGTAATGGCGAAGCGCGCCTGTCCGAGCAGGATGTGCTCGGCGCCTACCGCAACCGGAATCGCGGCTGTTACTCGGCGTTCTACAGCGAACCCGATGGCGCCATCTATTCCTGGAATCCACGCCGCGGCATGGTGACCACGGCGATGGCCTCACGCGTCCACATCGGCAATTTCCCCGCAGCTGGCCACAACGGGGGCACCGTCGCCCGGAACTGAATTCGTCGCTACGCTGCGCTCAGCGCGTCGATTTTTGCGGCACAGATGAAATCGTTCTCGTGCAGCCCGCCGATGGCATGCGTCTGATAACGAATGCGGCAGTAACCCCAGCCGCACTCGATGTCCGGGTGGTGGTCCTGCGCGTTGGCGATGTGCGCGACGGCGTTCACGAAGCTCATCGTGCGGTAGAAGTCCGCGAACTTGAACTCGCGTTTCAGCGCCCTGCCGTCCTCGACCAGCTGCCAGCCGCCTTCCTTCGAGACGAGCAGGCGGCCTAACATCTTCCCGGCCTCGGCCGGCGTCAACGCGGCGATGCCGCCGTGACAGGGCACGCATTGCTTGTTGACCAGGGTGTCGTCATTGCTGCTCATGCCGGTATCTCCTGCGCGGACGTGGCGCCATCCCTGCGGGTGAAGCTGCGCGCCACGTATTTCTCGACGAGCTCCTGAAATTCTTCGGCGATGCGTTCGCCCTTGAGGGTCACGGTTTTTTCGCCGTCTTCGTATACCGGCGCCACTGGCCGCTCGCCCGTGCCCGGCAACGAGATGCCGATGTTGGCGTGTTTGCTCTCACCCGGACCATTCACCACGCAGCCCATGACCGCAACCGTCATATCTTCCACGCCGTCGTAGGACTTCTTCCATTCCGGCATCCGATGACGGATGTGCGACTGGATGGATTGCGCGAGCTCCTGGAAATACGTGCTCGTGGTGCGGCCACAGCCGGGGCAGGCAACGACCATCGGAACGAACGAGCGCAGGCCCATGGTCTGCAGGATCTCCTGCGCGACGATCACCTCGTTGGTGCGATCGCCATTGGGCTCGGGCGTGAGCGAGACGCGGATCGTGTCGCCGATGCCTTCCTGCAGCAGCACCGACATGCCGGCGGTCGACGCGACGATGCCCTTGCTGCCCATGCCGGCCTCGGTGAGTCCGAGGTGCAGAGGGTAGTCGCAGCGCTCGCCCAGGCGGCGGTAGATAGCGATCAGGTCCTGCACGCCGGAAACCTTCGCCGAGAGGATGATGCGCTCGCGCGGCAGCCCGATTTCGACCGCCCGCGCGGCGCTCTGCAGCGCCGAGGCGACCACGGCCTCGCGCATGATTTCCTGCGCCGACAGTGGCGTGGCGCGCGAATTGTTCTCGTCCATCATGCGCGTGAGCAGTTCCTGGTCGAGACTGCCCCAGTTCACGCCGATGCGCACCGGCTTCTGGTACTGGATGGCGAACTCGATCATCTCCGCGAACTGCGGGTCGCGCTTGCTGCCGCGGCCGACGTTGCCGGGATTGATGCGGTATTTGGCCAGCGCCTCGGCGCAGGCCGGATGTTCGCGCAGCAGCTTGTGACCGTTGAAATGGAAGTCGCCGATGATGGGCACGCTCATTCCCAGCTGCGCGAGGCGGTCGCGGATCTTCGGCACCGCCGCCGCGGCGTCGGCTTCGTTGACCGTGATGCGCACGAGTTCTGATCCGGCGCGCGCCAGCGCCTTGATCTGCTGCGCCGTGCCCTCGATGTCGGCCGTGTCCGTATTGGTCATGGACTGGACCACGATGGGCGCGGTCCCACCGACGGTCACGCGACCGACGCGGACGGGAAGGGTCTTGCGGCGTGGCGAGCTCATCTAACTGTCAACTTCCTACTTGGCCGGGGCCTGATAACGCGCCGAGTGCCAGGCCGTCATCTGCCAGCGCTTGTCCTTCCAGACCCAGGTATCGGTGTAACCGATGGCGAGGTCCTGGGATTTTCCGTCGGAGGTCACGGTCACCTTGGCGAGACCGCGCGTGATGGCGACGTCGCCGAGGATGCGCACCTTCTGGATGTCCGCGGTCATCGATACGTAGTCGCGCCGCCCGCTGGTCAACGACTCGATGAATGAGGCCTTGGTGTCGATGTCCCCGTTCGAGTGCACGTAGTCGAGGTCGTCGGCGAGCAGCAGGCCGAGCGCCTTCGCGTCCGCGTCCACGTTGGCCTTGAAGCGCGCGAGCTCGGCGGTCTTCACGGCGGCTTCTCGACCTTCGTCCTTCGCGAAGACTTCCTGCACGAAGAAGGGCGCGGACAGCATTGTCGCGGCTGCGATAAATGCGAAAACGACGGCGTTGCGGCGCGATTTCATGAAAGTCTCGCTCGAAGCTGCGGGAAGGGGCTGCTATCATGCCACCCGTTCGCCAATTGACCAGACTCAGTCCGAGAGACCCTCTTTAATGAGGGCGCCGAAGGCGCAAGTTTCCGCCCGGAAACGCTCAGGCAAAAGAACGGCGGGGTTTGAAGGCGGGCTCTGGAGAGTGATGGCTCGGGTTGCGACCCGGGATCATCCACCGAAGGGGTGCGGCAAGCTTCGTCTTCTATAAGAGGCGGCGCAGGCCCGATCTCTCAGGTTCAAGGACAGAGGGGCGGGGTGGAGAGTGGTGGCAGGAAATGGGGACATTCCTCGTTTCCTAGCAAAAGGGGACGCGCCTCAGAAGGCGCGTCCCCTTTTGCCGCGAAGCGGGGAAACGAGGAATGTCCCCATTTCCTGCCACCACTCTCCACCCCGCCTTTTTTTATTGGCACTCGCGGTGTGCCGCAGGAGAAGTTCTTGGGCAGACGCACACCGCTTTACGACCTGCATGTCGAACTCGCCGCCCGCATGGTGGATTTCGGCGGCTGGGACATGCCGGTCAACTACGGCTCGCAGATCGAAGAGCACCACGCGGTGCGCCGCGACGCCGGTGTATTCGATGTGTCACACATGTGCGTCATCGACGCGCGCGGGCCGCAGGTGCGCGGCTTCTTCGGCAAGCTGCTCGCCAACGACGTCGCCAAGCTAACTACTTCCGGAAAGGCCCTCTACAGCTGCATGCTGAACGAGGCCGGCGGTGTCATCGACGACCTGATCGTGTATTTCATGACCGAGAGCTGGTTTCGCGTGGTGGTCAACGCCGGCACGCGCGACAAGGATCTCGACTGGATGCGCAAGCTCGCGCCATCCTTCGGCATCGAACTCACCGAGCGCACCGATCTCGCCATGCTGGCCGTGCAGGGGCCGAACGCCCGCGCCAGGGTTGCGGAGCTGCTGCCCGCCGAACATCGCGACGCGGCGCTCGCGCTGGAAGTCTTCTTTGGCCGCGAACTCGGGTCCTGGTTCGTCGCCCGCACCGGCTACACCGGCGAAGACGGTTTCGAGATCATGTTGCCCGCCGGCGAGGCTGCGCGCCTGTGGCGCGCGCTCAACGACAAGGGCGTCAAATCCGCCGGCCTCGGCGCGCGCGATACGCTGCGCCTCGAAGCCGCAATGAATCTCTACGGCAACGACATGGACGAATCGCAGAACCCGCTCGAATCGGGCCTGTCGTGGACCGTGTCGTTCGAAAATCCCGCGCGTGACTTCATCGGCCGCAAGGCGCTGGAGTCGCTCAAGGCCGCGGGCCTCACGAAGAAATTCGTCGCGCTGCTGCTGGAGGACCGCGGCGTGCTGCGCGGCCATCAGAAGGTGGTCGTTCCCGGGCAACCCCCGGGTATGAACGAGGGTGAGATCACCAGCGGTACGTTCTCCCCCACGATGGAAAAATCCATCGCGCTCGCCCGCGTGCCGCGCGCCACCGGCGCCACGGTGCAGGTCGACATCCGCGGCAAGCTGCTGAACGCGCGCGTGGTCAAGGCGCCGTTCGTCCGTCACGGCAAAGTATTGGTCAGTTAGTCAGATTCCACTTCGGAGCAAACGACATGAGCGAAATTCCCGCCGATCTCAAGTACACCAAGTCGCATGAGTGGGTCCGGACGCTGGCTGACGGCAACGTCGAAGTCGGAATCACGGATCACGCGCAGGGCGCGCTCGGCGACCTCGTGTTCGTCGAAGTGCCCGATTCGGGCAAAGCCCTGAAGGTCGGCGACACGTTCGCGGTGGTCGAGTCGGTCAAGGCGGCCTCCGACGTCTACGCGCCGGTAGCGGGCGCCGTGGTCGAAGGCAATGCCGCGCTCGGCAGCCAGCCCGAGTTGATCAATTCCGAACCGTACGGCGCCGGCTGGATCATGCGGCTCAAGCCCGGCGGCGCGCCGTCGGGTTTGCTGTCCGCCGCCGAATACCAGGCGCATCTGGCCGCGGAGGGATAACCGATGCCATTCAATCCGCACACTCCCGACGACGTCCGGCAGATGCTGGCGGCGATCGGCGCGAACAAGGTCGACGACCTGTTCGACGAGATTCCGAAAGAGCTGCGCATCGAGGCGCTCGCGGGCATCCCCGACGCGCTCAACGAAATGCAGATCGGCCGGCTGATGATGGCGCGCGCCGCGCAGGACGGCTTGCCGCTCAACTTCATCGGTGCCGGCGCCTACGAGCATCACATCCCCGCGGCGGTGTGGGCGGTGACCACGCGCGGCGAGTTCTACAGCGCCTACACGCCGTACCAGGCGGAAGCGTCACAGGGCACGCTGCAGCTCATCTACGAATACCAGACGATGATCTCCTCGCTCACCGGCATGGAAGTCTCGAACGCGTCGCTGTACGAAGGCGGCTCCGCGGTCGCGGAAGCCTCGCTGATGGCGGTGCGCGCGCATCGCAAGTCGAAGTCGCAGCGCATCCTCGTGCCGACCACCGTCCATCCCAACTACCGCAAGGTGGCGGTGGCGACGGCCAGCGGGCAGGGCGTGCGCTTCGAGGAGATCCCGTGTCCGAAGGGCCAGCTCTCCCTCGCGGATCTGGCGAAGTACCAGGGCGAAGACATCACCGCGCTCGTCATCCAGCAGCCGAACTTTTTTGGCCAGCTCGAAGACGTCGACGCCATCACCGACTGGGCGCATGCCAACGGCATCTTCGTCATCGGTTCGGTGAACCCGACGTCGCTCGGCATCCTCAAGCCGCCGGGCCAGTGGGGCGCCAAGGGCGTCGACATCGCCTGCGGCGACTGCCAGCCGCTCGGGGTGCCGCTGTCCTCGGGCGGCCCGTACGCGGGCTTCCTCACCACGCGCATGGAATACGTGCGCCAGATGCCCGGCCGCATCGTCGGCCGCACCGTCGACGCCATCGGCAAGCAGGGCTTCGCCCTCACGCTGCAGGCGCGCGAGCAGCACATCCGCCGCGGCAAGGCGACTTCGAACATCTGCACGAACCAGGGCTTGCTGGTCACGGCCGCGACGATCTACCTGAGCTTGTTAGGCCCCGAGGGTCTCGCGCGGGTGGCCAACACCTCCCACCAGCGTGCCAACGAACTCATCGCCGCGCTCACGCGCGTCAAGGGCGTGAGGGTGGCGTTCGAAGGTCCGCGCTTCCACGAAGCGGTGCTGCTGCTGGATCGGCCGGTCGCGCCGGTGATCGCGCAGCTCGCCGCCCGCGGCATCGTCGGCGGCTTCGACCTGAGCGTCGACTATCCCGAGCTCGGCAACGCGCTGCTGGTCTGCGCCACCGAAACGCGCACCGCCGCCGATATCAAGGCGTATGCGGATGCACTCACCGAGTCTCTCAAAGCCGCCGTGCGCGCGGCCTGAGGCGCAGGTTCAAGGACAAGCAACCATGGCAATGCTCAAACACCCCGAAAAGATCATCTTCGAATACTCGCGTCCCGGTCGCGGCGCATTCGGCCAGTGGCCCACGGAACGCGGCACGCCCAACGACGTCGCCAGCGACATCCCGGAAAACCTGCTCCGCAAGACGCCCGCGCTGTTGCCCGAGGTCAGCGAGCTCGAAGTGGTGCGCCACTTCACGCGCCTGTCGCAGCTCAACTTCTCCATCGACACGCATTTCTATCCGCTCGGTTCGTGCACGATGAAGTACAACCCCAAGGCGTGTAACCAGTACGCCATGTTGCCCGGGTTCCTCAATCGTCATCCGCTCGCGCCCGAACCGCTGGGGCAGGGCTTTCTCGCCTGCATGTTCGAACTGCAGGAGATGCTGAAGGAAGTCACCGGCATGCAGGGCGTGGCCTTGTCGCCGATGGCCGGTGCGCACGGTGAATTCGCCGGCGTCGCGATGATCCGTGCCTATCACCGCGCGCGCGGCGATCTGGCGCGCAACGAGATCATCGTGCCGATCGCGGCGCACGGTACGAACCCCGCCACCGCCACGATGTGCGGCTGCGTGGTCAAGGAAATTCCGGTCAACGACGAAGGCGACGTCGATGTCGAGGCATTGAAGGCCGCCGTCGGTCCCAATACCGCGGGCATCATGCTCACCAATCCTTCCACCTGCGGCGTGTTCGAACGGCGCATCAAGGAAGTGGCGAAGATCGTTCATGACGCGGGCGGTCTGCTTTATTACGACGGCGCCAACCTCAACGCGATCCTCGGCAAGGTGCGCCCGGGCGACATGGGCTTCGATGTCATCCACATGAACCTGCACAAGACGTTCTCCACGCCGCACGGCGGTGGCGGTCCGGGTGCCGGCGCGGTGGGCGTGAGCGCGCGGCTGCTGCCCTTCATGCCGATCCCGGTCGTCGGCCAGGAGGGTGACAAATATCGCTGGCTCACAGAGAAGGACCTGCCCCAGTCGATCGGCCGCCTGTCGGCCTTCATGGGCAATGCGGGCGTGCTGCTGCGCGCCTACATCTATATGCGAATGCTCGGCCGAGAGGGCATGCACCGTGTAGGCGAATACGCCACGCTCAACGCCAACTATCTGATGGCCCGGCTGGCGCAGGCGGGCTTCGACCCCGCGTACCCGACGCGTCGTGCGAGCCACGAATTCATCATCACGGCCAAGAAACAGGCGCGCGATCTCGGCGTCACGGCGATGGATTTCGCGAAACGTCTGCTGGACTACGGGTTCCACGCGCCGACCACGTATTTTCCGCTGCTGGTGCCCGAATGCCTGCTGATCGAGCCCACCGAAACCGAGAGCAAGGAAGCGCTGGACGGATTCATCGATGCGATGATCGCCATTCAGAAGGAAGCCGAGACGAATGCGGATCTCGTAAAATCCGCGCCGTACACCATGACGGTGCGACGGCTGGATGACGTCCGCGCCGCGCGTCAGCTCGATCTCACCTGGAAACCCGCCGCCGCCTGATAGGTACTCACAATCAGGTAAAGTGGGCGGGATGAACGATCTCGGCGACCGCCAGAAGCCCACCGGGCTCACACGCATGTTCCGCGCTTTCGGCGCGAGCACGAAAGGTCTGACGGGCGCGTTCCGCGAGGAGGCGGCGTTCCGGCAGGAACTCGCCCTGGCGGTCGTGGTCATCCCCCTGGGCCTGTGGTTAGGGCGCAGCGGCATCGAACGCGCCCTGTTGATCGCGCCGATGTTCATCGTGCTCATCGTGGAGCTCATCAACAGCGCCATCGAGGCGACCGTCGATCGCATCGGCCTCGAACGGCACAAACTCTCGGGCCTCGCCAAGGACATCGGTTCCGCGGCGGTGCTCATGTCGCTGACGCTGCTCGCCGTCATTTGGGTTCTGATCCTGTGGCGTTGAGCGCCTAACAATCTAGAGGGCTTCTGCATGCGTTTCAGCCGGCTTGCGATCTTCGGCCTGATATTCGTTGCTCCCGTACTGGCGCAGAACGCGCAGCCGCAACTGGCCCTCCAGTCGAGCACCACGCAAGCGGCGCTGCCGCAGAGCGAGGGCGAAAGCGCCGCCTGGCGCGGCACCCTGGCCCGCGTCGCCGAAAGCGTCGTCGCCATCGAGATCGACCAGACGCGCGCCTTCGATACCGAGTGGAATTCCTCCGCGCAGGCCACGGGCTTCGTGGTCGACGCCGAACGCGGTCTCATCCTCACCAATCGCCACGTGGTGACACCCGGCCCGGTCACCTCGGAAGCAACCTTCCTCAATCGCGAGGAAGTGCAGCTCTATCCTGTGTATCGCGATCCGATCCACGATTTCGGCATCTATCGCTACGACCCGAAAAAGCTGCGGTTCATCAAGCCGCGGTCGCTGCCGTTGTTCCCGGATGGCGCGCAGATCGGCCGCGAGATCCGCGTCATCGGCAACAACGCCGGCGAGCAGCTGTCCATTCTCGCCGGCACGCTCGCCAAGCTCGATCGCGACGCGCCCGAGTACGGCATCGGCAAGTACAACGACTTCAACACCTTCTACCTGCAGGCGGCCTCGGGCACCTCGGGAGGCTCGTCGGGCTCACCCGTCATCGACATCCAGGGGCGCGTGATCGCGCTGAACGCGGGCGGGGCGACCGGCAACGCCTCGAGCTTCTATCTACCGCTGGGCCGCGTGAAACGCGCGCTCGAGCTCATCCAGTCCGGCAAGGCGGTTTCGCGTGGCGCGTTGCAGGTGGTGTTCCACTACACACCGTACGATGAGCTGCGCCGCCTGGGTCTCGCGGAAAAGACCGAAGAGACCGCGCGCAAGGCGTTCCCGGCGTTGACCGGCATGCTGGTGGTCAACGAGGTTCTGCCCGGCGGCCCCGGCGACGGCACCTTGCAGCCCGGCGACGTGCTGGTGCGCGTGAACGGCAAGCTCGTTTCCGAGTTCGAACCGCTCGAGCAGGTCACCGACGAGACCGTCGGCGGCATGGTCGAGCTCGAGCTCGAACGCGGCGGCAAGCCGATCAGTGCCAAACTCAATGTCGGCGATCTGCATGCCATTACACCGTCGGCGTACCTGGAGTTCGGCGACACCGTCGTGCACACCGTGTCCTACCAGATGGCACGGCATTTCAACATCGCCGTCAACGGTGTCTATGTCGCGAACCCCGGCTACATCTTCGGTGCCGCCGGCGTGCCGCGTGGCGGCGTGATCTCGAGCGCCAACGGCAAGCCAACTCCCAACCTCGCGGCCTTCGAAGCCGTGGTGGCGGGTCTCGCCGATGGCGAGCGATTCACCGTGCGCTACTCGACGGTCGACGATCCCAACGGCTCGAGCGTGCGCAGCGCGCGCATGGATCGTCGCTGGTTTCCCGCCAATCACTGCCTGCGCGACGATGCGGCCGGCGTATGGCAATGCGCGCCGTTACCCGCGCTCGGGTCGCTCAAACCCGAAGTCGGCGGCAGCACGCGCTTTTCCAAGCCCGACGATCCGCGCGCCGCGGCGCTCGCGCCCTCGCTGGTCGGTGTGGGCTTCGACATGCCGTACTCCATCTCCGGCATCACCGAACGCAATTATCGCGGCACCGGGCTCGTCGTCGATGCGGCGCGCGGCCTGGTGGTGGTCGATCGCAACACCGTGCCCGTGTCCATGGGCGACGTGCGCATCATCTTCGCCGGCACGCTCGAGATTCCCGGCAAGGTCGAATTCGTGCATCCGCTGCACAATCTCGCCATCGTGAGTTACGACCCCAAGCTCATCGGCAGCACGCCGGTGCGTGCGGCCAAGTTGTTAGACCGGCGCATCGTGGCCGGTGAGACCTTGTGGGCCGTAGGCATGGGCGCGGACAGCGACCTCAACGCGCGCGCCACGCAGGTCGCCAATCTCACGCCGATCTCGCTGCCTTTGTCGCGCACCATGCAGTTCCGCGAGAGCAACCTCGAAACCATCCAGCTCGTGAACGGCCCGACCGATTACGACGGCGTCCTGACGGATACCGCCGGCAGCGTGGTCGCGTTGTGGTCGAGCTTCGCGTGGGAAAGCGGCCGCGAACAGCAGCAGGAGAATCGCGGCGTCGCCATCGGCGTCGTGCAGGACATGCTGCGCCGCGTGCAGGGCAAGCAATCCGTCTATTCGCTGGAAGCCGAACTCGTGCCGCAGCCGTTGGCCGGCGCGCGGCGGCTCGGCCTCTCCGACGACTGGCTGCACAAGCTCGAGCTGGCGAGTCCCAACCAGCGCCAGGTGATGTCCATCGTGCGGCTGGTCGGTGGCTCGCCGGCGGTCGGACGCCTGAAGCAGGGCGACATCCTGCTGGCCATCAACGACAAGGTGGTCACCCGTTTCCGCGAAGTCGAGCTCGCCGTAGCGGATAAACCCGAGGTAAACGTCACGGTGTGGCGCGACGGCGAAGAACAGCAGGTGCCGTTGCCGACCGCCGCCATCACCGGTAACGACATCGATCGCATCGTCATGTGGGCTGGCGCGACCCTGCAGGCGCCGCACCGCGCGATGATCGCGCAGCGCGGCATCCCTCCCGAGGGTGTGTACGTGGGCTATTTCGCGTACGGATCGCCCTCCACGCGTTACGGGCTGTTCCCGGGCCGCCGCATCGTCGAAGTCGATGGCATTCCGACGCCCGATCTCGACGCCTTTCTCAAGGTCGTATCGGGCCGGCCCGACCGTTCCGCCATCCGGCTGCGGACGATTACCTGGAATAACGCGCCCGAAGTGATCACTTTGAAACTTGATCGACACTATTGGCCTACTTACGAGCTGCGACGCACCGATGCAGGCTGGGAGCGGCGCGATCTTGAGTAGAATTCGCGACCTATGGTTCGTGTCGTCCGGGCAACCCTTGTAGAGCTGGAACAGGCCGTCACCGCATTGCGGGACGGCGAGCTGGTCGTATTCCCGACGGAAACGGTCTATGGCCTCGGTGCGAATGCCCAAAACCCCGCGGCCGTGCGGCGCATCTTCGAGCTGAAGGAGCGTCCCCCCGACCATCCGGTGATCGTCCACCTCGACAATCCGAAGTACCTGCATCGCTGGGCGCGCGAGGTGCCGGAGAACGCGCGCAAGCTGGCGGCGCGCTTCTGGCCCGGTCCGCTGACGATGGTCCTGCCGCGTTCCGAGTCCGTGCACGATGTCGTCACGGGCGGGCAGGACACCGTCGCCATCCGCGTGCCCTCGCACCCCATGGCGCAGCAGCTGTTGACCGCCTTCGGTGGCGGCATCGCGGCTCCCTCGGCCAATCGCTTCGGGCGGGTGAGCCCGACGCGCGCGGAGCACGTGCGCGAGGAATTCGGCGATGCCGTACGCGTGGTGCTCGACGGTGGCGAGTGCCAGATCGGTCTCGAATCGACCATCGTCGGTTTCGATGGCGAGCAGGTGCGTCTGCTGCGGCCGGGGTTCGTCACCTGGTCGCAGCTCAAGGACGTGGTTGGCGACGTGATCGTCGGCGCCGGCGCCAGCTCGCCGCGCGTGCCCGGCGCCAAGGTGTCTCACTACGCCCCCATGACACCCATGACCATCGTGCCCGTCGACGAGATCGACAAGCGCGCCGAGACGCTTTCGGAAGGCGGGCGGCGCGTCGCGGTGCTCGCGATGCGGCTGCCGCTCAAGACCTATCCATCGGTCACGTGGATCAATGCCGGGCGGCGCCCCGACGCGTACGCGCACGATCTCTATTCGAACCTGCGTGCGCTCGACAAGGCCGGGTGCGAGCAGATCCTCGTGCAGGACGTGCCAAGCGAAGAGAAATGGACCGCGATCCGCGATCGATTGAGCCGCGGAGCGGCGGTGGGCGCGGCCAGTGCCGGCGAACACGACCAGTTCGCGGAAACGGGCGGGTATAGCGTCCTTCCGTAGTTCGGTGCTGGGAGGGGTTCATGTCGCGTCCGCTGAACTGCAGGTTCGCCTGGCTGGTGCTGTGCGCCGCGCTCGCGCCAGTCGCTCACGCTGAAGACCCGGCTTCCAAGGGCAAGTTCGCATTCTGGGATGTCGAACACCTGATGGGCGAGAGCTGCACGCTCAAAACATCCGCGTATGGCGCCGACGGAGAATCCACCCAACTCGAAATCGTCTGGCGCCCCGGCGATCAGTATTTCCTGCATCGCACGTTCAAAGTGTGGCAGCGCGGCCAACTGCGTATCGAGTCTCCCGGCACGGAGAACGCGTGGACCGTCCCACTGGATTCGCAGTCTCCTTCGTTGAAGAATGAGGACGTGCAAACACTCGTCGGTAACGTCGCGCGCGGTATTCCGGTCCTGCTCACCGCCACGCCGGAGGGTCAGCCCGCGCGGCAACTATCCACCAGTTCGGAGCGCGCGGCCGTGTCGGCGGCGATGTTCGAAGCCTGCGCCCGGTCTCTGCGGCAGCATCCGCCGCCGAAGGATCTGTGGTTGGACGGCGCATTCACATCGCTCGAGTCCGTCACCGGCTGTGTTCTGAGCCGCAGCTACCAGATCGGGCGCGCGGCGCTCACCGTTGCGATTGAAGCCGGACCCGAACACGCCACGATTTCGATCGTGCCCATTCCCGTGCTTTTCATGGGCGGGCGTGACAACGGCCGGCAGCCGTCAATTCATGAACAGAAGACCGGCCTCAGAATATCCGACAAATCCTACAGCGCCGATGTCGGAGATCTCTTCGGAACCCGAGTCGAATCACGGGAGCCGGCGGGATACGACATTACACTCGAGCAGCTCGGCGTACTTGAGGATGAGTTGATTCAAGGCGGCGCGCGCAAACTCACGCTGAAAGTATCCGGCGAAGGTACGCGCCGCGAGACTTTCGGTGGACCGCTGGCGGTGGCGCCGGCCGCGATGTTCGCGGCGTGCCGGAAGACGAAATTCGCCACGGTGCATTGATCCGCGGGTCTGATCAGTTAGGAATCATGCGTATGCGAATCATCGTCCTCGTATTCGGAATATTGGCGGCCGGCAACGTGGCGCAGGCGGAGATCACGCGCCACGGCGGTAGCGACGAAGCCTTGCCGGACAAGCAATACATCCACGTAGTGAGCGAGACCGACTCGCCCGTGATGCAGACCTGGATCAAGGCGAAGGATGGCGTGTACATCGCTGCGGCGGTGCGCAAGCCGAAGGGCGAGGGCCCTTTTCCCGCGATCGTCATGTTTCACGGCGCGCCCGGGGGGCGCGGCATGGATCAGCTCGTCGGCTGGTCGCGCGGCGATCACGGTGGGCCGGTGTGGGAGCGGTTCCTGCAGGAAGGGTACGTGGTGGTCGTGGCCGACTATCGCGGGGGCCAGGGCGAAGTGAACACGCCGTCTTCGAACGGCATGGTCACGGCCATCGACGACGGCATCACCGTCGTCGACTACGTGCAGAACCTGCCGTACGTCGTGCGCGCGAACGTGAGCGTCTACGGCGTCAGCCTCGGCGGCAACCTCGCGATGTTTCTCGCCTCGCGCGTTCCCACGCTGAGAGCCGTGGTGGCGGGCGCGCCCGCGCCGATCTGGTTTCTCGGCTACAAGTTCGGGCCCAACGGGGCGCGGCCGGATTGGTCGAAGGTGGCCCCCGACCCGATCGCTT
>Ga0193752_1001639_pt1 | contig 18221 bp, 16 predicted proteins | sample H1c1metaG_FD_144924 | JGI IMG/M metagenome (GOLD analysis project Ga0193752, IMG submission 144924) | Soil microbial communities from a riparian zone of the East river system, Colorado, United States - H1c1 | ecosystem: Environmental > Terrestrial > Soil > Riparian zone | place: USA: East River...
GGTCTTGGGCGAGCAAGAGCTGCTCGAGCAGCTCCATCACTTGACCGCGCAAGCGCTGGGTCGGCTCGTTGCGAACCGAGAGCAGCGTGTTGAGTGCCTCGCGCTCGCGACCGGCCAGCCACAAGTGCTTGGAGAGCAAGAACGTTTGATCCGCGCCGGTCCACAGCCGGGCCAGCTTGTCGTGCAAGCGCGCGCGCCGTGCCTCCTTGGGCGCGAGCTCTTCGAGCACCGCCGCGAGCTCGCGTTGCGCGAAGCGGTGGCCGACGCCGCTCGGCACGAGCACGTGCGCGGCGATCAGCGCATCGAGCGCGCGATAGCAGCGCGCGGGGTCTTTGTGATCGCACAGGCTCACGTAGCGCTCGGTCGGAACTGCACTCTCATCGGTCAGCGCGAGCATCTCGGCCAGCTCGCGCGCATCGTCGGGCAGCGCGGCGATGCGCTCGCTCAACGTCGCGGTAATCGAGTCGGGCAGATCGCGCGCGCTGAGGCTGAGCGGCAACAGCCAACCGCCAGCCTCGTAGCGCGCGATGCCGCGCTGCACGAGGTGCTGCGCGAGCGCCATCGTCGCGCGCGGATTGCCGCCGGACACTTCGTGGATCCGCGCCGCGATCGCCGCGACGTGCTGCACGTCGCCGAACACCACGCGCAGCACGGCTTCGGTCTGGTCGGCGTCGAGCGGCAACAGCCGGATCGGCTTGGCCAGGTTACGGATCAGCTCGAGCGCCGGCCCGCGCGGTTGGTCGCCCTCGGTACACGAGACGATCAGCACGAGGTTGCGGGTGCTGACGCTTAGCTTGCTGGTGAGCGCGCCGAGCAGGCCTGCCGAGGCGTCGTCGATGCCCTCGAAGTCGTCGATCGCGATCACGATGCGGTGGCTGCGCGCGATCGACATGAAGAAGTCGCGCAGCGCGGCGTGCGCTTTGCGGCCGGACGGCGGCGTCGCCGAGACGGCGCTCTCCTCCACGAGGCCGGGGCAGATGTGACCGAGGCGCGCGGCGTGCGGCCGCGCGTGAGCGCGCGCAAGATCGGGCACGGCGCGCACCAGTTGCTCGCATAGCGCGCGCAACACGCCGAGCTCACTGCCGCCACCGTCGTTCGGATCGGCGCGCAACACCGTCGCGCCGAGCAGCTTCGCCTCAAGCACGCATGCGTCGAGAAAGCGCGAGCGGCCCGAGCCGGCTGCGCCCTCGACCGCGAGCACCGCGCCGCGGCCGCGATGCAGGCCGATCAGCGACTGGCGCACCTCATGGAGCTGCTCGTGCCGGCCGATCAGCGTGGGCGTGGTCAGGTAGGCGTGCGTGACCTCGGGCTGCTCGAGCAGCGGAAGCCCGGCGATGCCGCAGATCCGCTCCATCACCTCGGCGGCGGATGACGGCCGCGCCGTGCGATCGAGGTTGAGCAGCTCGAGCACGAGCCGCTCGAGCGTCTCGGGGATCTCTTCGGCGCGCGGGTCGGGATTGCTGCGGCGAGCGCGCAAGCTCGTGATCGGTGAGCGCCACAGGTCGGGCAGCTGCTCGAAGGTGCGCGCGCGGTATGCGTGCTCGCCGGTCAACAGGTAGTACGCGAGCGCGCCGAACGCATACAGATCGGCGCGCGCGTCGAGCGCTTGCAGCGCCAGCGCCTCGGGCGGCACGAACGGCGGCGTGCCGACGATTTGCTTCACCACGCCCATCGGCGTCAGCGCGCCGAAGTCGATCAGCTTGGCGCGGCCGTCCTTGGTGCGGCAGACGTTGCGCGCGGAGACATCGCGGTGCAGCAGCCGCCGCGAGTGGACGATCGCGAGCGACGAAGCGATGTCGCGCAAGATCGCGCAGGCCTCGCGCCAGGGCTGCACGCCGAGCTGGGCGAGGTCGCGGCCGTCGAGCAACTCCATCGTGTAGAAGGTGTGCTCGCCCGCCGAGTAGTCGTGGACGGCGATAATGCTGGGATGGGCGAGCTCGCACAGCGTGAAGAACTCGCGCTCGAGCTGCATGGTGCGCGTCGCGTCCGCGGCCCGGTCGCTGCTCGGTCGCAGGTACTTGAGGGCGAGCGCGCGGCCGAGGTGCTCGTCGCGTACGGCGTACACGTCGCTGCTTGCGCCGCGTCCGATTCGAGCCTGCACCCGATAACGGCCACCGATGAGCGCGCCCGTAGGCAGCGCGCTCGCGCCGTCTCCCTCGCTACCCATGCCGCGCAGGCTACTTCATGCGCTTCATTTCGGCATTCGCACGGTTGGTTTCTGCGCGAGGCACGCGAGACAACGCACGGGGCCGAAGCTCTTGCCAGGGATCACTCGGCGGCGCCGGAAACCGCGTGCCTCGCGCCGAAAATTATTGGGAAAGGATCCGCCAAGGTCGAGCCAAGCACGAGCAAACAAGGCCACGTGCTTCGCTCTGCGGACCCGTCACGCCCGGTGTCTCAGTGAGCAACCGGGCTCGCGCCAAACACTTCAGTCAACCTCAACCAGCAGGGCTCATTGCAAGGATCGTCAACGCCGGAGTTCGCGCCCGACGTGAGATTCGCCGAGGTGCGAGGGTGGGAGTTGGGGGTTGGTGCCCTCGGCTCACCTCACGTCGGAGGTGGTTAGGGTGAGAGTCACGAAACCCGACGTATCCGACCCGTGCAATGAGCCCTGTCGGTTGCTGCTTCCTCCGTCCCAGGAGCGACTGTGGGACATGGATTGCAAGGTCAGTGCCACGGCTCCAACCCCTGGAAACCGCCTGGAATCGTGCAGAATAGCGGTGATTAATGGGGTGAGTCTCAGCTCGGACCGGCAGGTGTCCCGCTGAGCTGGCCCGCTACGCGTCACGCGTCTCGGATCGTCCGCGGCCGAGCCACGCTCGGCGCGACGCTACTTGTGCGCAGTGTTGCATTCGTTACTGTCACAGTCTACAGAGTCATCAACCACGAGGTCCGCGCATGAGCACCAGCGACGAACGCAGCCGCATCGAGCAGAGCATCCGCCACAAGGCCAGGAGCCGCGTTCGCAAGAAGCTCGGCTTCTACTGGCACGCCGCGGTGTTCGCGATGGCCAATGGCGCGATGATCGCCATCAACCTGCAGCACTCGCCCGACTACCACTGGTTCGTCTGGCCGCTGTGCGGTTGGGGCGCGGCGCTCGCGCTGCACGGCTTCGCCACCTTCCAGGGCAGCGGTATGAGCGAGGCGATGATCGAGGCCGAGGTGCAGCGCGAGCTGGCCAAGCGCGGCCTGGTTTAGCGCAAGATGGCCGCCCGCGGCTGAGGCGTGCGAACGTGCGCTGCGATCATGCGAAGCGCTTCGAGCCATCGCGATGCGGAGCGGCACCTCGGGTCCCGCGCGGCCTGGCTGCGCGCCGCCGTCTTGGGCGCCAACGACGGTCTGATCTCGACCGCGAGCTTGATCGTCGGCGTCGCGGCGGCGGACGCCACGCGCTCGGGCGTGTTGGTCGCGGGCATCGCGGGCCTGACCGCCGGTGCGCTCTCGATGGCGGCGGGCGAGTACGTATCCGTGAGCTCGCAGCGTGACACCGAGCGCGCCGATCTCGAGCGCGAGCGGCGCGAGCTGCACGACTCACCCGAGGCCGAGCGCGATGAGCTGGCGCAGATCTATCGCGCTCGCGGGCTGAGCGCCGAGCTCGCAGACAAGGTCGCCGACGAGCTGTCGAAGCTCGATCGCCTGGCCATCCACGCCCGCGACGAGCTCGGGATCGACGTGCGCGCGCTGGCCAATCCGCTGCAAGCGGCGATCACGTCGGCGCTGAGCTTCATCGTGGGCGCGGTCGTGCCGATCGGCGTCGTGCTGCTCAGCTCGCAAGCGCTGCGCGTGCCGGCGACGATGGCGGTGACCTTGGTCGGGCTGGCCGTGCTCGGCGCGGTCGGCGCGCGGCTCGGCGGCGCGCCGCGACGCCCGGCCGCGCTGCGCGTGCTGCTCGGCGGGGCGCTGGCGCTGCTCATCTCGCTGGCGATCGGCCGGCTGACCGGCGCTGCGATCTAGCCGCGCGCTGAAGTAGAGTGCGCGCGCATGGGCCCGGACGATCAGCTCGCCGACATTGCGCGCACCATCCAACTCGCGGTTGCGCCGGTGTTTTTGCTGACCGCGCTCGGCACGATCATCGGGGTCCTCACGACGCGGCTGGCGCGCGTGGTCGACCGCACGCGGGTGTTGATGGCGCGGATCGACTCCACCGCCCGCGCGACCGACGTGCTGCGCACGTCGATGCCACCGAACGAAGAGCTGATCATCTTGGGGCGCCGGCGCATCCTCGTGAACCGCGCCATCACCTGCGCGACGGTCGCCGCGCTGCTGGTGTGCCTGGTGGTGCTGCTCGCGTTCCTCGGCTTCATGCTCCACCGGAACTTTTCGCGCTTCATCGCGATGCTGTTCATCGCGGCCATGACCATGTTCATCGCCGCCCTCTCGTTCTTCCTGCGCGAGATCATCGTCACGGTTTCCAGCATTCGGACCCACGAGCGGTAGGCCGCGGCCCAGGATCCGGGGGTAGACACCCTTCCAGCTCCGTGTACGTTCTATGCGCAGTCGGGAGCGCGGGATGGAACGGGTTACGCAAGCTCGGCCAAAGGCCGAATGGATGTGGCTGTGTTTGTGCGGCACCGCCTATTTGACGGCGTTGCTGCTGACCGGCTGCGGCGGCGCCGACGCGGAGGGCGACGGCTTCCGCGGTAACCAACCGCCGAGCGGTGGTGCGGGCGGGCGAGCCGGCAGCAGCGGCGGCGACCCAGCGGGCGAGGGCGGCAGCAGCGGAACCGGCGACTTCGGCAACCCCGACGGCGGCACCGTCGTGTTCGACGCCGGCCCGATCGACTCAGGCTCGGCTGATCCCGATGAGATCGACTGTGGCGGCACCGCGGTCGAGCCGGTGATCATGATGGAGACGATCCCGGGCAACGTGCTGCTCGTGTTCGATCGCTCCGGCAGCATGGCCGAGGATTTCTCCGACACCGATACGCGGCCGCGCTGGGAAGTGGCTCGCGAGGCGGTGTTCAACGCGATCGAGCCGCTCAAGGACGTCGTGAACGTCGCGGCGATCTTCTTCCCGCACACGCCGGCGTGCACCGATGACGACAGCTGCTGCGTGCCCGAGCTGGGCACCGCGCCGCAGATCGACTTCATGCCGGGCGCCGATTTCCTGGCCGCGTGGGACGGTTTTTGGTCGACCGCAGCCGAGGTCGACGGCAGCACGCCGACGCTCGAGGCGCTGCAGGTCGCGGGCGCTGCGCTGGCGGCCCGCGCCGGGACGCTCGAGGGCACGACCACCGTCGTGCTGATCACCGACGGCGACCCGCGCTGCTCGCTCGAGGCCGCCAGCAACGACTTCCCGACGGTCGAAGAGATCGCCGACCGTGTCCTGCAGCTCTCGGCGCTGCCGACGCAATGGTTGACCGACGGCATCGCCACCCACGTGCTCGGGCTGCCGGGCACCGAGGCCGCCCATGCGGTGACCGTGCTCAATGGCATCGCTCTGGCCGGCGGCACGACCGAGCACCTGAGCGCGGCCGATCCGATGCTGCTGCAAAACGAGATCGCGGCGATCGTCGGCGAGAGCGTTACGACCAGCTTCGACAGCTGCTCGATCGGCCTGCCGCACCAGCCGCCGAACGTCGACGACGTGGTGCTCGTGGTGGTCGAAAGTGGCGTCGAGCAGTCGGTTGCGCGCGACCTGGGCGCGGGCGGCGGCTGGACCTTGGTCGGCAGCGGCGACGACATGTCGATCATCCTGCAGGGCGAGCTCTGTAACCAGGCTCGGGCCGGCGCGTACGACAAGATTTCAGTCGTGTTCGGCTGCATCGACCTGCCCCCGCTCGACCCGCCGATGGGTCCGATGTGAGCCCGTTGTAATCGGCCGTTCGGCCTCTTGCCGGGCGTAAGAAGATCGCTAATCTGCGCGCCCATGACGAAGCGCGTTTACAACTTCAATGCTGGTCCCTCCACGATGCCGCTGGCCGCCCTCGAGCGCGCGCAGGCGGAGTTGCTCGACTTTCAAGGTACGGGCATGTCGATCATGGAGCACTCGCACCGCGCCAAGCACTACGAAGCAGTGCACGACGAAGCGATCAAGCTGATCATCGAGCTGCTCGCGATCCCGGACACGCACCAAGTGCTGTTCATGACCGGTGGCGCGAGCGCTCAGTTCGCGATCCTGCCGATGAACCTGCGCACCGACGAGAGCGCGGGCGATTACATCATCACCGGCACGTGGGCCGAGAAGGCCTATCAAGAGGCCAAGATCGTCGGCAAGCCGAGCGTCGCGTGGGACGGCAAGAAGGGCGAGATCTGGGACAGCCTGCCCAAGCAGTCGGATCTCAAGCTCAGCGCCAACGCGCCGTACGTGCACTTCACGACCAACAACACGATCATGGGCACGCAGTTCTTCGACTTCCCGGACAGCGGCAACGTGCCGCTGGTCGCGGACATGTCGAGCGACATCATGTGGCGCCCGATCGACGTCTCGAAGTTCGGCATGATCTACGCCGGCGCGCAGAAGAACATCGGCCCCGCGGGCGTGACGGTCGTGATCATCCGCAAGGACTTGATCGAGAAGGGCCGCAAGGACCTCGCCAAGGCGTTCCGCTACTCCGAGGTCGCGAAGAACAACAGCCTGCAGAACACGATCCCGACCTTCCCCGTGTACATGATCCGCAACGTCCTGGCCGTGGTGAAGGAAGAGGGCGGCTTGGCCGCGACCGAGAAGAAGAACCGCAAAAAGGGCGAGATCCTGTACTCCGCGGTCGACGGCTCCGGCGGCTTCTACCGCTGCCCGGTCGAGAAGAGCGCGCGCTCGGTGATGAACGCGGTGTTCCGCCTGCCCAGCGAAGAGCTGGAAGAGAAGTTCGTGAAGGCGGCGAGCGCGGCCGGCATGGTCGGCCTCAAGGGTCACCGCTCGGTCGGCGGCATCCGCGCGTCGATGTACAACGCGCTCAGCATCGAAGCCGTCGAGAAGCTCGCCGAGCTGATGGCCAAGTTCCAGAAGGAAAATGGTTGATAGGCTGCTGAAAGGCGACGGCCTTTCAACTATTCGCTAACCTTGCCCCTGGTTGCCGCGTGCCGGTAGCCGGGGGTTTCGGTTTTGAAGGGCCATGTCAAAGGCGCGGTGCTGCGGGAGTTCGTGCTGTTCTGCGAGCAGCACGACGACCGCGCGCGGCTCGCTCGAGCGCTTGGCGCGCTACACGAGGCGTATCCAAGCGACGTCGACCCCGAGCGATCCGGTGGCGGCTTTCTCGCCTCACGCTGGTATCCGGCGGAGCTCGTCCACGTGTTGGTCGACGAGACGATCGCGGGGCGCTCGCCGGCCGAGCAGGACGCCATCGCCAAGCACGCTGCGAGCGTGATCATGGGCCGCACGTTGCGCGGTGTGTACAAGTTCTTGTTTTCGGCGTTCGCGACGCCGGACTTGTACGCGCGCCACGCGCAGAAGCTGTGGTCGCTGCACTACGACAACGGCAGCGTGCACATCGAAAACAAGCTCGGCGACAGCGGCAGCAGCGTGACGCACGCGCGAGTCGTGCGTTGGATCAGCCATCATCCGTTCGTGTGCAAGCTGAACGGCTCGGCGACGATGCCGATCTACGAAGCGATGGGTTGCCGCGACGTGCGCTGTGAGACGATCGCGTGCCTAGCGAACGGCGACGAGCACTGCGAGTGGCGCGTGCAGTGGTCGCGCGACGTGTAAAGCGTCGCGCTTTGCCTCGCACGTGCGATGGAGATCGCGCGAAGCTTTACCAACAGCGGATCGCGTGGAAGAGTCCAGCCTTCTTAGGAGGTCTTTCATGCATGCACGTTATTCGCTGATCATGTTGGTTGTTTGCTGTGCGTTGGCAGTCGCCCCGACCGCGTTCGCGCAAGATTTGGAGAACAGCGACGACGGCCACTTGGACGTGAAGCTGATGCTCGGCGTGGGCGGTGAGGCGGAGCTCGACCCAGAGAACGATCTCGGCGGCGTCGACACCAGCGACGACATGGAGCTGGGCTACGGCCTCGGCGTCGCGTACATGGTTCCGCTGCATCAGTACTTCGCGCTCGGCGGGCAGCTCGCGGTTTTCTCGTGGACGACCGAGCTGCTCGAAGAGGCCAACGCCGATCGCAACATGCTGATCGACCTGTCGCTCGTGCCGCAGCTCAAGTTCGCGGTGAGCCGGAGCGTCGAGCTGTACGCGTCGTTGCCGCTCGGGCTCACCATCGACTCGTGGGGCGAGAATGAGTTCGCCAACGCAGAGATCACCGGAGGCCTGGGCTTCAATCTGGCGCTGATGCTCGGCGTGCGCGGCGCACTCGGCGATAGCTGGGGCCTGCTCGGCGAGGTCGGCTACGTCTACCACGCGTTCTCGCACACGCTCGAGGTGGAGACGCCGGTCGGTGATGCCGAGAACGACTTCGATGTCAGCACCGGTCAGATCGGGTTGAACGTCGGCGTTTGGTTCCAGCTTTGATGTGGAAGAACGCGATGCGTAGCTTATTCCCTGCCGCTCTCGTGATCGCGGCGCTGCTCGCGCTGCACGGACGCGCGTCGGCCGATAGCGGCCTCGATACGCCGTACATCGCACCCAAGCTGATGCTCGGCTTCGGCGGCGGCACCAGCGTCGACTTCAACAGCGACGACGTGTTCGAGGCGATCGAAGACGACGACCCGGATCTCGAGCCGAGCTACGGCATCGGCATCGCCGGCTTCAACCCGATGGGGTTGTTCGCGCTGGGCGGCCAGCTGTCGCTGATCTCGTGGGGCCCCGATGCGCCGAACACCTCGCGTAGCTTGTTCTTCGAGGTCTCGGCGCTGCCGCAGCTCAACCTCGCGCTGGCGATCGTCGAGGTGTACTTGAACGTGCCGATCGGCCTGACCGTGGACTTCGCCGACGACGACGCGTATGGCCCGGGCAACGAGGTCCACACCGGCCTCGGCTATCACCTCGGCTTCATGGTCGGCGCGCGCGTCGGCCTCGGCGACCTCGGCTTGCTCGCCGAGATCGGCTTCATTCACCGCGCGTTCTCGCACGAAGTCGAGAACGAGACGTTGATGACGACGTGGGACGTCGACATGGAGCTCGACCAGGCCGCATTGAACGTCGGCGTGTACTTCTGATAGGAGAACGACTCGTGAAATACACGATCAAACACACCTTCAACATCGGCGCGGACGACTTCTGGAAGAAAGTGCACTTCGATCCGGAGTTCAACCGCGCGCTGTTCGAAGGCCACTTGGGCTTTACGGTCTTCAAGGTGCTGTCGAACGAGACCGCGCCGGACGGCACGATCAAGCGCAAGACCGAGTGCGCGCCGAAGGTCGAGCTGCCCGGCCCGGCGAAGAAGATCTTCGGCGAGAACACCAGCTACGTCGAAGACGGCGTCTTCGATCCGAAGACCCAGCGCTTCACCGTCGACGTGATCCCCAAGGTGGGCGCCGACAAGATCAAGACCCGGGTCGTGATGTGGGTCGAGAAGAAGGGCGACAAGCAGATCGAGCGCGTGGTCGAGGTCGACAACACCGTCAAGGTGTTCGGCATCGGCGGCATGCTCGAGTCGTTCATCGAGAAGCAGACCCGCGGCAACTACGACGCCGCCGCGACCTTCACGAACAAGTGGATCCAAGAAAAGGGCCTGTAACGCTGGTGTTCGCCCGCGCGCAGGACTAGTTAGAGGTTCGCTTCGCTCACCCGCGCATTTGTGAAATGCGCTCTAGGCACGACGCATGCGCATCGTCTTCGTGATGGATCCGGTCGAGACGGTTCGGTGGGACACCGATACGTCGTTTGCGTTGATGATGGCGGCGCAGGGCAAGGGCCACCGCGTCGACCACTGCTTGATGCGCGACGTGTATTTGGAGGGCGGCCGGGTGTTCGCCGCCGTCCAGCAGGCGACGATGCAGCTGGTCGCGACCCAGCCGATCGTGCTCGGCGAGCGGCAGGACGTGTGCCTGCACGACGTAGACGTGGTGTTCATCCGCAAGGACCCGCCATTCGAGAGCCAGTACCTGTGGTGCACGCAGATGCTCGAGGTCTTGCGCGGTGACACGCTGGTGATGAACGACGCGCGCGGTATCCGCGACGCGAACGAGAAGCTGTATGCCTGCCGCTTTCCGGAGCTGATGCCGCGCACGCTGGTGGCGAGCGACAAGAAGCGGATCAAGGAGTTCGTGCTGAGCGTGGGCGGGCGCGCGGTGATCAAGCCGCTCAGCGGCGCGCGCGGCGACGGCGTGTTCGTGCTCGACGCCAAGGACTTCAACTTCAACGCGATCGTCGAGGCGCTGACCGATACCGGCCGGCGCGTGGCGATGACGCAGGAGTTCTTGCCGGCCGTGCACGAAGGCGACAAGCGCGTGCTCGTGCTCGGCGGCGAGCCGCTCGGCGGATTGCTCCGTGTGCCGGCGAGCGATGACGTGCGCAGCAACCTCGCGGTCGGCGGCCGCGCGGTGAAGACACCGATCACCGACAGCGACCGCGCGCTGGTCGGCAAGCTCAAGGAGAGCCTGCTGCGCGATGGCCTCTACTTCGTCGGCATCGATCTGATCGGCGGCAAGCTGACCGAGGTCAACGTCACCAGCCCGACCGGCATCCAGCAGATGACCCGCCTCGACGGCGTCGCGTACAGCGACCAGGTCGTCGAGTGGCTCGAACAGAACGCAGCCGCTTTGGCTAGGCGCTGAAAGCGGCCCATTTCCGCACGCGCAGTGTGCACGCCCGACTAAGTCGGTCGGATCATCGCGGGACTTCCGCTTTCCATTTCCGGCCAATCGCGTGCCAAGAGCCGATCCACGCAAGCCAAACGTTCCCGTGTACGTTACTTACACATCCGGGTACCACACCTTTAGGGTCGTGTGGGTTGCGGTGGGTCGGTTTCGGAAGGACGGGCGTTATGCGGGACCGAGTTCAGGTGGCGTTCTGCGCTCTTTTGTTGGCGCTTGCCGGCTGCGGATCGAGTGATCCGGGGCGTGGTGGAGGCACGGTTCGACCTAACGGCGGAACCGGCGGCTCAGGCGGTGCCAGCGGCACCGCGGGCACGGGTGGTACGGGCGGCATCGACAATCCGAATGGCGGTCCGCCGATCGCGGCCGTCGGCGGCGTCGGCGGTGTTACCGGCGGGCAAGGCGGCGGCGGTGGCGACTGCATCCCGGGCATGTTCTGCGCGCCCAACACCGACGAAGAAGGCTGCGGCACGCTCGAGCTCGAGACCGACGTCGAGATCATTCGCGAGCCCGGCAACTTGCTCGTGGTGTTCGATCAGTCGGCGAGCATGAACGATGCGTGGGGCACGAGTAACAAGCTGCAAGCGGCGCAGGATGCGCTGACCGCAGCGATCACGCCGCTCGCCGATCAGCTGACGATCGGCGCGATCATGTTTCCTACGCTCGCGTGCATCCCGTTCATTCCGCCGCCAGAGGGCGGAGTGGTCGCGCCGATCAGCGATCCGCTTCAGATCTCGTTCCGGCCGGGTCCGGAGTTCCTCACCGTTTGGAACGGACTGTGGCCCAGCGGCATGGGCAGCGGTTTGGGCACACCGGTCAACGAAGCCATGGACCGCGCGGCGGTCGCGATTCAGGAAGCGTCGGCTACGCTCACCGGCGTGACCGCGGTGATGTTGTTTACCGATGGCGCGCCCAACTGCTTCCCCGACGCGGCGACGCAAGGCATCCCGACGCAGCTCGAGACGGCGACCGCCGCGGGTTGGCTCGCGGGCATGCCTTCGATCAAGACCTACGTCGTCGGCCTTCCGGGCGCGATGGACGCGCCGATCTTGAACGACATCGCGGTGTCGGGCGGAACGATGTCGTACATCACGCCCGACGATCCGGCGGTGCTCGAAGCCAAGCTCAACGAGATCGTGTTGTCGACGGTCAAGATGGGCTTCGATTCGTGCACGCTCACGCTCGACCCGCCCGCGCAGGTGGCGGAGAAGCTGCAGATCATCGTCAACGAGGCGGGCGTCGGCGAGGCGTACATCCCGCGTGATCTCGGCGGCGGCTCGGGCTGGACGATCTCCGACGACGGCTCGACCGTCGAGCTGATGGGCGCGATCTGCGAGGACGCGATGAGCGGCCGCTTCTCATCGGTGAAGTTCGAGTACGGCTGCGAAGAGCCGCCCAAGATCCCGCCGATCGTCGTGTTGTAAGTTAGCGATCCGCGCGTGCGCTGAGCTTGAGCGCGCTCGCGACGATCGGTTTGGCCCACGCTGGCGTCTTGCTCAAGTCCTTGGGGCGCACGATGCGCCCGCTTTGCCACGACAACACGAGCGTCGGTCGCGGTGCGCGGCCGCGCGCCGGGCTGGCCTCGAAGCTGTTGTCGTAGAGCTTGAGCTCGGTGAGCTGCGGCAGCAGCGCGATCAGGTTCAGCCGGCTCTGATCGAAGCGGCGGCGGACATCCTCTTCGGGGATGTCGTGTCCGCCGTCCTTCACGCGCGCGGCGACGCGCGCGAGATGCAGCTCGACGTCGCGTAGGCCCACGTACCAGATGCGCACCTCGTGATCGGCTTCGAGCGCTTGCTCCAAGCGCTCGGTGATCGTCGAGCCGCCGAGCGTGGTCTCCATGAAGTAGTCGAGACGCTCGTGGATCGCGCGCTCGAGCTGCTGCACGCCGAGCTGCCAGGCGAGCGCGTTGGCTTCGGCCTGCGTGAGCTTGGCCGAGCGCTTGCGCAGGGCCGCCGCGACCTCGTCGGGATTGAAGTAGTCGCCTCCGCTCTCGCGGAGCAGCGCGCCGCCGATGCTGCTCTTGCCTGCGCCATTGGTGCCCGCGAGCACCCAGATGCACGGCCTTCGCTCAGCCACGCTTGCGCCGGTGCGCGACCGCGGCTCGTCCGAGCCGCTCGGGGCTGGCGTCGAACAGCGCGCGGCCCGCGGCCCGCGCCTTGGGCGTTTGCACGCGGCTAACCAGCGCGTCGAACTCGCCCTCGAGCTCGGCCAGCGGGTTGCGCTGGCTGGCGAGCAACGCGCGATACTGCTCGATCGACAGCACGACCGCGCGCACTTCGTCGTGCTTGGTGATGCCGATCACGCCGTGCAGCGTGGCCTTGTCCAACACCGCGCCGAACGCGTTCTTCGCTTCGGTCGCGGTGACGGTGTGCGGCATCGGGTTGTGGCTCGGAGCCGGCGGCGGGTCGGAGCTGGGCGAAGCCGTCATGGTTTGGCTACTTTGGCCATTTTAGCCAAAATAGTCAAAAGCGCTTACGGCGTAGAAACAAAGCGAGGCCTGCCATGCCCAGCCAGGCGAACGAGAGCCGTGGCGAATGGCTCGCTCCGGGCAGCCCGACCGCACATTCCTCGGCTGTTGGCTCGCCGCGCCACAGCGGATCGCCTGCGCCTGCTTGTGCGCCGGCCGTCCCAGCTTCTCCGCCCGCGCCGCCCGTGCCTGCGTTCATGCCCGCGGTCGGTAGCCCGATCATGCCGCTCGCGCCGCCCGTGCCTGCCGCCACAGTGCCCGCGACGCCGCCTGCGCCACCGGCTCCTGCGCCGCCTGTGCCGCTTGCGCCGCCTACGCCGCCCGCGCCTGCGCTCGTCCCCGCTGTGCCGCCACCCGCACCGCCCGCGCCTGCGCCCGCGTTGCCCATGCCGGCGCTGCCGCCCGCGCCGCCTGTGCCGCCCGCACCACCGCTGCCACCCGCGCCGCCGCTGCCGCCCACGACGCCTCCGCCGGTGTTCGCGATGACGTGCAGAAAGCACGCCGCGCAGCTCTGCTCGTACCGGCCACGCCGCGCGCCGTTCTGCTCGACCACGGTCAAGCGGCCGTCGTCCTCGACGACATCGACCACGGTGACGTGGCCGGTGCTCGCCCCTGCGCCGCAGCTGCCGGGCGCGAGCACCATGAGATCGCCATGCAGCGGCACCTCGGTTTGCTCGATACCGCTGTCGTCTGGCGGGATGTCGTTACACCACTCGCCCGCGTTGCCGTTCGGCAGCCAGTCGATATCCCACTTGAAGTAGAGGTAGCGATGCGCGAGCTCGGTGCATTGATAGCCGCCGCTGTACTGCGTGCGCACCCAGTCGGGTCCGACCTTCTCCGTGCTCGTGTCGATCCCGTTGTTCGAATAGATCGCGGCGTTCTCGGAGGCAGGGCATTGCGCGTACGACGGGAAGCCATCGATGTTGCGATCCGCGGGCACCTCTTCGTCGCACACGCTGAGCGCGGCGCGTGTAACCGCGACGTCGCCGGACGACTCGGCCTGGCAGCCGATCCCAATCAGCGCTGCGGTCAGCAGCAGCGCGCCCGTCGTTGATCGAGTCTCCATGCTGCGGTGTTCGCGCTCTCGCGAAGCGCTGAATAGATGTCGTTTTCGACACCCTCGCTAGATGGCAATGTTTCGGAACGCGGCGCCTCACCCCGCAATGCTTACGCAATGCCGTGCTCGGCGAGCTTGTTGTAGAGCGTGCGACGGCTCACGCCTAAGAGGCGTGCCGCCACCGTGCGATTGCCCTGCGCGCGCTTCAACGCCGAGGCGACCGCTTCGCGCTCGGCGTGCGCACGCGTATCGCCGAGCCGGCCGATCGCGTCGCCCGCGTCCTGGCTCGCACCGAGCACAGGCCCGAATTCGCCGCGCGCCAGCTCGCGCTCGACGATGCTCGCCGAGATCACGGCCGTCTCGCTCCACACCGCCGCGCGCTCCACGAAATTCTGCAGTTGCCGCACATTGCCGGGCCACGGCTGCTCGACCAACAGCGCGAGCGCCTCGGCTGAAAAGCGGAGTCCCGGGCGCGCGTCGCGCGCTGCGATCGCGGTGCAGAAGTGCTCGGCGAGCATGGGCACGTCTGCTTGTCGGTCGCGCAGCGGCGGCGTCCAGATCGGGACCACGTTCAACCGATAGTAGAGGTCCTCCCGAAAGCTACCGCGCTGGATCATGTCCTCGAGGTGGCGATGCGTAGCCGCGACGAAGCGGACGTCGGCTCGCACCGCTCGTGTGCAGCCGAGCGGCTCGTACTCGCGGTTCTGGATCAACCGAAGCAGCTTCACCTGCAGCGTCGCCGGCAGATCGCCGATCTCGTCGAGGAAGAGCGTGCCTTTCTCAGCGAGCGCGACGCGGCCTGGCTTGCGTGATGCCGCGCCCGTGAATGCGCCCTTCTCGTAGCCGAAGAGCTCGCTCTCGAGCAGCGGGTCGGGAAGCGCGCCGCAGTTGATGACGATAAACGGACCTTTGCTGCGCGGGCTTCGTTCGTGGATCATGCGCGCCACGAGCTCCTTGCCCGTACCGCTCTCACCGCGCACCAGCGCGGTCGCTTGTGTCGCCGCAGCGCGGCCGATCAGGTCGGCCAGCTCGCGCATCGCCGGCGACTTCCCGATCAGGTCGACCGATGAGCCCGGCGCGGGCGGAGGATCGTCGCTGCGAGCCCGCGCGGCTTCGACGGTCTTGCGAATGGTGAAGATGACCTCGTCGCGATCGAATGGCTTCACCAGGTAGTCGGCCGCGCCCGCCTTCATCGCTTCGACCGCGCTGGCGACGGTGGCGTGTGCCGTCAAGACGACCACCGGGATCTCTGGCCACTCGCGCGAAACATGGCGTAGCAGCGTCATGCCATCCATCCCGCCGAGTCTCAGATCGGTGACTATGAGATCGAAGCCCCCTGACCGGAGCGTCTCGAGCGCTTGCTCGGCGCTCTCGACCGCGAGCGTCTCGAAGCCTTCCTGACGAAGGAGCGCGGTCAGTACCTGGCGTACGGACGCTTGGTCTTCGACCACAAGAAGCCGCTGGTGCCTATTCATGTGCCCCGTTGCGGTAAGGCCAACCGCACGCGTGGACATAACTTGGCTGCGAATAAATGCAAGGGCTACGGGCAAGCCGCGCTTGTGAGCTCATCGTCTAAGGAGTAAGCGCAGCGCTTGTGGATCCAGGTCAGTGGCTCACGCTCGTAACCTGCGCCGGGTTGCTCGCGGTCGGTATCGCCGCGAGCCTCAGAATGCGCACGAGCTCGCTCGCGGGGCCGCTCGCGGCCGTATGCCTGATCTCGTTCTGTTGGAACTTTGCCGTCCTCGCCCACTCGCTCACGAATGACTGGCGCTGGATCTACTTCGATCGCGCGATGTCGCCCTGGACGGTGCCGGCGTCGCTGCACTTCGTGCTCGTGTTCGTGGGTAAGCGGATGCGCTGGCGCTGGCTCGCGGCGGTGGAGACCGTCGGCTTCGGTGCGTTGAGCGTCATCGCCGCCGCCGGCTTCGTAAGCAGGTGGGCCCGCCTGTTCGCGGTGTCGTCGGCCTGGGACAACACGTTCGCGGGCTTGGTACTGATCAACACGGTGGCGTGCAGCGCGCTGCTCGCACGGCACTTGTGGACCGAGCGCAGCGCCGAGGAGCGGATGCGCACCCGCCTCGTCATCTCGGCCGTCATCGTCGGCGCGCTGCTCGCGATCGTGGAGCTACTGCTGCACAACCACATCGTGATGCCGTCGATGCTCGTGACGCTGATCTTGCTCACGATCGCCGCGTTTCGTCTGCGCATGTTCTCGAACGAGCTCACGACGCTCGCTATGCTCTACGGCATCTCGCTGCTGGTCATCGCCGGGGGAAGCAGCTTCATCGTGATCCGCACGCTTGCGCCGTACCGTGTGCTGTCGTGGCTGGCGATCCTGGCGATCGGCGCGAGCTGCCTAGCCTTGATGATCCAGGCGGCGCGCGCGGCGCTCGAGCAACGCGCCCGCGTCGAGCGCCTGGCGATCCTCGGCAAGTTCAGCGAGCAGATGGCCCATGATCTCAAGAACCCGCTCGCCGCGCTCAAGGGCGCCGCTCAGTTCTTGGCCGTCGAGAGCAAGCGCGGCGTGAGCATCGCGGAGCACTCGATGTTCTTGGACCTGCTGATTACGGAGAGCGAGCACCTCTCGCGCCTGATCGACAAGTACAGCCGCTTGGGTAGCGTGCAGCTCTCGCGCGTGCCCGTCGAGATCAACGATCTCGTCAAGCGCCTCTTGCAGGTCCACAGCGTCGCCAACAACCGCGTCCTTGCCACGAAGCTCGACCTCGATGATTCGCTGCCGATGTGCTCGATCGACGAGGACCTCGCGGAGACGGCGATCGAGAACCTGCTACGCAACGCGACGGAGGCGATGCGCGACGGCGGCACGCTGGTCGTGCGCACCTCGGTGCTCGACGGCGAGGATGAGCCGAGCGTCGCGATCACGATCGAAGACTCGGGCTGCGGAATGGATGCGCGCGAGCTCGATCAGGCGTTCAACGAGTTTTTCACCACCAAGCCGACAGGCAGCGGGCTCGGCCTGCCCATGGTCAAGCGCGTCGTCGAGGCTCACGGCGGCTCGGTCAAGATCAGCAGCACGCTGGGTGTCGGCACCAAGGTTCGCGTGGTGTTCCCGGTCTCGCCCGGCTTGAGCACGTAACCGGCGCCGACGGCCGCTTCGCTCGTGATCGTGTGCACGGCCGCTGTGCAGTGCCCGATACGATGTGCACTGGACTGCACGCGATGAGCGCGCGATCTACCGTGAATTCACGAGGCACGACGCTTGCAGTGGGCCTGCTCCGCAACCACTCACACACAAGGAGCAGCTCTATGTTGCGTCGACTCAGTGCATTCGTCCTCGCGGTCACGGTGTTCACGACCGTGCTCCCCATCCAAGCGGCCCAAGCAGCGCGTTGGTATTGGGTTCCCTCACGAATTACCAACGGCAGCCCGGGTCGCGCGGTCCTGACCCGCGACTCAACCGGACCGATCGGTAAGCTACTCGGCTCGCTCGGCATGTATTGGAGCCACAGCGGGATGTTCATCGATGCCGGCTACAATATTCGGCACAACACTGCCAATCCTGACACGTTCAAGGTCGTGGACTCATCGGGCCGCGGCTGCAGCGGCGGCGGCGGCATCACCTGCGTACCCCACCGCTTCAACAGCGCGACGCTGGTGTCCGCGCAACCCGGCATCATCACGCAGAGCGTCGCCGAAGCGTACGGCGAGAACAGGAAGCCGGAGTTCAGCTTCTACGACCAGGAGTCGAACGGCACGCTGACCAATCGCAACGCCGCCGTGCTGCTGCGCCGCAACGTGACGCCGATCGGCGGATCGATCTATTACGATGGCGCGGCCGACAAGATGGTCGACTACGAGGCGTTCTACAGCTTCTACTCGTACACCGATATCTGGCAGACCGAGCCGGACCCGAGCGATCCGAGCCACATCCACGTCGCGCCCGACTTGAATCGAAAGAACATGTGCTCGGGCACCGTCGCGTGGGCGCTGTATTCGGGAGGTGGCTTCGATATCTGGCCGCTCGGTTACCCGGCGAGCCTGCGCAATACGGCGTCGCCGGTGTTGTACCGCGCGATCAGATATCG
>Ga0193752_1001640_pt1 | contig 18216 bp, 19 predicted proteins | sample H1c1metaG_FD_144924 | JGI IMG/M metagenome (GOLD analysis project Ga0193752, IMG submission 144924) | Soil microbial communities from a riparian zone of the East river system, Colorado, United States - H1c1 | ecosystem: Environmental > Terrestrial > Soil > Riparian zone | place: USA: East River...
GGGCCACGCGCATGTTCTTGGCCGGCCGCTGGATCAGCGTTTGCGTGGCCAACACATGCTCGACCTCGGAGGTGCCGATGCCGAACGCCAGCGCGCCGAACGCGCCGTGCGTGGAGGTGTGGCTGTCGCCGCACACGATCGTCATGCCGGGCAACGTCAGGCCCTGCTCGGGGCCGATCACATGGACGATGCCGCGGCGGATGTCAGTCATGCCGAAATAGGGCACGCCGAACTCGGTGACGTTCTTCTCCAGCGTCTCGACCTGGATGCGCGACTCCTCATCCATGGGGATGCCCAGGCTCAGCGGGGTGGTCGGCGTATTGTGGTCGGCGACGGCGATGGTGGCGTCGGGCCGGCGCACCGGCCGGCCGGCCATGCGCAGGCCCTCGAAGGCCTGCGGGCTGGTCACCTCGTGCACGAGGTGACGGTCGATGTAGATCACGCAAGTGCCGTCGTCCTGGCGGTCGACGAGGTGGGCGTCCCAGATCTTCTCGAACAGGGTGCGCGGCTTGGCGGGCTCGACCGGCGGCGCAGCGGTCTTCTTGCGGAATGCCATCTGGGGCCTACCTCTTGCCGCCCTTGGAGGCGCGCACGTTGCCTTCGGTCTTCGGCTTTTCCTTCTTCATCTTCTCGCGGCGCGGCCTGTTCAGGGCCTCCTCCGCCTGCTCGGCCAGGAGCTTGCGCTGGGCCTCGGTGTCTTCGGCGATGCGGCTGGCCTTGCCGCGCAGCGCGCGCAGGTAATAGAGCTTGGCGCGGCGCACGGTGCCCTTGCGCACGACCTCGATTTCCCAAATGTTCGGGCTGTAGAGCGGGAACACGCGCTCGACGCCTTCGTTGAAGCTGATCTTGCGCACCGTGAACGCGGAGTTCACGCCGGCGTTCTTGCGGCCGATGCACAGGCCTTCATAGACCTGCAGGCGCTCGCGATTGCCTTCCTGCACCTTGACGTGCACGCGCAGCGTGTCGCCGGCCTCGAACCGCGGGACAGGCCGCTCGGCCTGCACCTTGTCCATCGTCGTCTTGCCGATCATATCGAGAATGTCCATCGCATCCGTCCTTTCGTCACTTCTCTTCGGTTCTCGCCGCGGCCTGACGCCGGGCCCATAGATCGGGCCGCCGCCGCCGTGTGATCTCTTCGCGCTGTCCCCGCCGCCACGCCGCCACCTTGCCGTGATGGCCCGAGAGCAAGATCTCGGGCACGCCGCGCTCGATTCCATCCGGGCCGCGCCAGACGGCGGGGCGTGTGTAGTGCGGGTATTCCAGCAATCCGTCCTCGAAACTCTCCTCGCTCGCCGATTCCGCCGCGCCCATCACGCCGGGCAGCAACCTCACGCAACAATCCATCACCGCCATGGCCGCGACCTCGCCGCCCGAAAGCACGAAATCCCCGACCGAAATCTCTTCCAGCGCCTGCGCCTCGATCACGCGCTCATCGACGCCCTCGAACCGTCCGCACACCAGCACCACCCCCGGGCCCGCCGCCAGCTCGCGCGCGCGCGCCTGGGTGAAAGGCGCACCGCGCGGCGACAGCAGGATCTTGCGCACTCCCGGCTCCTCCGGTTTGCGGGCCACCGCCTCGATCGCCGCCGACAGTATATCCGGTTTCAACACCATCCCGGCACCGCCCCCGAACGGCGAGTCGTCCACCGTGCCGTGGCGGTCCGTCGCGAACCGCCTGATATCGACCGCCTCCAGCGACCACAGCCCTTCCGTCAGCGCCTTGCCGGCCAGACTCTCGCCCAGCGGGCCCGGAAACATCTCCGGGAAAAGCGAAAGCGCCGTTGCGCGCCACACGTTGCCTTACGCCTCCTTCGTTCCCTCGACCTCCGCCAGCAAACCCGCCGGCGGATCGACAATCACCTTGCCGCCCGCGACATCGATCTCGGGCACCACTTCGGTGGTGAAAGGCAGCAACACCGGCTTGCCGCCCGCGCCGCCCGACACCTCGATCGACTGGCCGGCGCCGTAATCGTGGAAGGCCAGGACCTTACCCCAATCACGTCCATCCCGGCCGACTGCGGCGAGCCCCAGCAGGTCCGCCTCGTACCACTCCTGCCCGTCCGTCCCCGGCAGCGCGCTGCGGTCGACATAGAGCTTCAATCCCCGCAGCGCCTCGGCCGCGTTGCGGTCGGCGACGCCATCGATCCGGGCCAGCACCGCGCCCCGGCTGGGGCTGAGCGCCTCGACCCGGAACTGCCGCTTCCCGGTCTCGTCCGACAGCGGGCCGTAACTTGCCATCGCCATCGGGTCCTCGGTGAAGCTCTTGATCCGCACCAGACCGCGTACGCCATGCGGCGCCGCCACGACGCCCAGAAGGACGCGGTCCGCGCTCATCAGGTGGCAGCCGCCTCTTTGCCGGCTTCGGCAGCCGCGGCCGCCGCTGCTTCGGACTTCATGCGCTCCTGCGCCTTGGCGCGCGGTTGCGGCTTCTTGGTCTGTTCGCGGCGCTCGCGCGGCTTCATCAGCTCGGCGTCCGACAGGAAGCGGGCGACACGGTCGGACGGCTGTGCGCCGACCTTGAGCCAATGGGCAATGCGCTCCTTCTCGAGTGTCAGGCGCTGGGCATGCTCACGCGGCAGCATCGGGTTGTAGGTGCCGAGCTTCTCGATGAAGCGGCCGTCGCGCGGGCTGCGCGAATCGGCGACCACGATGTGGAAGAACGGCCGCTTCTTGGCGCCGTGCCGTGTCATGCGAATGGCAATCATTCTGTCGATCCTCTCTTTCGATACGTTCGTTGCGTGTTTTGCGTCGCGTGTCCTGAAATCCAAAAATCGTCAGCGCGGAAAATCAGGCGGCGGCATCATGCCGCCCAGGCTGCGCATCATCCCTTTTTCGCCGAGCTTGTTGACGCGTTTCATCATCTTGAGCATGTCGGCGTGCTGCTTGAGCAGCTTGTTCACGTCCTGCACGTGGACGCCCGAGCCACTGGCGATGCGCTTCTTGCGCGAGGCGTGGATGACATCGGGGTTGCGCCGCTCCTTGGGCGTCATCGACAGGATGATCGCTTCCTGGCGCTTGAGCTGCTTCTCGTCGATCTTGGCCTTCGACATCGCGGCCTTGGCCTGCATGGCGCCCGGCAGCAGACCCATCAAGCCCTGCAGGCCGCCCATCTTGCGCAGCTGGCGGAGCTGGCTCAGCAGGTCGTCCATGTCGAACTGGCCCTTGCGGACCTTGGCTGCGAGCTTGTCGGCGTCTTCCTTGTTGATCGTCTCGGCGGCGCGCTCGACCAGCGATACGATGTCGCCCATGCCGAGGATGCGGCTGGCGATGCGATCGGGATGGAACGGTTCGAGGGCATCGAATTTCTCGCCGACACCGATCAGCTTGACCGGCTTGCCGGTGACAGCGCGCATGGAAAGCGCCGCGCCGCCGCGCGAATCGCCGTCGACGCGGGTCAGCACGATGCCGGTGACGCCCACTTTCTCGTTGAATGTGCGCGCCACGTTGACGGCGTCCTGGCCGGTCATGGCATCGGCGACCAACAACGTCTCCGTGGGCTTGGCGAGGTCGCGGATATCGGCGACCTCCTTCATCAGCGCCTCGTCGATCGAGAGCCGGCCCGCGGTGTCGAGGATCAGAACATCGAAGCCTTCGCGGCGCGCCGTCTCGAGCGCCCGCCGTGTGATGGCGAGCGGCATTTCGAGCGGCACGATCGGCAAGGTCGACACGCCGGTCTGGGTGCCGAGCACGGCGAGCTGCTGCTGGGCGGCCGGCCGGCGGGTGTCGAGCGAGGCCATCATGACCCGGCGCTTGACCGAGAAGGAGCCGCCGAACATCTCGGCCGCCATGCCCTGCGGGCCCTGGGTGAGGCGATAGGCGATCTTGGCGCTGGACGTGGTCTTGCCCGAACCCTGCAGGCCGACCATCAGGATGACCACCGGCGGAATGGCATTGAGATCGAGGTCGGCGACGGCGCCGCCCAGCATCTCGACCAGGTGATCGTTGACCAGCTTGATGACCATCTGGCCCGGCGTGACCGAGCGGATGACGTCGGCACCGATCGCCTTGGGGCGGACCGAGTCGATGAAATCGCGGACCACCGGCAGGGCGACATCGGCCTCGAGAAGGGCGGTGCGCACCTCGCGCAGGGCGGCGTCGACATCGGCCTCGCTCAGCGCACCGCGCCCGCGCAAGCGGTCGAACACATCTCCCAGTCGTTTGCTCAGACCCTCGAACATGCTTGCCCGATTGTTCCCGTTGCCGTTCGCCCAAACACGTATCGCGCCGATGCGCGAGCCTTCGCGGATCGGCGGAGCCCCCTGGCGGCGGCGCTAAGCGCGTGGCCAGTTCGGACCTAGAAATCGGCACGACCGATTGAGCGGCCGGGGTATAAGGCTTGCGGAGCCCGGAGTCAAAGTCTGTCCTACGACACTAACTCATTGAATAATATAGAAATTCGTCCCATCCGCGGCCGCCAGGTGCTGGTCTTCCTGGCCGTGGCGGCCCTGTTGGCGGCTTTTTGCGTGCCTTTTGTGAAGCCGGGCCAGAACCTTTTCGCGGTTCTGGCAGGATTCTTCGGCATCGGCCTGCTGGCGGTGGTTGCCGCTGTTGCACCCATGGGCCGGGCGGCCTTGCCGGCGCTGGGCCTGCGTCCGGCGGGCTGGCGTCCGATCGTCTTCGGCGCGCTGGGGACACTTGCCCTGTCGGTAGCGGTCAGCCAGCTCGGGATCGAACCCAAGGGCATGAAACAAGCCATGGAAATAAGCCGTGAGCCCGGTTTGTTCCTGATCTCCCTTCTCATCATGGGCTTATTGGCACCCGTGGTGGAAGAATTGATGTTCCGCGGCATGCTCTTCGGCTGGCTGGCGGGCCGCTGGGGCGGCGGCGTGGCGGCCGGCGTCAGCTCGCTGGTTTTCGCCGCCGCTCATCTCGAGCCCGCCCATGTGGTGCTGGTGCTGCCGCTTGGCCTGCTGTTCGGCTGGCTGCGCTGGCGCACCGGCTCGCTGCTGCCGTCGATGGTGAGTCACATCGTCAACAACAGCTTCGCCGTGCTGGCGGCGCTGCTGGTCGGGGTCGATTAGCCCGCGAGCTTGCGGTCGACGAATTCCAGCCGGTCCTGGCCCCAGAAGATCTCGCCGTCGATCACGAAGGAAGGGGCGCCGAATACGCCCTGATCGATGGCGTGCCTGGTGTAGGCCTCGCGCTTGGCCGCCATTTCCGGTGCTTCGCCCGCCTTGACGACCTCGGCTGCATCGAGGCCGCATGCGGTGATGATGGCCTGCAGCGTCGCCGGATCGCCCGGGTTCTTTTCGTCGGCCCACAGCGCATACAGAACGGCGTGGGCCAGCTTGATGGCGTCCGCCATACGGCCCTGCTCGCGCAACGCGATCACGGATTTGGCCGCCGGCACTTCGTTGCTGGGAAAGAATTTCGGTTCGAGATTGAGTTTCACGCCGACCTGGTCGCGCCAGCGCTTGAGTTCCATCATGCGGTAGGCTTGGCGCTGCGGCGCGCGCTTGGGCAGCGGCAATCCACCGGACACAGCGAAGACCGAACCGAAATCGACCGGCCAGATGGTGACGTCGGCGCCGTATTTCCTGGCCATGACCTCGAAGCGCTTCGAGCCGAGATAGGTCCAGGGCGAGTTCAGCGAGACATAGTAATCGACGTGCTTGGCCATTGTGTTTCTCCCTTGCCCACTGTGGCGGAAAGGCAGGCGACAGCAAAGCCTCGATGCGCCATCCTGCGCGCATGTCTGAACGCGCCATTGCGTTGACCGGCGGCGATGCCGCCTATTTTCCCCTGATGCAAGACTGCATCGCATCGCTGCAGGCGACCGAAGAAGGCCGCGTGCTGGCGCTGGGCGTGCTCGATTGCGGCCTGACTGAAGAACAGCGCGTCTGGTGCCGCGCGCGCGGCGCCATTCTTGTCGAGCCGCAATGGGATTTCGACTTTCCCGGCCGCAGTGCCTTGAAGGATGGCTACAAGGCGCTGACGGCGCGGCCTTTCCTGCCGCGCTATTTCCCGGGCTTCGATCTCTATTTCTGGATCGACGCCGATTGCTGGGTCCAGCAGGGCGATGCGATCGCGCTTTTCCTGGCCGCGGCGCGCACCGGGGCGCTGGCCGTCGCGCCGGAGATCCATCGTTCGTTCCGTCACTATCGCCACGCCTGGGACGAATTCGCCGCGGTCTGCGGCAAGGCCTACGAAGCGTCGTTCGGCGAGGATGTGGCCCGCAGGTTGATCCGGTATCCCATGATCAACGCCGGTGTTTTCGCCCTTCCCGCCGAGGCACCACACTGGGCGGCCTGGGCAGATGTCTACGGCGATGCCCTGCAGCGCTCGACCGATCTTACCGATCAACTGGCCCTGAACGTCATGGTTTATGACAAGGGTCTTACGCACGAACCGCTGCCCAGCCGCTGCAATTGGCCGGTCCATCACGCGACACCGGCCTGGGATGCCCAGCGCGGCCTGTTCGTCGAGCCTGCGATGCCGCACGATCCTTTGGGAATCCTGCATCTCACCATCTACACCAAGCGGCTGGCGACGCTCGATGTGCGCGAACTGGGCGGAGCCCACGCGGGCCAGGTCCGGCCACGCGCGTTGCGCTGGCCCGGCCGAAACGCCATATAGCGCCGCATGAGCGGGGTCTCCTTTCTCAAGATGCACGGTCTGGGCAACGATTTCGTCGTGCTCGACGCACGCGCGCGGGCGCTCGACCTGGCGTTGGAGCGCCGCCGCGCCATCGCCGACCGCCGCCTCGGCGTGGGCTGCGACCAGCTCATCGTGCTCGAAAGGCCGACCGACCGCGATGCCGACGTGTTCATGCGCATCTACAATCCCGATGGCGGCGAAGCCGGCGCCTGCGGCAACGCCACGCGCTGCGTTGCCTCGGTGCTGATGGACGAGCGCCGCACCGACCATGTGACGGTGCAGACCGTGTCCGGCCTGCTCGAATCGGAAAAAGCCGGCAACGGCGCCGATGGCCTGCCGGTGATTTCCGTCGATATGGGCGTGGCGCGTCTCGACTGGACCGAGATTCCGGTGCGCGAAGCCTGCGACACCAATCATCTGCCAGTGGGTGCCGGTCCGCTTCAGGATCCGGTCGGCACCGGCATGGGCAACCCACACGCGACGTTCTTCGTCGACAATGCGGCGGCCATCGATCTCGCCGCGCTCGGACCGACCCTGGAGCATGATCGTTTTTTTCCTGAACGCGCCAATATCGGCGTGGCCCAGCTCGTCGGTGAAAACGTCCTGCGCCTGCGGGTCTGGGAGCGTGGGGCCGGCCTCACGCTTGCCTGCGGCTCCGGCGCTTGTGCCGCCGTGGTGGCCGCCAGCCGGCGCGGCCTGGTGAAGCGCAAGGCCGACGTCGTGCTCGACGGCGGCACGCTCACCATCGAGTGGCTGCGCGACGACCATGTGCTGATGACCGGCGGTATCGCCATCGCCTTCAAGGGCGAACTCGATCCTTCTTTGTTGGGCTAAGGCGAAACATGGCCGAAGGCGGTTCCTGGCTTTCACGTCTGCGCACCGGATTAGCGAAGTCGACCAAGCGCGTCACCGAGAGCATCACCGGCCTCTTCACCAAGAAGAAGCTCGACCAGGGGACGCTCGACGATCTGGAAGAGGTGCTGATCCAGGCCGATCTCGGCGTTGCGGTCGCCGCGCGCCTGGTGGGCAAGCTGGGCAAGGAGCGCTTCGGCAAGGAAGTGACCGATGAAGAGGTGCGCGGCGCCTTCGCCGACGACATCGCCGAGATCCTGGAGCCAGTCGCCAAGCCGCTCGCCATCGATCCGGCACGCAAGCCGCATGTCGTGCTGGTGGTCGGCGTCAACGGCAGCGGCAAGACAACGACCATCGCCAAGCTCGCCCATGTCCTGAAAGGCGAGGGCCGCAAGGTGATGCTGGCGGCCGGCGACACCTTCCGCGCCGCCGCCGTCGAGCAGCTCAAGGTCTGGGGCGAACGCGCCGGCGTCCCGGTCGTCGCCAAGGCCCAGGGCGCCGACGCCTCGGGCCTCGCCTACGAGGCGCTGGAGCGTGCCCGCGCCGAAGGCTGCGACGTGCTGCTGATCGATACCGCGGGCCGCCTGCACAACAAGACCAATTTGATGGAAGAGCTCGCCAAGATGGTACGCGTGCTGCGTAAGCTCGACGCCAGCGCGCCGCATTCCTGCCTGCTGGTGCTCGATGCCACGGTGGGCCAGAACGCCCATGCCCAGGTCGAAACCTTCAAGAACCTGTCGCCGGTCGACATGCTTGCCGTGACCAAGCTCGACGGCAGCGCCAAGGGTGGCGTGCTGGTGGCGCTGGCCGAGAAATTCGGCCTGCCGGTGGTGGCGGTCGGCGTCGGCGAGGGCATCGACGATCTAAGACCGTTCGACGCGCGCGCCTTTGCCCGCGGATTGATGGGGCTGCCGGCATGAGCGAAGACGTAAAACCCGCACCGCGCAAACGCCATGTCGCGGCTCCGCTGCTCGAGATCGGGCCGCTGGTGCTGTTCTTCATCGCCAACGGCAAGTGGGACATCTTCGTCGGCACGACGGTGTTCGTCGTCGCCACCGCGATCGTGCTGCCCTTCTACCGCTGGCTCGAGGGGCGCTGGCCGATCATGCCGCTGGTCGGCGGTTTTTTCGTCGTGGTCTTCGGTGGCCTCACGCTGTGGCTGCAGGACGCGACCTTCATCAAGCTGAAGCCGACCATCGTGAACTGCCTGTTCGGCGTCATCCTGGGCGGCGGCCTGCTGTTCGGCCGGCCGCTGCTGAAGCCGATCTTCGGCAGCGCATTCCAGCTCACCGAAACCGGCTGGAAACAGCTCACGCTACGCTGGTCGCTGTTTTTCTTCTTCCTCGCCGTCGTCAACGAAATCGCCTGGCGAGGCTTCTCGACCGAGACCTGGATCGCCAGCAAGCTGTTCGTGAGCTTCCCGCTGACCATGATCTTCGCCCTGTTTCAGATCGGTCTGCTGCGTCGCAATTGGGACGGGCCGGACAATCCCTTCGCGAAGGAATCGTAAACCCGTCAGAGAAGCTGTGGCTGAAGCAGCTCGGTCTCCTCGCGAAGCGCGACCAGGTATTTTTCGGCGAGCGATCCGATCGACGAGTCCTCGACCCAGACGGCGACGCAGATGGCGGCGATCGTCGCGCCGTCGTATCGCCGCAGCGGCATCGCGACGGCATGAAAACCGCGTCGCAGCTCCTGCGCAGTAATGGCGTAGCCTTGCTTGCGGACCTGGGCGATTTCCCCGCGCAACGCCTTTTTGTCGGTGACAGTGAAGTCCGTCATGATTTTCGGCTCGAGATGCTCGAGCCAGGTATCGAATGCCTGGTCGGAGAGTTGGCTCAGGATGGCGCGCCCTGCCGCCGTATTGAAGGCCGGCCGCCGCAAGCCGATGGTCGGCGCAAGCACGTCGGGACGGCCATGTAGCGAGTGGGCGATCATGACGATGTCGTAACCGTCGAGGACGGCGGCGAAGCACGATTGTTCGGTGCGGTCGCTGATGCGCTCGCAGGCCGGCTGGACGATGGTCGAGATCATGTTCGAGCCGAGATAGGCCGATGCCAGCTCCATGATGCGTGGCGTCAGCCGGAAGGTGCGGCCGTCGCTGGCGGCGAGGCCAAGGCAGGTGAGGGTGTAGAGCGCGCGGCGCACGCTGGGCTTGGGCAGATCGGTCGCGCGGGCGACGTCGCTCAGGGTCATATGGGTCCGCTCGCGCCCGAAGGCCGAGATCACGCGCAGACCGCGCGCGAAGGCTTCGAGGAAATCCGGGCCATAGCCGCTTGCGGCCCGCTTTTCCGCATCCACCGCCCTCAACCGCGCCATTTCACAACTCCCAGCCCGTCAGGGCCGGATGGCCCAGGCACTCTTCGTCTCGACCAGTATGGTCACGTTTTCGTCTACCTGCTTGGTTCGCTGCGCCGGCCCCTCGACGTTGAAGCGCATGCCCGCACTCTCGGCCACCAGCGAACGCCGGGCGCCGCGGAAGATACCCTCCACGACTCGTCCCGGCCAGGCGATCTCGCCGGCACGCGCCGCGACGCCCGCCGCCGCCAGGACGACATCCTCGGGCCGGATCATCACCAGCACCGCTTCGCCGGCGCGGAATTTTTCGCTGGCGCGGCAGTGGCCTTGCCAACCCTCGCCCTGGATCGTCAACAGACAGTCGTCCTCGCCGGCCGGTCGGCAGTCGACGACCTTCGCCTCGAGCATGTTGGGCGTACCGAAGAAGGCGGCCACGTCGCGGTTGGCCGGCCGGCGATAGATCGTTTCCGGCGCGCCGACTTGCAGGATCCGGCCGCGCTGCATCAGCACGACGCGGTCGGAGAGCGCCATCGCCTCCTCCTGGTCGTGGGTGACATAGAGCGTCGTGATCTTGAGCCGGCGCTGCAAGGCTCGGAACTCGTCGCCCATCTGCGCACGCAGCCGCGCGTCGAGGTTGCTGAGCGGCTCGTCTAGCAGCAGCACCTCGGGCTCGAAGACCAGTGCGCGGGCGATCGCCACGCGCTGCTGCTGGCCGCCCGACAAGGCCGGTGCCGGCCGGTCGGCATAGCGCTCCATCTCGACCAGCCGCAGGGCCGTCATCACGCGATCCTTGATCGTGTCTTTCGCGACGCCGCGCACGCGCAGCGGATAGGCGACATTGTCGAACACCGTCATGTGCGGCCAGATCGCGTAGGACTGGAATACCATGCCGAGCTTGCGCAGGTCGGGCGGCACGAAGAGGCCGGCGCCGGAATCGCTCACCACGCGGCCGCCGATGACGATCTTGCCGGTGTCGTTGCGCTCCAGTCCGGCCACCATGCGCAAGGTCGTGGTCTTGCCGCAGCCGGAGGGCCCGAGCAGCGTGACGAACTCGCCGTGCTCGATCGCGAGGTCGATGCTGTCGACGGCCTTCAGGTCGGCGAAATGACGGCCGACGGATTGCAACGCGACGCTGGGCACGGTTCCCTCCCGGCTATTTGTAGATCTGGCGGGCAAGCTCGAGCATGGCGTCCTGGCGTGCCGGATCCGTGGTGCCGAGCGCCTTGGTCGCGAGCAGCGGGCGTATGTCTTCGGGCACGCGCTCGATCACGTCCCGGACCACCGGGTTGTAGCCTGCATTGGCGAAGACGAGCTGCGAATCGACCTCGAGGTAATGGTTGATGAACAGGCGCGCCGCGTTCGGATGCGGTGCGTTCTTCAGCATCGAGAGCTGGAAGAGGATATAGGGACGGCCTTCCTTCGGCACGATGACCTTGATCGGCAGGCTCTTGATCTGGTTGAAGTCCTGGAGCGAAAACGGAATGTAGAGCGGAAACTCGCCACGGGCGACGCGGCGTTCGCTGTTGGCGATGTCGCGCGAGAAGACCGGCTTCTGCGCCGCCAGGCCTTCGTGGAACGATTTGCCGAACGTGTCGTACATGACCATGAAGAACACGGCGCCGCCGCCCAGCGCCCGCATGTCGTCGGACAGGATCTTGCCGCTCCATTTCGGCTCGAGCAGATCCTTCCAGCTCTTCGGCTCGTCGGCGGGCTTCACGAGGTTGCGGTTGATCAGCAGCGTGTAGCTGATCACCTCCGCCGGAACGCGGACATCGTCGGCTGCGTAGGGCGGCATGAGGCTCTTGAGGTTGGGGATGTCGCCGTGCGGCTGGAAGTTGCCATCCTTCAGCATCAGGCCGGTCGTGGTGCTGCCGTTGTGGTGGATGTCGCCCACGAAGCGGCCTGCCGCCTGCTCGATGCGTATGCGCTCGCGCACCTCGCTCGCACGCGCCTCCAGCATCTCGACGCGGATGCCGTATTTCTTTTCGAAAGCCTGGACGACGGCCTTGTGGAACGGCGAGCCGAGGGTAGCCGTGTAGATGACAAGCTTGCCTTCTTTCTTCCCCGCCTCGATTACCTTCTGCCAGTCGGCGTCGGTCTGGGCTGCCGCCGGGCCTGCGACGGCAAGCAGCGTCGAGAGCGCTACGAATTTCCTTCTGAGCATCGGCGTCGTCTCCCTGTCGTCCTGTCTTGTTTTCAAAGCGTGCTGATCCGCTTCTTGATGAAGCCGAGCTGCACCCAGCGGAACAGCAGCACCAGCGCCAGCATGAGCAGGCCGATGACGCTGACCTCCTCGGGCTTGCCGCCGGCCCACATTTTCAGCATCTCGACCGACAGCACCTCGGTGCCCGGCGCGTAGAGCAGGATGGAGGCGCTGAGCTCGCGCATGATGCCGAAGAAGACGAGCACCCAGGCGACCGCGAAGGCAGGCCAGGCGAGCGCGACCAGGATGCGACCCAGCGTCTGCCACCAGCCGGCGCCGTGGACGCGCGAGCATTCCTCGATGTCGTAGGAGATCTGCGCGAAGGCGCTCGAGGTGACGCGGACGGCAACCGGCGTGCCGAGCGCGATATAGGCGAGCAGCAGCGCCCACAATGTGCCGTAGATCGGGATCGCCTGCGGCATCAGGGCGAAGCCCCACAGGAAGCCGATGCCGAGCACCATCCCCGGCATCATCCAGGGCAGCCACGCCAGGACGTCGATCAGGCGCCGGCCGCGCCAGTGCGTGCGCGTGGTGACATAGGCCACGATCGCACCCAGCACCATCGTCGCGCTGGCGCCGCAGACGCCAAGCAGCATCGTGTTGCCGAAGGCGCGCCAGAATTCTCGATTTTCCCAGACGGCTCGATAGTGATCGAGCGTCAGCATGTCGAGCTGATAGAAGCCGAAGAACTGGAAGAAGGAGCTGAGCAGGAGCTGGCCGATCGGCAGGGCGACGGTGAGGACGAAGAATGCGATGCAGATCGAGAAAGTCACCCAGCGCATCCAGCCGAGCCGTGCCACATTCGGCGAATAACCCTTGCCGGTCACTGTGGCGAAGCTGCGACGGCCCAGCAGCCGCACCTGCAGGACCACCAAGAGGAACAGCAGGACCATGGCGGCGAAGCCGAGCGCGGTCGCCGACTGATAGTCCGGTTGCGAGCTCTGGTTGATCAGATTGTAGATCTTGGTCGTCAGCACTTCGATGCCGACCGGCGTGCCGAAGAACACCGCCGATTCGAACGACTCCATGCCGCGGATGAAGCTCAGGATGAAGGCGCTGGTCGTCACCGGCAGCATCAGCGCGAAGGTGATGCGCCAGAAGGTCTGCCAACGCGTGGCACCCGACATGCGGCTCGATTCCTCGAGCGATGGGTCCATGGCGCGGAAGGCTTCGACGACGAACAGGAAAATGAAGGGCGTCGAATACTGCATCATGTGCCAGACCACGCCGCCATAGGAATAGACGTCGATGATCGGCGCTTCGAGGCCGGTCAGCCATCGCCATACCAGATTGATCGTGCCGGCCTGCGCGTTGCCCAGCATCGCCCAGGCCGTCGCGGTCAGGATCGGCGGAATGAAGAAGGGCAGGGTGATCAGCACTTCGAGCGTGCCGCGAAAGGGTGTGTCGGTGCGGGCGATGATCCAGGCGAACAGGATGGCGAGCGCCAGCGACAGCACGGTCTTGACGAGCGAGAGGCCGACGGTGTTGGCCATCACCGCCAGGTTTTCGGCGGACAGCAGCGCCGTGTAGCCGTCGAGGTTGAACTCGCCCGCCATGCCCGGCGGTGTCGAGTGGAGGCTGCCATAGAGCAGCATGCCCATCGGATAGACCGACAGGAAGCCCAGGATGACGATCAGCGCCGCGATGCCGAACGCACGGCCGTTGCGCGACAGCCCGGCGAGGGCTGAGCCCAGGACGCCCGGCGTCTTCGCTGCATCGATTGTCTCGTCGGAACGCCGATCAAGCGCAGCCGAACTCATGTTTCCTCCTGTCCCGGTCCGGCCGGTGCGGCCAAAGGGCCGGCCGCACTGGCGGACTGCGCGGCGGCTGTCTTGCGCAGCCGTTCCGCCATTGTCCCGTCGGCTATTCCGCCGCCTCGGCCATTCTCACCAACAGGCCGAGCGGACTCTTGGCCTGGCGCAGGTTGAGCGCATAGGCCTCGAGCCAGTCGAGTTTTGCCGACGCAATGAACGATCCGCCGCGCGCGCCGCGATAGATGTCGGGATTGTCGACGGTGGCCGGCACTTTCCCGTCGCGCTGCAGTTTCTGCGCGGCGCTGATGATGCGCTTGCGGGTAATGGCGATCATGCGATCGCTCGGCGCCAGATGCTCGAGCGAGCGGTCGACGATCTCGCCCATGCACTCGATCGCGGCCTGGTCCTGACGGCCGATGCCCTGGATGCCGCTGTAGCTGGCGTTGCGCTGCATCTCGCGGTCGATGAAATAGTCGTTGTCGCGCCGGGCGGCGAGACGCCAGCGGCCGTACCAGTCGCTGGTGTTCGGCAGGTATTTCATGTCCGGCGCGAGGCCGGGAATCGGCTCGCCGGACTTCACCGTCTGCAACGGCGGTGTCTTTTTCTTCCAGTTCACGTTGTAGGTCATCGTATGGGTGTCATCCATCGGCACGTTGATCGTGCAGGCGACCTGGTCCTCGAAGGAGCCGTTCGGCGTGAAGGTGAAGAACGGCATGAGGAAATGGGCGAACCGGTAGTAGAGCGTACCCGGATCGGCCTCGCGGTGGGCAGCGTACATCGTGCCCCACTCGGTCTCGCGCGCGCTATAGTCGGGAGCCCGGTCCACCACGCTCCAGCGGTGTATGCTGGTCGGGTCGACATCTTCGACGTCGAGGCTGCCGACATGCAGGAAACCGAAATGCGACGTGTCGATGTCACCTTCGAGCGACTGGAACCAGTTGCACTCACGTTGATGGACGCGGATGACGCTCTCGTCCTCGGGCAGCATCAGCACTTCGATCTGCGGCAGCGGCGGCGCTTCGGCGCGCGGCCCCATATAGGTCCAGACGAATCCGGCGCGCTCGACCACCTTGTAAGCCTTGGCCTTGACCCTGTGCTTGAAGTCCTGGGCCGGCTGCACGTTCGGCATGTCGGTGCAGTTGCCTTCGACGTCGAATTTCCAGCCGTGATAGATGCAGCGCAGGCCGCCTTCCTCGTTGCGCCCGAAGAAGAGCGAGGCGCAGCGGTGCGGGCAACGATGCTCCATGATGCCGATGCGGCCATCGGTGTCGCGGAACGCGATGAGCTGCTCGCCCAGCAGCAGGAGCCGCATCGGCTCGCCATCCGGCTTGAGTTCCGAGGACAGGCAAGCCGGAATCCAGTATTCGCGCATCAGGTTGCCCATCGGCGTGCCGGCCCCAACGCGTGTCAGTAGGTCGTTATTGGCTGCTGAAAGCATCGCATCCTCCAAAATCGTCCGTTAGTCGGACGTTCGTACGATTATAGCAGATATGAGCATAGCCGGCGAGTCTGCTTAGCCTTCAGTGGCGAGGCTCATACGCCGGTGATCGAGCTCATAGTGAACGGGATCCAGGCTATCGCCGCCGCGCCGGCTTCGGCGCCGGGCGAAATCACGGTCACGATTCTCCGTGAAGGCACCGAGGACCTGATGGAGCGTATCCATGCCGTCCACGGCTTTACATTCATGACCGTAGGCAGTCCGCCGCTCAGCGGCTAGAATTCTACAGTCCGAGGTCGGTTTGCCGCCGCCCGATACGGCTCCAGAATCCCAAGGAAGGAATGCCAAATGGTCAATCGCACGAAATTCTATATCGACGGCGCCTGGGTCGACCCGGCCGTCATGAAGACGGTCCCGGTGGTCAATCCGGCTACCGAAGAGCCTATGTATGACGTGGCCGTCGGTTCGAAGGCGGACGTCGACAAGGCGGTTGCCGCCGCCCGCAAGGCATTCGAGACCTTCTCGGTCACGACGCGCGAAGAGCGCATCGCGCTGCTCGAGAAGATCATCGACGCCTACAAGGCCCGCGCCAAGGACATCGCCGCCGCCATCTCCGACGAGATGGGCGCGCCAATCCCGATGGCCGAGCGCGCCCAGGCCGGCGCCGGCCTCGGCCATCTGGCGTCGACGCTGCAGGTGCTGAAGGACTATCACTTCGAGGAGAAGGTCGGCTCGGCGGTCATCGTGCGCGAGCCGATCGGCGTGGTCGGCATGATCACCCCGTGGAACTGGCCGCTCAACCAGATCGCCTGCAAGGTCGCGCCCGCCATCGCCGCCGGGTGCACCATGATCCTGAAGCCGTCGGAGTTCACGCCGACCTCGGCCCTGATCTTCGCCGAAGTCATGCATGCCGCCGGCGTGCCGAAGGGCGTGTTCAACCTCGTCAACGGCCTCGGTCCCGAAGTCGGCGCCGCGATGAGCGAGCACGAGGGCATCGACATGATCTCGTTCACCGGCTCGACCCGCGCCGGCATCGACGTCGCCAAGCGCGCCGCCAATACCGTCAAGCGCGTCAGCCAGGAGCTCGGCGGCAAGTCGCCGAACGTCATCCTGGAAGACGCCGATTTCACCAAGGCGGTCTCCGGCGGCGTGGCCCACGTGTTCAACAACTCGGGCCAGTCCTGCAATGCGCCGACGCGCATGATCGTGCCGTCGTCAAAGATGACGGAAGTGAAGGCGATCGCCAAAGCCGTCGCCGACAAGACCAAGGCGGGCGACCCGAAGGCCGAGGGCACCACGATCGGTCCCGTGGTCAATCGTATCCAATGGGACAAGATCCAGGCGCTGATCAAGAAGGGCGTCGACGAGGGCGCAACGCTCGTCGCCGGCGGCCCGGGCCTGCCCGAGGGCGTCAATAAGGGCTTCTATGTTCGCCCGACCGTGTTCGCCGACGTGACCAACGACATGACGATCGCCCGCGAGGAGATCTTCGGACCGGTGATCACCATCCTCGGCGCCAAGGACGAAGCCGAAGCGGTCAGGATCGCCAACGACACGCCCTACGGCCTCGCCGGCTACGTCTCCGCCGGCTCGGTCGAAAGCGCCACGCGCGTCGGCCGGCAGATCCGCGCCGGCAACGTCAACCTCAACGGCGTTCCGAACGAGCGCACCGCCCCGTTCGGCGGCTACAAGCAGTCCGGCAACGGCCGCGAGTGGGGCAAGTACGGCATGGAGGATTTCCTCGAGGTTAAGGCGATCGCCGGCGCCTAGGAGGCTCCTCCATCCTCATGCCAAAAGGGAAGGACACATCCGTGTCCTTCCCTCGGCAGTTTTGAAAGAGTCACAAGCTCTGGAGTGGCGCCCCCAGCGGGACGTTACAGTCCCGCCGGCTTCCGAGGCGGCCACATCTTCGCGAGATCGCCGGTCGGATTGGAATAGGGCGCGAAGTCGGTTCTGCCGCGTGATTCGTGGAAATGCGCCAGCGCCCACACGACGGTAGGGAAAGCGAGCTGGTCCCAGGGGATGTCGGCCCAGTCGAGCAGCGCCACTTCCTCGCTCTCGACGCCGGCGGCGAAATCGGCGCTCAGCATCCGGGCGCGATACATGATGTGCACCTGGCCGATGCGTGCCACGCTGTACATGGCGAGCAGCCGCTCGATCTTGATGGAGGCGCAGGCTTCCTCGCGGACTTCGCGTTCGGCGGCCTGCTCCGTGGTTTCCCCGAGTTCCATATAGCCCGCGGGCAGGGTCCAGGATCCCTTGCGCGGCTCGATGGCCCGCCTGGCGAGCAGGATCCTGTCGCCCCAAGTGCAGACCGCGCCGGCGACGATCTTGGGATTCTGGTAGTGGATGAATTCGCAACGCCCGCAGATCAGCCGTTCGCGGTTGTCGCCCTCGGGAATGCGCTTCTCGAAATGCTCCGGCGGATCCCAGGGCAGGCGAGGGCGGTCGGGCGGGGGAGGCGGCGTGCTCATCGCCTCCGGTCCTACGCCGCCCGTATGAGGGCCGCAACTCCGGGCAGGGTTTTGCCTTCCATCCATTCCAAGAACGCCCCACCCGCCGTCGAGACGTAGGAGAACTTGTCTTCGACGCCGGCATGGGCAAGGGCTGCCACCGTGTCGCCGCCGCCAGCCACCGAGAGCAGCTTTCCTTCCGATGTAAGGCGCGCCACGCTTTGCGCCAGCGCGGTCGTGCCGGTGTCGAAAGGCTGCAGCTCGAAAGCGCCGAGCGGCCCGTTCCACACCAGGGTGGCGCAATCCCCGACTTCCTTTTGATAGAGCGCGACCGATTGCGGTCCGACATCGAGGATCATCTGGTCGTCGGGACAAGCCTGAACGCCCGCGACCCGATGCGGGGCGTTGGCCTTGAATTCGCCGGCCACCACGATGTCGATCGGCAGCAGCACCACGCATCTGGCCCGTTTGGCCTTCTCGAGAATTTCCAACGCCGTGGCGGCGAGATCTTTCTCGCACAGCGACTTGCCAACCTTGATGCCCTGGGCGTGGAGGAAGGTGTTGGCCATGCCGCCGCCGATGATCAGCTTGTCGACCTTGGACACGAGATGGCCCAGCAACTCG
>Ga0193752_1001641_pt1 | contig 18212 bp, 14 predicted proteins | sample H1c1metaG_FD_144924 | JGI IMG/M metagenome (GOLD analysis project Ga0193752, IMG submission 144924) | Soil microbial communities from a riparian zone of the East river system, Colorado, United States - H1c1 | ecosystem: Environmental > Terrestrial > Soil > Riparian zone | place: USA: East River...
GACTCGCAGTTCGTCGACTGCCTCGCCGAGCGTGTCTTGTCGTATGCGCTGAGTGAAGCCACCGAGACCGGCGAGAGCTGCGTGCCCGACTCGATCGCCGGCGAGCTGCACTCGCCCATCGCCAACATGAGCGCGCTGATCACCACCGTGGTTGCTCACCCAGCGTTCAGCGAACGAGAGGTCGTGCCGTGACGTATCGGATTAAACGCCGCAACTTCCTCGCCGGCCTGGGCGCGACCGGCCTCGCGCATTGGCTGCTTCGCTCCGAAGCGAGCGCGCAAGGTGCTGGCGCGCCCAAGCGCCTGCTCGTAATCCATCACCCTGTCGGCACGATCCGCAGCAACTGGACTTGCACCGGCAGCGAGACCGACTTCCAGCTCTCGCGCATCCTCGCGCCGTTCGAGCCGGTGAAGTCGCACATGGTCGTGCTCGACGGCATGGACATCGTCGCGCCCGGTGTCGGTGGTGGCCACGAGAAGGGCACGGTCATCATGATGACCGGCGTGCGCACGCGCGAGCTGTATCCCGGCAATGGTGGCGACGACCCGAAAGCGGATGGTCCCTCGGTCGATCAGATGTTCTTGAGCGGCTCGCCCGCGCTGCAGGGCACGCCGATCGCATCGCTCCAGGTTTCGTGCGACGACCGCGTCGACGTCGGTGAAGTCTCGACGCGCCGGCTCTCGTATACGGGGGCCGAGGCGCCGCTTACGCCGTATCTCGTGCCGCACGCGACCTACGAGCGCGTGTTCGGCAACCTGATGCCGGGGGGAGGGAGCTCGGCCGCGAACGCGCTGCGCCGCGCGCGCCTGCTCAAGAAGAGCGTGCTCGACTTCGGCCTCGGTGACTTGGCGCGGATGCGCACGCTGGCGCCGAGCTCCGAGTGGGAGCGACTCGACGCGCACGAGAGCGCGGTTCGCGCGCTCGAGGTCGAGCTCGATCAAGATCCGCTTTCGCCCGAAGCGTGCGGCCTCGCCGAGGCGCCCGAGGAGATCGCGCCGTTCGAAGACGGCGACGGCAATCGCATCGGCAACGGCGCGTACTCGACCACCACCGGCGGCAGCCGTGACGACGAGATCCACGCCAACATCGGCCGCCTGCACGGTGAGGTCATCCGCGCCGCGTTCCAGTGCGATCTCACCCGCGTCGTGACGTTCCAGTGGTCGCCGGGCACGAACCACGTCTCGTTCCAAGGCATGTATCCGGGCCAGCCGACCAGCATCAAGATGCACCACCCCGTGAGCCACGATCCGTCGAGCCCGGATGTCCGCGAGTTCTTGACGAAGATCGATACCTGGTACTCCGAGCACACCTCGGCGCTCTTACAGCGCTTGCTCGAGACGCCGGACATCGGCGGCGGCAATCTGCTCGACAACACCTTCGTGCCCTATGTCACCGAGGTCGCGCGCGCCGATCACAGCTTCGGCGACGCGCCATTCGCGGTGTTCGGTGGCACCGGCGTGGGCATCGTCGGTGACCGCCTCAAGAAGTACTCGCCGCGCCGCCCGCTCAACGATCTGTGGCTCGCCGCCGCCCAAGCGCTCGACGTCGAAGACTTCACGTCGCTCGGCGAGGACGACATGTACACCGGCCCGCTCGACATCCTGGGCTGAAGCACAGCGTCGGTGTTAGCTTCGCGGGCGCTTGGTCTCGCTCGCATGGCTCAGCGCGTGGCTGCTCGCTGCGATGGTCGCCGACACGGTGACCGTCGCCGTCGAGCCGCTCGACGATCGCGCATCGTTCGCGATCATCGACGCGTGCAACCGCGCGCTCGGCGCGACGCGTTGTGTGCTGACGGGCGTGAGCGCCGCGCCCGAGCCTGCTGCGGTGGTGCCCAAGCAACCGCCGATCACGCGCGTGCGCGTCGCGCTGAGCAGCGCCGAGGTCGAGCGGGCCGCGATCGCGTTCGAGGCCGGCGGCGCGCTCGGCCCGGTGCGTATCCTCGAGTTCGAGGACAGCGATCCGCTCGAGGAGCGCTACCGCGCGATCGGGCTCGTGATCGCCGCGCGGCTGCTCGAAGAGGCAGCGGTGCTGCGCGACGAGCCGCTCGTGCAAGACAAGCCGTCGCCGCGGCCCGAGCCCAAGGTGAAGCGGCTCGGCTTCGAGACCGCGCTGCTGCTCGGCCAAGGGCTCGACAAAGGCGATCTGCGCTGGGGCCTGCGCTCGCGCGCGCTGGCCCGACCGTTCGCGAGCATTCCGGTGAGCGTGGCGTTCGCGGTGCGGCTCGCGGCGTCGGCGTCGGGCGACGATCAACCGAGCGTGCGCTGGACGTCGCTCGGGCTGGGCCTGCAAGGCGCGGTGCCGCTGATCAGCGACGCGCTATTTTTGGAGCTGCACGCGGAAGGCGCGCTGCAGTTCGTAAACGTCTCGCTCGAGGATCCCGCGACCGGCGCCGAGGACTCGGGCTCCGAGAGGCGCACCGGAACGATCGCGGGCGCACAGCTCGCTTGGGCGCCGTTTCGTTTCTGGACGCTGTTCATCGGCGCCGAGTCGAGCTTGTTTTGGCCGCCGCTGATCCTCGAAGTGCGGCGCGCCGAGGTCGCAAAGGAAGATCCCTTGCGGCTCTCGGCGCACCTCGGCCAACGCTTGTCGTTCTGATCGCTATTCGATCTCAGCACGCGCGATGACGACCGGATCGGCTCCGCGGCAGCCGGGTGTGCCTTGGCCACCGCCGGGGTCGACCATCGGATCAGCGTCGTTTTCTGGCTCGTCGGGCGGCGTCTGCGCGCAATCAGCCTGGATGAAGCCGGTGAGCGCCACGGTGCCGGTAACGCCCGCGTTCGTGACCGTGACGTCGACGCGCACGCCGGCGCCGTCGAAGCTCGCGATCTCATCGTTCGGGAAGCCGTACGCGGCGTTTGCACCCGGCGCGCTGTGCTCAGGCAGCTTGGCCTGGAGCATGAACACGACGCGCGAGATCGAGCCGCCGTCCTCGACGTGCGCTTCGATCCTGCCCGGCCACTCGCCGTCGAGCCGACCGTCGGCGCTGGTCATCGACAGCGTGCCTTCGGTGAGCAGCGTCAAGTCGCCCGTGACCTCGTTGTTGAGCAGCACGCAGCCGCCCTGGGTTGCGGCCGCAAACGCCATGCTGCTCGTGGTCGTCGCGCCCGTCTCCCAAGTGAGCGCGACCTCGTCGTCCGCGCCGAACATATCGAGCGCATCCTGCACGGTCGCGCCTTCGATCTCGTCGTCGAGCCCGACGGTGAAGCCGTCCGCGTTGTCGCCGCACGTGCCGGCGCCGAAGTCTGCATACGGCTTCATGCCGCCGGGGCCGGCCGTGACCGCATCGTCGCTGCGCCGTTCGAGCAGACCGTTGAACGTGCCGCCCGCGCCGTACGGCGAAAAGCGAACGTTGAGCCCGAGCTGCGCGAGCGTGAAGCCCTCGAAGTCGCCGCTGACCGTGACCGCGAAGTCGCCGCCGAGCTCATCGGGCTCGGGTCCGTAGAAGATCGATGATGTGAGCGGGCTCTGCGCGCGCAGTACGCCTTCGAACGTTTCATCGAGCGCGCCGCCGCTGGTCGCGACCGTGACGTCGACGTCGATCTCGACCCACGACGCGCAACCGCTGCCTTCGATGTCGATCAATAGGTCTTCGTCGCCGTTGTCTTCAGGCGGCTTGGGCTGGACGAAGCGCGGCTCGCCGCTCGCCGTCACCGTGATCGTGATCGCCTGCTCGCCGCTCTCCGGTGAGAGCGTGACGCCAGGCAGCTGCGGGTTCCAACGGATCGCCGCCTCGTGCGTGCCCGCTGAGAACGCGAGGATGTCCGCCGCGGAGAAGCCGAGCGGCGAGTCCTCGTTCAAGCCGAGCGGCGTCTTCTCGCCGGCCTCGCAGAACCCGCCGGTCGCGAGGTCGCCTTCGGCGTCGTCATCGTGCGGGCCTGCATCGGGCTCGCCCGGTACAGGATTACCGGTGCTCGTGCCGTCCGGTCGATCGCTCGTGCACGCAGCGCATGCGAGCAGTCCCATTGCGAACAGATAGTTGCCCCGCATGACTCAGTCCTCCTTCCCCGTCAGGGGAAACATCTGCAGATTGACTTGAACGACGCGCGCTGCGCCGGTCGTGCTCTCGAACGTGTGCAGCAGCTCTTCACGAAAGCGCTCGAGCTTGCTCTTCAGCTCCGGCAAGCGCGACTGCTCCACCAGTAGCGTCAGCGACGCGATCTCGCGCTCTTCGCGCGGCACGCGATCGAGCGCTTCGGCAGCGCGCTCCATCATCGCGCGATGAAAGCTGACGACGTGGTGCGACAGCGGCCCTTCGGGCGTCTGCACCAGCGCATCGGCCTGCACGAGCGCGCCTTCGTCGTTGCGCACGATCAAGCCCAGCTCGAGCAACACGTCGAGCGCACGTTGGGCGTCGCGCGGCGCGATGCTCGGCGCGAGCATCTTGCCGATCCACTTGGCGTCCTCACGAAAGTCGCTGCGCGCGACCAGCTCGCGCACCGCCGGGATGAACCACTCGCTGTGGTAAGCCTCTTGCGCGCCGTCGAGGCGATACACCTCGCGATAGCGGCGGAACCGGCGAAGCCGCGCGTACACGCGCTCGCGCTCCTCGGTGCTGCGCGCTTGATTGAACGAGACCAGCTCGCAGAAGTAGTCGGCCGCTTGGCCCTTGAGACCACACGCGCCCGCAAACTTCGACGCCGCGTCGGCCGTGAGGTTGCGGTCGCCGTCCATGACGAGCTTCAGGTAATTCGAAGAGCGCAGCCCGGCGTGCTTGCTGAACGCGCGCAGCGAAAAACCGTACTCGTTCAGCTTCTTGTGCGCGTACAGCGCGCGCAGATACGCGCGGTAATCGCGAAACCGGAACACGTCGGGCGCCGCAGCCATCGAGGCCAAGCTGGCCTAGCCGGCCCCGTGTCGCAACCAACACCCACAAGAAATCGCATACTTGGAGTATGCAGAAGAAACTTTAAAATCGCTCACAATATCACGAAATCATTAGCTAATTAGCAAACGACGCAACGCGCATCGGTCTGGATTCGATGAAATTCCGTATGCAGGAAATCAAAGTGGCTTGGTGCGGAATTCGGCTTTGTACTTGTTGCGGAACGCTTTGTGGCAGGTCTTGCAGCTCTGCTTGGCCGCGACCGCATCGCCAGCGGCGGCGGCGTCCGCGCCGGCTTGCGCGATCGTGGCCCAACCCGATGGGCCTGCGTTCCACGACGCGTCGGGGACGAGCTTGGCGGCGCGCGCGAGACCCTTGCCGACCGCAGTGAGATCGCCGGCCTCCATCGGGGTCTGCACGTTGCGCTCCATAAACGCTTGCAGCGGGCACATCGGCTGGCCTTCTTCGCCGCACGGCGTCGCAGCGCTCGCGGGGTGCGCTGGTGCGGCGGCGGGCTCGGCCGGTTTGGTTGCTGGCGGCTCGACCGGCTTGGTCGCCTCGGGCTTCTTCGCCACCGGCTCAGCGGTCTTCGTGCTCGAGGTTTCGACCGGCTTGGCCGCCGGCGCTTCGGGCTCGGCCGCTGGTGCTACGGGCTCCGCGGCCGGTGCGGGCTCGGGCACTACGGGCGGTGCCGCGGGCGGTGCGGCCGGTGCGGGTGCCGGCTCGGCAGCTACGCCGGGCTCCTCGGACGTTTGTTGATCGCACGCTGCAACGACCAGCAGTAGCGCAAGCAAGCAGAAGACTCTGGGCATGATCTCGCTCTGGGCAGAAGGCCTGGAGCATCTAACTCCGCGCGCGGTGGCACAGCAAGTTGCGTGCGCCGCGTTGTATTCTGTGCGCGATGTCCAGCACGCTGATCGCGCTCCACGGCTTCACGCAAAACGGTTCCGTCCTGCGCGCGATGCTCGCGCCGCTCGCCCAGCGCTTGCCCAACACCGCGTTCGAATACCCAGACGGCCCGAACCCGTGCAGTCCCACGAGCGTCGAGCGTATGCACCAGCTGCTCGGAGGCACACCCGAGCCGCCACACTTGTGCTGGTTCGATGCGTCCGACGACGGCCGCGAGTATCGTGGCTTCGACAGGACGAAGGCGGAGCTCAGCGCGTTGATCGAGCAGCGCGGTGGCCGCGTCGGGCTCTTGGGTTTCAGCCAAGGCGCGATCTGCGGCGCGGCGCTCGCGGCGCTGTCCGCGCACGGTCGTTTTCCGAAGCTCGACTTCGTGGTGCTGATCGCCGGGCGCGTGCCGCGCTCCGATGAGATCGCACCGCTGCTCGACGCGCCGATCGCCATTCCATCGCTGCACATCTGCGGCGAGCGCGATCCGATCGCGCGGAAACACGTCCCGCAAGTGGTCGAGCGCTTCGAGGAACCAACCCGAACGTACGTGACCTGGCCGGGCCCGCACATCGTCCCCACACGCGGCGAAGGTGCCGACGCGATCGTCCGCTTCCTCGAGACCTACGCGGCGTAACTACGCACGAGGCCGGGCGCGAGCATGTGCGCCCAGGCGCTCGGGTTCTCGACGCCGAGCGCGCGCAAGGCCGCCTGCTCGGTCGCGACCGCCGCCACGTCGCCTTGCAGCTCCGCGGCGCGACAGCGCATGAGCGAAGCGTGCAAGCTCATCTCGGCGCGCGTGTAGTGATCGATCGCCAACGCTAGCTGCGCGCGCGCGCCGTCTTCGTCGCGACGAATGAAGCACTGTGCCGCGCGCAGCTGCGAGCTCATCCCGAGCACCGCGTCGGTCGGCGTGAGTTGGCCGAGCTTGCGCAGCGCGCGGCGTACCAGCCGCGGCGCGTCCGTCGCCTTTGGATGCTTCACCGCTAAGCCCTGCAAGGCGCAGCACGCGTGCAGCGCCGTGGCGTCGAAGAAGAAGAGATACGGCTCGCGCGCGCCGTTGGTCGGCCACAGTACGTCCGCGCCGACGCCTTCATAGAGCGCGCACATCAAGCGATCGATCGCGACCACGTGGTGGAGCGCGCCGCTGCTCGGCACGCCGCCGAGCATCGCCTGCTTGCGCGCGACCAGCGCCTTGGCGCCCGCGACGTCGTCGCTCACCAAGTAACGCAGCGGCGAGTCCCCGCCGAGCACCGCCAGATCATCGCCCAGCTCGCGCGCCAGCCGGCCCGTCGCTTCGTACATCGCGCGCGCTTCGCGCATCCGTCCGAGCAGGACCAACGCGATCGACTGCACCGTGCGAGCGTTCCAGAACTGATAGCTGTGCGTGCGCGGCACCGGACCGAGCCGCTGCTCGGCGTCGATCCCGAGCGCCAGCGCTTCGCGCGGCTGGCCGCTCACGACGTGCGTATACGCAGCAAACGTCAGCGCCACCGCGGCGTGTGGCGTGCTTTTATCCAAGGCGCGCGCGCGCTCGCACGCATTGGCCGCCAGCCTGAGCGCGAGCGGCCGGACGCTGCGCACGTTGGCCAGCATACTCGACAGCATGGCGAGGGCGACCGTCGTCGCCGGCGCTTCGCCGCTCTGCACCGCGCGCGCCGCGAACCTCATCAAGAAGTACAAGCCGCGCGGCATGTCGTACGGCGTGACCAGCCCCGCGCCTTCGAGCAGCGGCTCGAGCTCGGGATTGGGCACCGCATCCTTGCGGATCGGCAGCGACTTGCCGGCGTCGCGCATGATTCGCGGCAACACCAAGAGCAACGCGATGAACGCACCGAACAGCGCGACCCAGCGGGTCCGCGGCCACGCCGCGCCGCGGGCCAGGAACACCTCGCGCAAACGCGGCAAGCCTTCGGCACCGCGACCGCTGCCGAGCAAATGCACGGCCGAGCGCCGCAACAGCTCGACCTTCTCGGTATTGTCGCGGCTCGCCCGCGCGGCCTGCTCGTACGCGCGCGCGGCATCCGCCCAGCGCCCGGACGCGGACAGCGCCTCTGCATAGCGCGAGCGCACATCCTGAGCTGCGATCTCGTCCTCGCTCAACAGGTCGAGCGCATGCTGCAAGAAGCTCGCGCTGCGATCGAACGCCAAGCTCGCAGCCGACGTCTGCGCGGCGTGCAGCGCGTGCATCGCCGCTTGCGGGCGTTGTCCTGCGGCGTAGCAATGCGCGAACAGCACCTCGGGATCGGCCTGTCCGTGCGACGACCACGCCGCCGCGAGCCGCGCATGCAGCGCACGCGTGCGATCCGCGGCCAAGCCGTCGGCGAGCGCGATGCGCACGCGGTCGTGATAGCACTCGAGGCCACCGCCAGGGCTCTCGCGCACCAGCTGCGCTTTGCGCAAGCGGTCGAGCACGCGCTGCGGCTGATGGAGCGGATGATCGCGCGCAGTGTCGTGGCCCGCGGCCAGTGCAAGCACGTTCGCCGGCGTCGGCCGGCCGGCGAGCGCGAGCAGCTCGAGCAGCTCGCGCGCGTCATCGCCCAGCTCTTGCGTGCGGTCGCGCAGCGCTTGATCGAGCGAGAGCGCGTGCGGGTGCGCGGAGGTGAGCGTGTTGCGCGAGAGCTCGGCCGCGAAGAACGGGCTGCCTTGCGCCTCGTTCGCGATCGACTCGGCGAGCGCTCCGCGATCGCCGAACGCAGGCAGCACATCGAGCCGCCTCAGCGCGAGCTCCACCACCGCCTCGCGCGGCAGCGGGCCGACGTTGATCGTATCCACGCTCAAGCGTTGCCCGAGCTGGCGCAACAGCGGACCGTCGTCGAACGAGCGTTGGTTAATTACGACCAGCGCGCGCAGCTCGCCCGAGCCCAAGATGTGAGCGATCAGCGCGACCGAGTCGCCGTCGATCCACTGCGCGTCGTCGATGCTGACGATCAGGCGTCGCTTTCGACCGATGCGCGTGAGCAGCTCGGTCAGCGCGCCGAACGCCCGGCGGCGTAGCAGCTGCGCGTCGTCGCCTGGGTCGGCGGCCGGCGTCGGCGTGCTCGCGATCGCATCCACGCGATCGAGCACGGGAAAGATCCGCGCGAGCGCACCGATGTCGGGCGGCAGCAGCGACGCGACCTCCGCTGCTTCGAGCTGGCGCAGGTAGCGCGTGAGCCCATCGATCGCGCGGTCGAGGCCTTTATACGGTAAGTACTCGCGTTCGTAGCAGCGACCTTCGAGCACGATCGCGCGCGCTCGCCCGCGCGCTTCGTCGCTGAAGGCTGCGCTGAGCGCGCTCTTGCCCATGCCCGACTCGCCGGCAAGGCACACCACGACGGCGTGCTCTTCGGCACGCTCGAAGGCCTGGTGCAGCGCTGCCAGCTCGCGCTCTCGCCCGACCAGCTCGTGGGCGCGCGGCGGCTCGGTGCTTGGCGGCCGCGCCGGCGCAACGTCCAGCAGCTCGAGCAGCTCGGCGCCGCTCGGCCGCGCGCTGGGCTCGCGTGCGAGCAGCTTGCCGCACAGTTGCTCGAGGTCGCCCTCGATCGGCGTGTACCCGTCGACTTGGCTGGCCGCCGGCGCTTCCTCGTTTTGTTTGCGCCGCATCAGCACTTGCGACGAATCGGCGAACGGCAGCCTTCCGGTCAGCGCCTCGAACAGCATCACGCCCACCGCGTACCAATCGCTCGCTTCGGTCGCGAGCTTGCGCGCGCACTGCTCGGGCGCCATGTACGCGGGCGTGCCGGAGCCACGGTCGTCATCGCTCGCTTGCTCGTTCGCGCTCTCACCCCGATCGGCGACCAGACCGAAGTCCAAGATCACCACTCGGCCTTGCGGTGTTACCAGCACGTTGCTCGGCTTGATGTCGCGGTGCAGCTTGCCCGCGCCGTGAATCGTCGCGACGCCACGCGCCAGCTGGGGCAACGCATCGCGCAAGCGCCGCTCTTTCAGTGCCGGCATGCCGGTGCCGGTCATTGGCCGCACGAAGCGATCGAATGGCTCACCGAGCAACAGCTCCATCGTGAAGAAGCAGTGATCTTCGTCTACGAAGAGCTCATGCAGCACGACCAGGTTCTCGTGCGCGACCTCCGACAGCGCCCGGAACTCTCGCTTCAGGCGGTAGATGCCGTTGGCGTCCAATCTGGACAATGTTTTGAGCGCGACGCGCTCTCCGCGCGTTTGGTCGAGTGCCTCGTACACGACGCCCATGCCGCCCGAGCCCAGGCGCCGCTCGATCCGAAACCGCCCGCCCCACAGCCCCGAGCCGGCCGCGAGCGCACGCGCTACCGCGCGCTGCGAGCGCCCGCGCAGGTCGGTATCGCGATTAGGTACGGGTGTGAGGCGTGCTGCACGCTTGAGGAGTGCATCGAAAGGATCACTGGTAACAGTGGCGCCGTCCGAGGGGTGCGGGTCACCTGCGATGCCTGGCTCGCTTCTCGGCTCGGCCGGTCCTTCGCTCACGACGACCCCCAATGCATCTCATATCACATGACTAGTTTTCATCGCAGAGCCCACGCGCTATGCATACGAAGCGTAGATGACTGCCCAGCCTGAGCTCGAAGTGCGTGTGCAATCCGCCTGTAGTGGCGGAGACTTCGCTACCGCGACCACGCTGGTGCTGGAGGGCTACGGCGGCGAGATCATGGCGCTGCTCGCCGCGCGCCTGCCGCGCCGTACCGACGCCGACGAGGTGTTCGCGATCGTCGCCGAGAAGCTCTGGCTCGGCCTGCCCGGCTTCGAATGGCGCTGCGGCGTTCTGAGCTGGTTTTACCGCTTGGCGCGCAACGCCGCGAACGACTACGTGAAGGCGGCCGGCAACCGGCCCGAGCGCAACCTGGCGCTGTCCGAGCACGCTCCGCTGTCTGCGATCGTGGATCGCGTGCGTACGGCGACCGAGCCGTATCGTCAGACCGCGGTCAAAGACCGGATGCGCGAGCTGCGCGAGCGGCTGTCGCCGGACGATCAGATGCTGCTCATCTTGCGTGTCGATCGCAGCATGGATTTTCGCGAGCTGGTCGTGGCGATGAGCGAAGAGAATACGCCGATCGAGGACGCTGCGATCGATCGCGAGGCGGCGCGGCTGCGCAAGCGTTTCGAGCGCATCAAAGATCGGTTGCGGGCGATGGCCAAAGACGAAGGCCTGCTGTAGCCCGCTCACTCGATCGCCACGTCGGCGATGCCGCCGCCGAGGCCGTGATGCTCGGTGATCAGGATGCGCACGCGCGTCCCCTCGGTGCCCTTCAGGACCACGCGCTTGGGTGCGGCGCGGGTCTCGATCTTGTCGAAGGTTACCTCGGCGCGGTCGATCTGGCGGTTGTCGTCGAACACGCTCACGATCGCCTTTTTAATCGCACGATCCATGTACGCGCGGTTGTGCGAGTTGATGATCGTCACTGCATGCACTGGCCGGCGCGTGGCGAGCGACAGATCGATGTGCCCGCGCTTGCCGTCGGGCAAGAGCCATTCGGTGGCGCGCTGGCCATCGACCGCATACGACGCGGGATACTCGGCGGCGAAGTAGCTCTCGGGCGCGAACGCGTAGACACGGCGCTCCCAGGCTCGAAAGCCGAGCACCGCGGCGATCGCCAGCGCGATCAGGCCGGCGGATAGCCATGCGTTGCGCCGCACGCGACTATGCCGCGAGCGCGCGAGCTCGCTGCGTAAGCGATGCGACGAGAGGCGCGCGCGTTCGAGCCAGGCAGCATGCGACCTGCTGAAGTCGTTGCGCGTGAGCGGCTCGGGCAGCGCTTGTGCCTCCGCGAGCAACGCGTCGATCTCCGCGAGCAACGCGACGGGCAGATCGCGCGCACCGTGCAGCAGCCGCGCTGCATCGCTCAAACCGTCGCGTAGGATCGCATAGCTCTCCGGCGTATAGCCGAGCGCCCACAGCTCGTCCGCCGCGGCGCAGCGCTGGCCCAACCAGTCGAGCATGTCGAGCGCGGGCGCGGTTGATTCGTGCGTGGTGGTCGCGGCGATCATGCGAGCGCGTGCTCCTCACCGATCGGCGATGCGATCGCGACGCGCCGCTTTGCGACGCTTCGCCGCGTGAGCAGCCAAACCAGTGGCCACGCGCCGGCGAGCCCTAACAACGACAAAGCACCTGCCAGATCGCGCAGCCGGGTCGAGCCAAACGCCACGTGCACGCGGTACTTACCGGGCTTCGGCACATGCAGCTGCACCAGGCCGTCCTTGCTCGTAGCGAGCGCGACGGAGCTCGGCCCCTCGAGCGTGCGCACGCGCCAGCCCGGAAACGCGTGCAGCTTGAGCTCCAGCGTGCCTTTGCTTTTGGCCTCGATCGCCAGCGCGTGATCGGTGCCGTCGCTGACGATCTTGGTGACGCTCATCATCTCGTTGCTCTTGGTGATCCGATGCGCGATCCGCTTGCTCGCGTTCGTCACCTCGCGGGGCAGGTACTCGTCGAACGAGGTGCCGCGCACCCAGGTGGTCTTGATGCGCTGCGTGCTCAGCAAGACGCGCTCGCCCTCCATGGGCGTGAGCGACGTGTACGGCTGCGCCTGGAAGAGCGCACCGGCGACCAGCGGCAACGCCAACACGCCGAGCCAACTGCGCTCAGGCACGCATGCAGCGAACGCCAGCGCGAGCGCCGTCGCCGCGCCGAGCGATGCCGGCCCGAGCAAGCGCCACGGAAACTGCAGATAGTCGCCGAACGGGATCAGCCGCGCCGCCCAGATCGGCTCTGCGACCGGCAGCGTGAGCAGCACGAGCGCGCCGGCACCGAGCAGCCAGAGCACGGCACCGATCGGAGCGTGTCGCTTGCGCAGGCGGGCGACGGCGGTCGCAACGAGAACTGCCGCGAACGCAGCCCCGAGCAGCGGTGCGATGCGCATCGGACCTTCGGCCCACAGCCGCGCGGGCGCGATCAGGTTGTTGAGCGTCGCGACCTCGTTCGCGGTCATGGTCTCGACGCGCACGAAGCGTTTTTCACCGAGCGCGGGCAGGGTGTAGATCGCCGAGGCGAGCAGCGCGCACAGAAACGCGGCGACCAATGCGAACCCTCGCTCGAGCGAGCGGCGCTTGGCGAGCTGATGGATTGAGAGCACGGCGATCACCGCGATGAAGCCGGTGCCCCATAGCCCGGTGAGGGTGTGGCTGCATACGAGCACGGCGTGCGCGATCACCGCGACAAGCGCGCGCTCCGGCAGCTGATGCGCGTGATCCGCGCGTGCGATCCGTCGATACGACCACAGCGCGACCGGCAATACGCCCAGCGCGAAGAACTCCGCGAGGTCACCGCGCCAGCTCACGTTGGCCAAGCGATACGGCGCGGCGAGATACAACCCGGCAGCAAGAAATGCCGCGTCGGCGCGCTTGGTCTCGAGGTGCACGAGCGCAAACGCGCCGAGGCCGGCGAGCAGCGAACCGATCAACACGATGAGCTTGAGCGCGACCGTCGGTGAGTCGGTCGCGAGCGCCAGCGCGCCGCCCAGCCAGTACACGACCGGCGCGTAGAAGTTGAAGAACGGCGAGCCATAGCCGCCGTAGAAGTTCGGGCTCCAGCGCGGGTAGAGCTCGCCATGCGCGAGCGCGTCGCGGTACTCGACGGTGCGCGACACGTAGTCGAGCTGCTCGTGCGAATCGAACCAGTAGATGGCCGTATGAGGCCACCACAGTGCGATCGCGAGCGCGCTCACGACGAGCGCTCCAAGGACGGACATCTTCACGGCACGGCAGCTATCAGCAAGCCGTGTGCCGTGTTGCGTGCCGTCGAAAACACGCGAATTCAGCGCGCTTTGCGCACGCACGCGTTGGCAGGTGATGTGCCGCTCTGTGTCAGAACATCAAGCAGACCGACGTGACGCTGGGGTCGGGGCTCGCGCCCGTCGTGTCGAAACAAATCCAACCCGGCGGGCAGATGCTCGTGTCTTCCATGCAGTTGACCTGAGTGCAGCGCGGAAACTGCGTGCCACCGCAGACCAGGTCACCGGTGCAATCGGTCTGCTCCACGCAGTCGTCGCCGAAGCCCTCGTACGGATCGCCCGGAGCTTCGCCGTCGGGCTCGGCGCCTGCGTCGTCGTCGCCGCTAGCTTGTGCGTCGCCGCCGGCATCAAGGTCGACCGGGAACGGGTAGCAGGCGCCGTGCTCTTCGTAGTACCCGGGATCGCATGGATCGCTCGGGTCGCATCCGGTCGAGCTTGCGGCCAGCGCGATCATGACCATGCCGAGCATGCGGACAGTCGGAGCCGCTGTCATGGCGGCACCACCTTACCTTGGCGAATGCGCGCTACGACTTTCACTTTACCGTTGTGCAGCACGAGGCTCTCGGGGACGTACGAGATCGTGCCGTTGAGCTTCTCGACGACTCGCATGACGCTGCCTGGCTCGGCCAGTTGGCGCGGCGGCAAGCCCAAGCCGCGGATCCGGCGATCGATCCAGAACCGGCCGACGTCATCGGGGTTGAGCCGCAGCACGGCGCGGTCAAAGGCGATGCGCGCTTCGGTGCCGGGCGGGGCATTGAGCGGAACGATCGGTGTGCCGTCGCTCCAGCGCGTCTGAGCGCGCGTGAACATCGTCTCCATCTCGACCGCCGACATGTGACTCACGCGCGTCGCTGGGTTCACGATCACCGCCAGGTCGAGCGACGGCAGCGCCCGTGCAGGCGTTACGACGGCTGCGACGAGCAGCAGTCCGATGATTGCGATCCAACTTGTGATGAGCTCTCGCATTTAGAAGGCGATGCTTAGGCGCGCGGCCAGGCTGTGAAGGTAATTAAAGGAAAGCGTGCGTGCGGGCCCTTCGAGATCGAAAAGCCGGGAATACGTGTAGCTGAACCGAAGTACGACTGCGGGATCGAAATAGATATTGAGTCCGGCGCTCGGCCGCAGGCCGTATTCGCCGAGCGGCAACGAAAAGCGAAAAATCTCGGCTTGAGCGAGCGGCTCAAGGCCATACCAGGGCAGCCGATAGGCCGCCAGCAGGTAGCCTCCGAAGGTGTTTTGGTCGGCGTCGAACGTGCCGGGCAGGTAGCTCGTGCGCTTGCCGTCCTCGAAGAATTTCCAGCGAGACACCCATTCCGCGCGCACCCGCAGCTCGCCGATATCGAGCGATGCATCCACAGCCGCCGCGTAGTCGGTGAACGCGATGCTCTCGTTTTCAGTGACCGAGAACGCGCCACCCGGCCGCAGGCCGATCGTCTTCTCGACGCGCTCGTAGCGACCGGTATAGCCCGATAGGCCGAACTTCATCGGGAACGGCCGCCGCGTCTCGAGCCACAGCCGCGTGCCGATCGCCTTTTGATCGCTGAAGTCGAGCTGGCCGGGCTGACGGCCGTTGCTCACGTACAGGTGATAGCCCATCGTCCACGGCAATGCGTGGAAGCGGCCGAACGCTTCGAGGCCGAGCTGGCGCTGCGGCAAGATCTCCGTGGTGATCAGCAGCGGAGCTTCGACCATGATGCGCGTCGGCGTGCCGTGGTCGACGTTCCAGATGCCGTACGGCGTGAGGAACCAGCCGGCGCGCAAGCCGAGCTCGTCGCGTGGTGTCCAGTCGATGTGCGCGCGCTCGAGCAGCACGCCGTTCCATTGGATGTTCGTGAACCCGCCGTTGGGCGAGCCATCGTCGCTCACCGTGGTGTCGATCGTCGGTGAGGCCCCTTGGGTCGCGCGTTCGCTCGCGCCGTGCGGGAAGAGACCGAAACGCACCTCGGTGAGAAAACGCCAATCCGGAATCGGGTTCGCGTCGAAGTAGAGGTTCACGTTGCCGAGCACGAACGTGGTCTTGGTCGTGCCGCCGGGGATCAGCTGCGCGATCGGGCCCCAAGAGCGCTGCAGGCCGACGTCGGCGAAGCCGTACACGCGCACGAGCGGCTCGGCGAGCACCTCTTCCTCGGCGCTCGCCATGACGGCGTCGAGCTCGCTCTGAGCCTGTGCTTCGGCGGCGCGCGCTTCGCTGGCCTGCGCCTGCTCTTCGATTTTTTGAATGCGCGCTTCGAGCTCGTCGCGCTGTGCTTCGCTGGCCTGACGTTGCGCTTCGAGCGCGCGCTCGAGCTGCTCGATTCGTTCGTCGGTCGTCGGTTGCGTCGCAGCAGATGGCGCGCTTTGCGCAGAGCTCGAGTCCGGACATAGCGCGAGCGCGCATGCGAGCCCGACAGCGAGAGCTATGCGACGAGCACGCATCGGCGCATTGAACCAAATATAGCTAAGCGATGGGAAGGGTGTGCCAACGTGCTCGGTCGTAGGCGGAACGCTCTCAGCTCGAGCGCTTTTGCTCGAGCGCTCGCGTGCACTCGGCGGCGCGATCGATCAGCAGCGCGCGCTCGCGGGTGTTTCGCGTCAACGCCACGGCACGCGCAAAGGCTGAACGCGCCTCTTCGTAGCGTTGCAGCTTCATCAGGAAGTCACCTCGTACGCTGGGCAAAAGGTGGTAATCGGCCAGCGCCGGCTCGTTCAAAAGCGGTTCAGTCACCGCGAGGCCCGCGGCGGGCCCAAACGCCATCGCGACGGCGACTGCGCGGTTCAGCTCCACGACCGGCGAGGGCATGCGCTCCGCGAGCGCGTAATAAAGGACAGCGATCCGCTGCCAGTCGGTCTCGGCCGCGGTCTTGGCCCGCGCGTGGCAAGCGGCGATCGCGGCTTGGAGGGCATAGGGCCCGCCTGCACCCGCCAGCTCCTCGGCCCGGCTCAGCGCCGCGAGCCCGCGCGCGATCCGCTCATGATCCCAGCGTGAGCGATCTTGATCCGTGAGCAGCACGACCTCACCCGAAGGCCCGACGCGGGCCGCGGAGCGCGACGACTGGATCTCCATCAGCGCGAGCAGCCCGAGCGCCTCCGGCTCGTCGGGCGCGATCTCGATCAGGATACCGCCGAGCCGGATCGCCTCGTCGCACAGCGCAGGACGCAGCAGCTCGTCGCCCGCCGTAGCCGAGTAACCCTCGTTGAAGACCAAATAGATGACCTCGAGCACCGAGGCCATGCGCGCGCGCAGCTCCTCGCCGCGCGGCGCTTCGAACGGCACCTGCGCTTCGGTCAGCGTGCGCTTGGCGCGCACGATGCGTTGCGCGATCGTCGGCTCGGGCGCGAGGAAGGCGCGCGCGATCTCATCGGTGGTGAGGCCGCCGAGCAAGCGCAACGTCAGTGCGACGCGCGCGTCGGTCGACAGCACCGGGTGGCACGCGGTGAAGATCAACTTCAGCAGGTCATCGCCGATGTCGTCATCGAGCTGCGCCTCGATGTCCGGCACCGCGCGGTCGTCGCCTTCGCTGGCCTGACCGATCTCCTCGTGCTTGCGCTCGAGCAGCTTACGGCGCCGCAGCTCATCGATCGCGCGGCGCTTGCCTGCCGCCATGAGCCACGCGCCCGGATTATCCGGCACGCCTTGCTCCGGCCACTTCTCGATCGCCACGAGCAACGCATCCTGCGCCAGCTCCTCGGCGAGACCGACATCCCGCACCATCCGCGCCAGGCCTGCAACCAGCTTCGCCGACTCGCGCTTAAACACCGCCCGAATCGCCGCATGCGTCGCCGCCGTATCCGCACCCTGCTGCATCCGCCGTGCTTAGCAGAAATAGGGGACGGTTCTCGGAAGTTCAGTTATTGCGATAACTGAACTTCCGAGAACCGTCCCCTATGTGGCGCCTAAGTCAGGCCGGGGAGGGGGCCGGTGCAGACGCCGGGGATGCCGAACGTGGTGATGTCGGGGAGGCCCATGGCGTTGCAGACGGAGACGAGCAGGTCGTTGTGGGGGCGGTCGTCGAGCTGCAGGTAGCGGCCCATGCGCAGTGCGCCGCCGGCGCCGCCGGCGAGCAGCCATGGGATGTTGGTGTAGCTGTGCGAGTTGCCGGCGCCGAGCTCGTTGCCCCAGAGGACGAGCGTGTTGTCGAGCAGCGATGTGCCGTCGGGCTCTTCGGACATCGCGAGGCCGTCGAGCAAGTACTTGAGCTGCTCGGCATGCCAGGCGTTGATCGTGATCAGCTTTTCGCGCGCCGCGGCATCCTCGTCGCCGGCGTGCGAGAGCTCGTGGTGCTCCTCGTTCACGCCGATCCATGGGTAGTACTGCCAGCTGTCCGCGTTGGCCCACATAAACGTCGAGACGCGCGTCATCTCGCAGCGCTGTGCCAGCAGCATCAAGTCCATCTGCAGCTTGCCGACGACCGGGTAGTTCTCGATCGCGCGCGAGTCGAGGCCCATCGGCATCATCGGCGCTTCGCACGCGACCTGCGCGCTGTTCAAGCGCTGCTCGATGTTGCGGATGCCGCCGAGGTGAGCCTCGAGCTTGTTGCGATCTTCTGCGGTGACGCGGCGCTGCAAGCGGCCGATGTCGTCCTTCAAGAAGTCGAGCACGCTCTGTTGCTCGGCGATGCGCTGCGCACGCTCGGCGTCGCTCAGGTCCACGTCCGCGAAGATGCGATTGTACATCTGCAGCGGGTCGTCGACCGCGATGTTCGGCTGATTGGCGCCGCGATAGGAGATCACGCGCAGCGGCTCTTGGCCTTCGATGCGCACGCCGAATTCAAGCGAAGGAAATCGGCTGTCGCCGCCGATCCGGTTGGCGATCTCTTGGT
>Ga0193752_1001643_pt1 | contig 18197 bp, 16 predicted proteins | sample H1c1metaG_FD_144924 | JGI IMG/M metagenome (GOLD analysis project Ga0193752, IMG submission 144924) | Soil microbial communities from a riparian zone of the East river system, Colorado, United States - H1c1 | ecosystem: Environmental > Terrestrial > Soil > Riparian zone | place: USA: East River...
CTGGAACATTCAGGATTACTGATAAGGAACAAGGATTGGAATTTCATCCCGACCAAAAATGGAGGGCTGGTTTATACCGGCTAAGAACTGCTTCGCACCTTGAAGACCTGGCGGGAAACAACCTGAACAGATTGTTTGAACACGATAACTCCCCTCCTGCGAAGGAGGGGAAGGCGTCGAAGACGACAGGGGTGGTTGTTTTTGGTATTGCACCATAAGGACTATTGCGGAAGCAAAAAACAACCACCCGCTCGCTTCGCTCACCGCCCTCCTTCGCAGGAGGGCAACTTTTGGCCCAAATCCCCGTATTCACTCTCTGATGGAAAAAATACTCATCATTCTCACACCAGGATTTCCGGCAAGTGAGACTGACTCAACCTGTTTGCCCCTGCAACAACAAGTTGTTCTGGCATTAAACCGGTTATTTCCTTCATTGACCATTAAGATCTTAAGTTTTCAATATCCTGCTATAGCGAAAACCTATTACTGGTTCGAAAATGAAGTAATAAGTTTCGGTGGCAGGAACAGGGGAAATTTCCGGCGGTTATGGCTTCGCCGAAAAGTACAGGCCCACCTGAATCAGATTTACAGCCTAAATCAAATTCATGGGATTTTTAGTTTTTGGTTTGGAGAGTGTGCACTGGTTGGAAAAGAGTTTGCCGACAGAAATAACCTGAAGCATTATTGCTGGCTGCTCGGCCAGGACGCAAGATTAACGAATCCATATCCGAAACGGGTATCGCTTGACGGTCGTGAACTTGTGGCCTTGTCGGATTTTTTACAAAATGAATACGAAAGAAATCATAAGGTTAAGCCCCACCGTGTGATTGAAGCTGGCGTGCCAGGCCGCAGTTATTCAGTAACCTCGAAAAAACGTGACATTGACCTGCTTGCCGTCGGCTCCCTGATATCATTAAAAAACTATGATGCATTTATAGAAGTCGTGGCCGCCATCAGGAAAATGATACCTGGGGTGAAAGCGGTAATTGTTGGTGGTGGTCCCGAAAAAGCGCAGCTACAGTATAAGATCGGATTATCCGGCTTGCAGTCTAACATCAAAATGACCGGAGAATTACCTTATGTACATGTTTTGGAACATATGGAGCGGGCGAAGGTCTTTCTTCATCCTTCTTCTTACGAAGGCTTTTCAGGGGTTTGTCTTGAAGCCGTATCACTGGGTGCGCACGTGATTAGTTTTTGCAAGCCCATGAATACCGAAATCCGGAACTGGACTGTTGTAAATAACCCGGAGCAAATGCTCAATAAATCCCTGGCTATCCTGCTCAATCCCTGTATGGAATTTACCTCACAGGTTGAATATCATATAGACGAAACTGCGAAAAAGATCGTCAGTCTTTTTGCATAGGCGCTGTGTTAAATAAAGATTCAACCACTTCATTTGTTTTTCTGGCTATTGCATCAAAAGACAGTTCTTTCAGGAAATGAGATTTTACCGATTCCTGTTCTTTCTGAATATTAAGATCAAGTGAATATAGTAGTGCAGCAAGCAGGGAATTTTCATTGCCCGCTTCATATAACAATCCGAATTCACCATCATTGGTCATTTTTCTAAATGAAGAGATATTGGTTAAAATGGGGATACATCCACAACTCATGGCTTCACAAACAGCGATGCCACTTCCTTCATAGTGTGATCCGGAAATAATAAAATCCGATGCATTATAATAGCTTTCCATTTCTGAGTGATGAACCGTTCCGATAAGCATGATCGATGAGAGGTAATTTTCATTCGTTTTGATTTTTTCTTCAATCATTTTAAGAAGGTCTTTTGCCTGGTAAATCATATATAATTTTGCATGGGGCGAATACTTCAGAAATTCAAAAAAGCCTGATATTACGGTTAACGGATCCTTATTTTCGTCAAGTCTTCCAACCCATAAGTAAACCGGGGCCGCTGCTATTCCTGCACGCAGTTTTGCAATTGATTTATTTGCAGGTTTGAAGATGGATGAGCTTTGAATGATTTCATGAAATTTAGATTTTTTTCTTACGATACCGTTTTCGACCCAGGCATTACCGAATTCAAAAGATGTAAAAAAGTATGCGTCTATAAATTTATCGGCCAGGACTTGCAGCATTTTTTTGTAACCGGTAAAAGGCTTCTCGGCACGATGAAGGATAATAATCTTTACTTTGAATCCCAGCTTTAGTCGCAGCAGGATGGTTTGCAGGGGAAAGATAAATCCATTAATAAAAACAACATCAGGGTTCAGTTGCTTTATTGCTGCATTCTTTTTAAAAGGGAAACGGTTCACCTTTTTCCCATGTGGAATGAACAGGTAGTTGACCCCCTTCTGTTTAAATTCTCCCTTATAGCTGATCTGCTCGATCCCGGTTACAATATGCATCCGGCTAAGACTTTCGAGGATGCCGGTGTAAAATGCGATCCGGGCAAGCCATCTTTCAGGAGATGTAAATTCCGGGGAACTGCTATAACTGGTAAATACAAAACGCATACTTGTATAAAGAAAAATATTGAAATAAGACAGGTATCTGTTTTTGTTGAATTTGCCAAAACAGAAGTTTCGGAGCCAGAGAACATACAGTTTAAACGATATTTTAGCGCTGCAGGTTGCTTACGGATGACAGATATCGTTAATGAAATAAAAAACCGTGAAAGGCAACTATCTTTTATCAAACCCGTATTTAAGTTGGATTGGTTAATTCAACATTCATGGCTAAAGTTCTGCTATTTAATCCACGGAGCGCAAATAACAAGCCCCGGATACCCAATTCCATTTTAAGCATAGCTGCTTCGATCGAAGGTTTATTTGAATATGTGATAGTGGATGGAAATCTTGAAACAAACCCTCTTGAAAAGATCCTTGTATACCTGGAGCAAGGCGGCTTCCGGTACTTTGGTTGCACGAGTATGCCTGGCCCCCAGTTAAAACAGTCGATCCCGGTTTCAAAGACGATCAAAAGCAGATATCCTGACATAAAGATATTGTGGGGTGGCTATTTTGCCTCGAATCAAAGCAACGTTGTTTTGAGTTCTGGTTATGTCGATTTTGTCATTAACGGCCCTGGTGATAAATGTTTTCCTGTGTTGCTGAATGCCCTGGAAAACAATAAACCTTATCATATGATACCGAATCTTATGTACAATGTGGCAGGAGAGGTCATTAAAACAAGGAAAGATGAATTGTACGACCAGGATGAACTGCCAGCTCTTCCCTATGATAAATTAAATGCTTTTTATCCGATTCAAAAGTACCTCGGGAAATCTTATCTCGGTACCCGGACTATAGCATATCATTCAAGTGTGGGATGTCCGTTTCAGTGTTCGTTTTGTGCCGTCGTCCCAATTTATAACGGAAGATGGAAAGCAAGATCAGCCCAGATGGTTTATCGCGATGTCAAATCATTGAAAGATCAGTATGGTGGAAATGCCATTGAGTTTCATGATAATAATTTCTTTGTTTCTGAAAAACGAACGGTCGAATTCGCCAGGCTGATAAAAAAAGAGCAGATGGTTTGGTGGGGAGAAGGAAGAATCGATACGATCAACAAGTATTCGGATCAGTCTCTCGCCACCATGCGGGAATCGGGTTGCAAAATGATTTTTTTCGGCGCAGAAACAGGTAATGATGATATTCTTAAAAGCATGCATAAAGGCGGAACACAGTCTGCCCGTCAGATCCGTGAATTCGCGGCCCGGATCGCCAAATTTGATATTATACCAGAGTACTCTTTTGTTTTGGGAACACCGGCAGCTACACCGGAACTGGTAATGAAACAAATAGAAAGTGATATAGCATTTATTCGTGAGATAAAATCCATTAATCCAAAAACTGAGATCGTTATATATGTCTATAGCCCTGTTGCTACAGAAGGTTCAGAAATGTATAAAAAAGTTCTTGAAACCGGATTTCGTTTTCCGCTTCACCTGGAAGAATGGATCAGTCCGCAGTGGGAATCTTTTGATCTCCGTAAAAATCCCCTGACACCCTGGTTAACTCCAGCAATGATTGACAGGATAAAAGATTTTGAAACGGTTTTGAATAGTTTTTACCCCACTGTTTCTGACATAAGGCTATCATCGGTGAAAAGAATGACGATGCGCGTAGCAGGTTCTCTGCGGTATCACCTGAAGTTTTATAGTAAACCATATGAACTAAAATTTCTGCAGTTGCTGTGGAAATACAGACAGCCTGAAATACAAGGGTTTTAAATGAGAAAGGTTTTAAAGTATATTATTGAACGAACTTATAAGCCGGTTCTGGAAAGATATCTTTCCAAAACCAGATGGTACACTTATAAAGGTATCAGCCTCGAAATTCCGCCTGGAGTATTTCATCCCCGTTTTTTTTTCAGTACAAAGTTTTTAATGAATTACATCAGTCATAAAAAACTAAACCGACAATCCGTACTGGAACTGGGAGCGGGCAGTGGGCTTATAAGTATTTATGCTGCGAGGCTTGGGGCATTTGTTACCGCCACGGATATCAATCCCGTAGCTGTGACATACTTAAAAAAAAATATGGCATCCAATGGCGTGGCAGGAACCGTTTTACAGTCGGATCTTTTTGCCAACCTACCAAAAAAAAAATATAACCTGATCGTTCTTAATCCGCCATATTATAAAAAGGATCCGTTGTCCTTCTCTGACTACGCGTGGTTCTGTGGTGAAAATGGAGAGTATTTTCAGCATCTTTTCGCCGGCCTGTCAGGATATATACATCATTACTCGGCGGTTTTCATGGTGCTATGCGACGGCTGCGATATGGAAATGATCCGGCTGGAAGCCGGTAAACGGTCTTTCAGAATGGTGTGCGTCGATACGGCAAAGGCCTTTCTGGAAAAACATTACATTTTTGAGGTTCAACAATTGCCATGCATCAACTGAACACTACATACAAGGATATAGCATCGACCGGCAATACAGATACCCGGCAATTGCAACATCTTTATATAGCAGTGAGAAACAAGGAAAACCGCTTGTATACCGATGAAGAGTTATTGATGCTACCGGAGGTTAATAGCCGTCATGTTCATTGGCAGGAATGGCAAATAAGACAGCGTTCATGCAATCGTATGCTCAGGCATCTTAAGAATATGAATAAACCGCTCCGTATACTTGAAATCGGATGCGGGAATGGCTGGTTGTCGAATCGTCTTTCGGAGATCAAACAGGCGGATATTACCGGGCTGGATATAAATGTTACGGAGCTTTACCAGGCTCGTAACGTTTTTGGACATAAAACAAATCTTCACTTTTTACAGGGCGATATCAGAGATGGCATGCTCGACAAGGAAAAATTCGATGTGGTTATTTTCGCTGCTTCCATCCAATATTTTTCATCAGTCCCTGCGATAATCTGCAAGATCGGGCAGTTACTAAACTTAGATGGCGAAATACATATAATGGACTCTATGTTTTACAGCGAACTGAACGTTCACAATGCCAAATCACGGTCAGACAGATATTTCAATGAGCTTGGGTTTCCGGAGATGTCGGATCATTATTTCCATCATGTGTTCTCAGAGCTTCAAAAATTTAATTGCAAAATTCTTTCCAGACCGGCCACCGGGCTGAAAAAGATGTTTGCGGGTAAAACACCGTTTTACTGGGTTGTTATAAAAACAGGCAACAAGTGAGTCAATCATTCTTCCATACACTGAAACGATTTAATACCTTACGGACACACCATATAAGTGCGTTGCCGATTGTTATACTTATGCCACACAGTTCGTGTAACTGCCGGTGTGTTATGTGTGATATATGGAAGGGAAATAAGAATATAAAGCAGTTAACCGAACATGATATCAGACCACTGATCGCAAGTTTCAGAAAATTGGGAACAAAGCAGATCGTGATGTCGGGCGGTGAAGCACTATTGCATGCCGGCTTCTTTAAGTTGTGTGAATTGTTGAAGAAAGAGCAGTTTAATATTACCCTGCTGTCCACCGGTTTATTACTGAAAAAACATGCAACACAGATACTGGAATTGGTTGATGACATAATTATTTCGCTGGATGGTGATGAGGCCATACATGATTCAATACGTAACATACCGGGTGCGTTCAAAAAAATGGTCGAAGGTATCGATGTTCTAAAGATGAAGGATCCTTCATACCGCATTACCGGCAGAACAGTTATACATCGTTTGAATTTCCGGAGTTGGGTTAGCATTATTGAAAATGCAAAAGAAATCGGTCTTGACCAGATAAGTTTTTTACCAGCGGATTTATCAAGCCAGGCTTTTAACCGGGAAGTATTATGGAGTACCGAACGTCAGTCTGAGATCGGATTAACCCGACAGGAACTTCCATTATTAAAAGAGATTGTTTCCTGTTTGCCAGTGCGGTTTAGCGATGAATTCAAAAATCATTTTATTGCTGAATCAGCTGCAAAGCTGATGAACCTTTATACATACTACTGCGCTGTTCATGGTTTATGTGAATATCCATATAAAAAGTGTAATGCTCCATGGGTGTCAACGGTTGTTGAATCAGATGGATCAGTTAAACCGTGTTTTTTTCATCCAGCCATTGGTAACATTAATAACAAAAATTTAGATGAAATATTAAATAGCGACGATGCTGTCCGTTTCCGGAAGCAACTCGATATGGATCATGATCAGATCTGTAAACGTTGCGTGTGTTCATTAAACCTTGCACCCGGTGTTAGTCCTGTGGTAACTAAATCATATTAAACAGAATTATGAAAATCGCTGTTACCCATTCTTATTACCTGAAGTATGATATTAAGCAATGGAATATCGGGCGCCCATATCCACCGCTCGGAACATTATATGCAGTATCATGGTTGCTGCAGAACGGATATGACGTAAAGTTCACAGATACGATGTTCTACGAGTCACCCGATCAGATAAAACCTGCTTTGCAAGACTGCCCGGATATTTTTGTGCTATATGATGATGGGTTCAACTATCTCACAAAGATGTGCCTTACAAATATGCGTGAGGCTGCATTTCAGATGATACGGCTCGCAACCGCCTGCGGTGCTAAAGTTATTGTTTCCAGTTCGGATGCAACTGATCATTCCACGGAATACCTGGAAGCAGGAGCGGATTTTGTTTTAATTGGCGAAGCTGAAAATACATTGCTTGAGCTTGTTAATGCACTCGAAAATGAAGGTTCTGATTTTTCTGCCATACCCGGCCTTGTCTACCGCCATCAGGGCGTATTGAACAGAACTAAGGTACGTGCTGTTTTGAAAGATCTTGACTTGCTGCCTTTTCCTGCCTGGTCCCTTCTGGACATTGAACCATATAAAAAAATGTGGTTGAAAAATGCAGGGTATTTTTCGATTAACATTGGTACTACCCGAGGATGTCCATACAAATGCAATTGGTGCGCAAAACCGATTTATGGGAACAGATATAATGCACGCTCCGTCGCGAATGTAATAATGGAGATGAGGGAGCTTAAAGCAAGATTCAACTTTGATCATGTCTGGTTTTGTGATGACATTTTTGGATTAAAGCCGGGATGGGTGAAGGAGTTCGCTCATCTGGCCGAATCGCAGAAATTGAAATTCCGTTTTAAAATTCAATCCAGAGCCGACTTGTTGGCCGATGAAACATATGTTAAATCACTTGCCAGCGCAGGCTGTGAAGAAGTTTGGATGGGTGCGGAAAGCGGCTCCCAAAAAGTGCTGAATGCGATGGATAAGGGCATAAAAATAGAACAGATCAGGATTGCTACGCGGCTTCTTAAAGCCAGCAAGATAAAGCCATGTTTTTTTATTCAGTTTGGATATCCCGATGAAAAAAAAGAAGATATACAGCTGACCATAGAAATGATCAACGAATTATTGCCACATGAGATTGGTATTTCAGTATCTTATCCGTTACCCGGGACTGTGTTTTATGACCGGGTTAAGTCGCAACTCGGTAGGAAATCTAACTGGACTGACTCGGATGAGATGGCATTGATGTTTACGAACACCTATTCACCGTCATATTACAAAGAACTTCATGGATTTGTGCATAAAAATTACCGGAAACAACTGGCTATTGAAAACTTCAGGTCCATTTTAAGGACACCTTTTAAGGTTACGAGTTCAAAGGTCCGAAAGGCACTTTCATGGTTCTATCTGTTTCCGGCGGTGCTATTATCAGCAAAAGAATTAAGGAAATTGGAAGAACATGACAAATAATCCGGGTAATCATAATGATGAAACAGAAGCTGCCCGGGTCAATGAAATAAGAACTGCGCGGGCATTTTCGGAACAGTCTGCTGTTTTTGATAAAATCTATGGAAATGACCCTATCGTTAGTTATAAAAGAACAAGGGTACGGGAGCACATCATGCAATATCTTGGAGCCGCTGATCAGATTCTGGAACTGAACTGTGGAACCGGCGAAGACTCCCTTTATTTTGCCGGCAAAGGCTTCAGGGTTCATGCTACCGATATTTCGGATGGGATGTTGGCCGCGTTAAATCAGAAAAAAGAATTGCACGTTGCAGGTCAATTAGTAACTATTGAAAATTGCTCATTTACTTCACTGAGCCATTTGAAAAATAGTGGGCCATTTGATTATATCTTTTCTAATTTTGGTGGTCTCAATTGCACGGGCGATTTAAAAAAGGTTCTGAATTCTTTTGCAGATCTCCTCAGGCCCGGAGGACATGTTTCGCTGGTAATTATTTCGGGCTTTTGTTTATGGGAAACGCTTCTTGTTTTTAAAGGAAAATTTAAAACTGCCTTCAGGAGATTTTTCAGTCCGGGCGGTAGGCGGGCACAGGTCGAAGGCCAATCGTTTACTTGTTGGTATTACAAACCATCATATATCATCGATAGTCTTAAAGGGGATTTTGATTGCATTGAAGTGGAAGGCTTATGTACGCTGGTTCCCCCTTCTTACATGGAAGGATTTTGTCAAAAATATCCGGACGCATTTACATATTTATGCAAACAGGAAAACAAAAGGAAGGCAAGGTTTCCCTGGAAATATATCGGCGATTATTTTATAATAACACTAAAGAAAAAGTAGCAGACTTGAAAGTTATACTCAGGTTGAAGTCTTCAATTAGAGTTTAACTACTTTTGTTTCTGCTTTTTGCTCAAATTGCCGGTAGACAGAAAATAATTTCATTTCGTATCGCTGTAATAGTTTCATTTGAAAATTTTCAGGCGATGGTTTCGCGTAGTGCTTGTTTGCGTCCAGGCTCATGACTACGCCATTTCTGTTCAGCTTCTTTCTTTTTGTTTTTGCTGACCATTTTTGCGCAGTGATTTTCATTAAAATGGTATCTAAACGATTGCCTGTCCCGTTATTGAAGATCCATTCTGCCATATTTTTTATAAATGACTTTCTGGCTTCTTTTACGTATGTTATGTGCATATTATGATTAGGTAAAAAATCAGTGGCCCATTTATTTTGCTGAAAGAAACTTTTAAAAGTATCGATCCCCCTGAGAGGCATCAGTGTAGCGATCTCGATAGCTGTGTAAATGTTTTTTTCTTTTATGATGAGCATCTCTTCATCAATGTAATAGTTCATGCAAAAGAAATGTTGCTTTCCTGCCAGAAAAGTTATTTTTTTGAAGCAATGCATAAGAGTTCTGGCGAGCCACAGGCGGTTGGCTTTCGTGATGATGAAGAAGTCAACATCGGATCGATCATCTGCAAAGTTTTTTGATAATGATCCCGAAACGGCGATGCCTCTCACAAACGGAAAGCAGGATAAAAAAGAAGCGATAGTATCGGCTTTGGTTAACAATTGTCTCGCTCTGAGGTTTCCCTGTTTCCTTCTCGTAACCAAAGTGAGATTATCCTGCAAGGAATAAAATTCATCCAGCTTAAAGACTAACTTTTCCTGTTCAAGTTCGCCAAGCGCAGTACTCATTTCCCTGCTAGTACAGGGGACTCCCAGGAACTGAATAATTTCGATCGGTTTAAGTGGATAATTAAACAAGTCGAAATAGGAAAGCGAGGCTAATATCTCTTTTTTGACACACAAGGTGAAGGGTGGGGTTTAGTAGTTAATACGTCAGGCCGATACTTTTGGTTGCCGCAGTTATGATGATTAAGAAAGGAATGAGGAATGTTTCAGCAATAGTTTTGAATCACTAAAACGATTATTGAAAAACGTGAGGAAGAAGAAAATTGTAAGCGATTACAGACTACAGTCCGAATGCTAATGTGTTGAAAGAGGTGAGATAAACTTTTAATGAACAGTTTATCCCACCATACTCGTCTTTGTTCAGATATTCTGATAGGAGGCAGAATATCAATACCGAAAATTTGTTATTCGCTAACTGTCCGAAGGCAATTAAATTTCTGTTGCAGGAATTTATCTGATCATTGAAACTCAATCTGGCCTCTGATTTCTCCACCCGGATTGGTTGGTGTATGAATATTGAGATAGTAGAACCCAGCCAGTAAACTGTCTTCTTTAAGTTTGGTGCCATCAACCACAACCGTATTTGAAAATGTACCGGTAGTCGTTGCCGGGAAAATCGAAAAGAAATCATATTTAATGCTCGCGTTGCTGCCTTTGGCAGCGGTACCATGTATATGCGCTCCTGATGGATTTCCGGTAAGACTTTGCCAATTAACAGTGAACGAGAGCATTTTAGTAGACTTGTCATAACTAACGTCGAGCGTGCCGGTGGCCGGTGAAGTTTTGGCCGGCACTTCCTGAGCACCCGTTACTGAAAGCCCGGTTTTCTTTACAATATTGTCCTGTTTATCATCGTCGTCTTTATCACAGGAAGTCAAAGAAGAAATAAAAACGAAGCGACAATGAGGAGGTATGATTTTGATTTCATGTTTAAATTTTTAGAAGTTTAAATGACCCTGTTGAAAGTAAACGGGCTTCTGCCTATACTGGTTGCTTTTAAGCAGAAGTATCTGAATTTAAATCCCTCTTACATAACACCTCACAACTTTATTGAGGCTATTATCCCTAAATCAGTGGTATTAGTTTGTGATACTTCCCGTAAATTGCTATTTTACAATCTTATGTAGCAGACAGAGGTACTGTTTGCCTTGATCTGAACGTTACCTTTTAAATTTGCAAATGCTCGCAGTCACCATTTTAGGGAATAACTCTGCTTTGCCTGCTTATGACCGGCATCCGACGGCTCAGCTGGTCACGCTGGACGACCAGTTGTTTCTGGTCGATTGTGGTGAGGGTACCCAGGTGCAGCTTTCGAGGTACAGAATCAGATGGGGAAGGATCAACCATATTTTCATTTCACACCTGCACGGAGACCACTATTTCGGATTGCCGGGATTTTTGAACAGTATGGGTCTTTTGCAGCGTGAACATGATCTTCATTTATTTGCACCGGCACCTCTCAAAGAAATCCTGGATCTTCAATTTAAAGCGGCTAACACCATTCTGCCATATAAATTGCATTTCCATCCGCTCGTAAAGGATGAAATGATAATCAAAAATGACCGGTTTCAGGTTGAATGTTTTGCCACTAAACACAGGGTAGAGTGCTATGGCTTCCGCTTCCAGCAAGTAAAGGCACCAAGACGTATTAATCCTGAAAAGGCCATCCTGCATGGCATTCCGGCTATGTTTTATGACAGGTTGAAATACGGCGAGAATTATATTACCAAAGACGGGAAAGTGATTTTTAATGAAACTGTCACCGAACTGGCACCGCTGCCTAAATCCTATGCATTTTGTGCAGATACCCTGTACGATGAGGATTTAATAGAAAAGATTAAGAACGTCGACCTTCTTTATCATGAAACCACTTACCTCAAGGATCTTGCAGAACGCGCTTACAGTCGCTTTCATTCCACAACCTGGCAGGCAGCCACAATAGCTAAAAAAGCTCATGTTGGGAGACTGCTGATCGGTCACTTCAGTTCGAAATACGATAAGCTGGATATATTTCAGACTGAAGCGCGTGAGGTATTTGCAGACACCGACCTGGCCATTGAAGGGGTGACATATAAAGTGCCCTGATTTGAATCCTGAAAATACCGGAATTATTTTCCCAAATACTGTCTGATCTTTTCATGCAATTCCGCACTTACCGGCGTAACCGGTAGCCTAAGATAATTTTCTATAAGACCCATTTCAAAACAGACTGCCTTAGCGCCTGCCGGATTATTTTCTATAAACAGCAACTCGTACCCTGCGATCAACTTATCGTTTAGTGATTTTGCGTTTTTATAGTCGCCTTTAAGACAAAGCCTTACCATGTCGGTAAAATCCCTGGTAAAACAATTGGCAGCAACGCTTATCACGCCAACCATGCCGCATGCTATCTGCGGCAGGGTGAGGGCATCGTCGCCGCTCACAACAATAAAGTCTTTAGGCCTGTCGCGCAACAGCTCCATACATTGAGCCATGTCGCCGGAAGCTTCCTTTATTCCAATGATATTTGGCACTTCCCTCGCAAGGCGGATTGTGGTAGCTGCAGTCATATTGCGGCCGGTTCTACCCGGAACATTATAAAGCAGGATTGGTTTCGGAGAGGCTGCAGCCAGCGCCTGGTAATGTTCGAAAAGTCCTTGTTGTGAAGGTTTGCTGTAATAGGGACTCGCGCTTAATACGGCCAGGGCATTCGTTAATGGAAAGGTTTGCAGATCCTGGATAAGTTCCTGTGTATTATTGCCTCCAATACCAACCACAACAGGTATGCGATTGTTTACTTTTTCGAATGTATAACGGATGATGGCAATTTTTTCTTCTCTGCTTAACGTTGGTGTTTCGCCGGTTGTACCGAGCGTGACAATATATTCGACACCGCCTTTAATAACATGGTCTATCATGTTACCCAGCCCCTGCAAGTCTACTTCTAAATTAGATTTAAACGGAGTGATAATTGCTACACCAGTGCCTCTGAGGGTGGTTTGGATATTATTCTGAATGGCCAAAGGAAATGTATTAGATATTTGTAATTTATTTGAATTGATTAGTTCTATCCCTGATCTTTAATGACAATGCCGGCAGGGATCTCGTCGTAAAAGCCCATCTTACTATACTTTTCAATCCGCTTTTCGATCCGGGTGGAAGCATTCAGGGGCCTGAGTTCCGCAAGGGTTTCCAGGAGATGCTTTTTGAGTAGCATCGCAGCTTCTGTATAATCCCAGTGCGCGCCACCAATAGGCTCGGGAATGATTGCATCTATAAGTCCAAACTGATACATATGATCTGGAGTAAGTTTGAGTTGTTCTGCAGCTGTTTCTTTTTGGTCCCACGAGCGCCATAATATTGAACTGCAGCTTTCTGGTGAAATCACTGTATACCAGGTGTTTTCCAGCATAAAAACACGGTCACCGACACCAATTCCCAGCGCTCCGCCTGATGCCCCTTCGCCAATAATCACACAAATAACCGGAACCTTCAGCCGCATCATTTCGTAAATGTTGCGGGCTATTGCCTCGCCTTGCCCCCGTTCTTCTGCTTCCAGACCAGGATAGGCTCCGGGCGTATCTATCAGGGTAATAACAGGTTTATTGAATTTTTCGGCAAGTTTCATCAGACGCAGCGCCTTTCGATAACCCTCGGGATTAGCCATTCCGAAATTCCTTAGTTGCCGCATTTTGGTATTAATCCCTTTTTGCTGACCTATCATCATCACTGTCTGACCGTCCAGGGAAGCAAAACCTCCTACCATTGCCTTGTCATCTTTTACATTCCGGTCGCCAAAAAGCTCTACATAATCCGTACACATCTTTTCAATGTATTTATTCGTATAGGGCCTATCCGGATGACGGCTCAGTTGTACCTTTTGCCAGGGTGTTAATTGTTGTGTTATTTCCCGGCGACGTTGGATAATCGTAGCCTCTAATTTTTTAATATGATCGGTTGCGTCAATTTTACTCTTCTCAGCCTGTTGTTTCTGGATTTCAATATGATCAAATAGATCCTTGATCGGTTTTTCGAAATCCAGGAACTGTCGGTTTTTATCCTGCGGCATAGGCAATTTTAATGAGTTGTAAAATTAAGGGTAACGAGGGTTTTATGGTCATTTTTTTTTATGTTGTAACAATGATTCATGGTTCAAAAAAAGGGAACGGCATACCTTACCAAAAACAGAATAGGTAAATAAGCAGAATAATAACCGTAATTGCCCGATTATTATCTGATGTTCTTCTTTTTTCCTACAATTACAAACAAGATCGAAAATATCAGGAAAACAAAGACGAGGATGACACTGTTCAGTATAACTTTTATATACCCAAGTTCCCCGACATTCAGAAACGGATAAGGATACCATTTCGCAAAGGGCCCTCTGACAAATATAAAAATGGAATAAACTGCCGGATAAATAAGCCATGCCGGAATATTGCTGAAGTGTAATTTTTTAGTGTTGATCCATTTATACCAATAGAATATTGTCATTATTGGAAGCACGGTATGAAGAAGGTCATGTAGAACTGCCTGCAGGCCATGAGATTCCCAGAGATTACGCAACACGATATTATACACCAGTCCAACAACTGTAATATAAAGGGTGATAGCAGTTTGCACAGAAGCACGGTGAAAGAAACCTTTTGCACTACTCCGTGATGTTAAAAAAAGGTCAGTCGAATAAAATGCAACCAATAGGTTGGTTAGTACTGTAAAGAAGCTAAAATACCTGGTGAGAGCTTCGCCATATGATGCCGGAGAAGCCTTCATATGCAGTATCATTTGTGCAATCAAAGAAAACCATTCCAATAGAACAATTATGAATAAAAATATTTTACGCGGACTCATTGGTAATATTTAAGACCTGGTTTAAAGATAGTAAGTTCCTGCTCATTTGTATGTGTCCAAAGCATGGCAATCAAATTAACAGGAATCATCGAATATTCACTATTTTCAAATTGGGGTACTTAATAAAAAACAACATATGAATATTGCAGGAATACTATTTACAAACATAGCTTTTTTATTTAGCGGGACCCATCTCTTTGCTGAAAACAAAACCGACACCTCGGGATATTATGTTTCTTTTGATAGTACAAAAATTTATTATGAAGTTAAGGGTTCAGGTGCGCCGGTCATACTTGTTCATGGCTTTATGAATTCCGGTGAGGCCTGGAAAAGAACAGAGTTGTATAATTTATTACAGACGAAAGGCTTTCAGGTTATAACACTGGATATGCGTGGAAACGGAAAGTCCGATAAACCGCATATATCAACAGCCTATGCCAATGATGCAGAGGCAAAAGATATCATTTGCCTTGCAAATTTACTCTTGCTAAGATCGTACGATCTTGTTGGATACTCACGTGGATCTATAATCGCTGCACGCCTGCTGGTAATGGACAAACGGATCAGGAAGGGAGTAATTGGTGGAATGGGCACTGATTTTACCAATCCCGAATGGCCACGCCGCAAAATGTTTTATGGCGCCCTGATGGGAGAGCCGGTTAAAGAACTTGAAGGTGTTATTAACTACATAAAAGAAGCGAAGCTTGATCAAATGGCTCTTGCCCTGATGCAAAAAGAGCAGCCATCAACTTCGACCCAGGAATTGAAGGCTATCGAACAACCGGTTTTGGTTATTATCGGCGAATCTGATGAAGACAAACGAAAAGCAAAGGATCTCGCAGGAATTTTCAAAAAATCCGAATACGCACTTGTTCCCGGCGATCATGGATCTGCTCTAAGAACAAAGGAATTTGCAGAAACGGTTGTGGTTTTTTTGAATAAGAAAACTGATTAACCCTTAAGAATTGATAGTTATTTTGCGTGTATATCATTATCATAGCGGATCATAAACAAGCAAATCAGCAGGAAAATAGACCTTGAATGTGGACCCTTTTGAAACTTCACTTTTTGCGCTGATAAAGCCTCCATGAAAATCGACGATTTTTTTGCAAACCGCCAATCCAATGCCGGTCCCGGCAAATTTTTGTTTTTCATTAAGCCTTTGGAACATTGTAAAAATCAGTTTTTCGTACTGCTGGTCGAACCCAATACCGTTATCCAAAAAAGAGAGCTCCAGATAATTTATTGTTGTAATTCCTTCGGAAGCACCCTCAATCTGGTCGTATGGAATAATCCGGAAGGAGATATTAATGCGTGGCTCTTTATCAGAAAATTTTAATGCATTGGTGATAAGGTTGCTAAACAATTGATTTAACTGAAGCGGTACACCTTTAATACAGGGAAGAATAACGCTTGTGATTACTGCCTTTTTCTCCTGGATCAATAATTCCAGGTCGGAGGTCACGTTCGCAAGTACCAGATTTAAATCAGTGTTTACGGGTTTATCCATGTCTTTTGATAGCCGGCTGTAGTTCAATACAGATTGTATCAACTCTGTCATTCTTTGAGCAGAAGCTTTTATCTTATCAAAATATCTTTTAACGGTTACTTCATTATCTGAATTTTTTTCGATCACCTCTGTAAACGTCCGGATTTTTCGTAAAGGCTCCTGCAGATCGTGTGACGCGACATAAGCGAACTGCTCTAGTTCGCTGTTTTGTGATTCGAGCTCCTTCATATACTCGTGCATCTTGTCTTCTGCAAGCTTTCTTTCTGTAAGATCCCGGGTAACTTTTGAAAAGCCAAGTATTGAGCCATTTGTTTCATGCAATGTCGTGATGACAATACTTCCCCAGAATTCAGTGCCATCATTTCTTACCCTCCAACCCTCATGCGTGGCCCTGCCGTTTTTTCGTGCATATTCCAGCAGTTTTTCAGGAAAGTTTTTCTTCCGGTCATCTTCGGGGTAGAAAATCCTGAAATTTTTGCCAACGATTTCTTTGGCGGTATATCCCTTAATCTTTTCCGCACCGGTATTCCAGTTCTGAATATCACCTTTTTCATTCAAAAGGATAATCGCATAGTCCTGTACCTCTTCGATCATCTTATGATATTGTTCTTCACTTCTGCGCAAAGCCTCGTTCCGCTGTTGAAGTGTTTCTGTGAATTTAAAAAGCTGGTCCTCGGTTTTTTTCCTGTCTGTAAGATCGCCGGTAACTTTAGAAAAACCAATGATGTTGTTTTTTTGATCATGGAGTGCAGTGAGGCTAATACTTCCCCAGAATGTTGTACCATCCTTCCTTATCCGCCATCCTTCATGGATCGCTCTTCCATTACGGACGGCTTCGTTCATCAATTTTTCGGGTAAAAGATTTTTACGGTCTTCCGGCAAATAAAGGATACTGAAATGTTTTCCAACAGCTTCTGACGCTTTATATAACTTTAATTTTTCGGCGCCTTTGTTCCAATTTTTAATGATCCCATCTTTGTCCATCAGGATGATGGCGTAATCCTGAACTTCATCGATCATCCGGTGAAAAAGATCCTGACTGTCAGAATGTGCCATTTGTGGAACACTGTTTTCTATTACACTCAACAAAATGCCTTCAATCTTTAAGGGCTGATAAAATATTGGGCTCAGCGAAATTCCGAATCGTGTTTGAGCCGGGCTATTACCGGGCCCAAGGAATTCATTCAGGTCCGGCATTTCAACGGTTTTACCGTGCTGCAAAACCTTAAGTAATACAGGGCTGATATCGTTCCATCTATCAGTCCATACATCCCTTGCTTTTGCCCCTATAGTAAATGGAATCTGCTTACCGGTTAATCTTGCGAATGCGTCATTGTAAATTATTACCATATCGGCACCACATAAAACCAGCAATGGGGATTTAGAATGAAGGCAGGTATTTACGACGGAATTGAGGGTTTCTGACCAAAATTGCCTTCGTCCAAGGGCCGTATTTTCCCAAGCGAAATGTTCGACCAGGTACCCTATATCATTTTGCATTAATCCAGATTCAGTAACATCCCTCATATGGCGTTATCGATATATTATCCTTTGACGATGTTTGTCAATACCTCAATTAAAGACGTAAGGCCAGGCGGTTTAACGAGAAACTCATCAGCACCCAGTTCTTTGCTTTGTTTAATAAGTCTGGCGTCGGCTGCTGTTGAGAACATGAAAATGCTGGATTCCTTCAAATGCTCAAGTTTTTTTAGTTCTTCCAGGCATTGCATGCCGTTCATTTTAGGCATGTTTACGTCTAAAAATATACATTCAGGGACAAATGACCTGTCCTTGGTCACAATTTCCAGCCCTTCCAGACCATTATTAGCCACAAAACATTCTATCCTATCATCAACGTCTTTCAATGCCATTAAAAATATTTCCTGGTCATCCAGGTCGTCATCAATTAATAACCATTGCTTGATATTTTTCACTTTTCCTCCGATTATTAGGGCAATCCCGGTTTTCTTTCCGAAAGTACTGCAAGTATTCAATAAATCACGGCAATAAATTTTATT
>Ga0193752_1001644_pt1 | contig 18197 bp, 15 predicted proteins | sample H1c1metaG_FD_144924 | JGI IMG/M metagenome (GOLD analysis project Ga0193752, IMG submission 144924) | Soil microbial communities from a riparian zone of the East river system, Colorado, United States - H1c1 | ecosystem: Environmental > Terrestrial > Soil > Riparian zone | place: USA: East River...
CCACGACCATCGTGGTCAAAGCGAATAGAGAAAGTTTCTGTGTCGACTCCGGCGCCATCAAGTCCTCCCCCTATACGAGCGGATCGTGCTCCATTCACCGGGCATGGCGCAGAGCCACCCGAGCGTATCTTGCTGAACGTCGAAGTGGTGCGGCCACGGCAGCACCCCGACATCCCTGCCCATTCGGGGCAGGTTCCCGTATTGCCGTGCTGCGCGTCTTTTCATCAAAAGCGCCATCCCAATTTGAGCGCGCCGCCAACGTGCCATACGTTGTAGGTCGCAGCCTGCACATTCGACCAATTGTTCTCGTAGGCGACCTGGAAATCCAGCGCCGGTCGGCCGAAGAGCGCGGCGTTTCCAGCAGAGCCGAACCAGGAACTCGGAAGCACGAACTCGAGCGTGGCGATCGGTTCCAGGAACCAGTCCTGCTGAGCGAATCCTTGGACGGGATCGAACCAGCGTCGTTCGAAATCGAGGCCGAGACTGAAGTTCCAATTCTCGGAGATCACGTAGGTGGCGGAAGGGATCAAGAAAAAAGCGATGGAAGACGGCTCGGGATCTCTGAATCTTCGCTGGACAAAGGAAGTCAATCCGAACGACCAGACGGTCGCCGCCAGCGTATTGCTCGCGAAGGGAACTCTTTGGAAACTCCCATCGAAGTTGAATATCTTGTTGAAACCAAGATTCAAATCATGGCGTGTCGCGAATCTCTCCCGAAACGTCGCGTTGAAATCCATTCTCGGCGCATAGGCGAAGTAAGGCGAGAAGGCTTGATCATTGGTCGCATCGACATACTGGAGTCGCAGTGAGCCGGCGAGCTTGTCGAAATCGACACTGCTTGCTTGTGTGAACCTGTCGACTTCTGCGCGAAAATTTGCGGAAATCCTGAAAGGTGATTGAAAAAAAGGAGACGACCAAGAAAGCCCGATGATGGGACTGATTTCTGCCGAAGGCGTACCGCCGGTGTTGGCCGCCTCCGCATTGGAATTGAAGAAGATCGGCGCCAGAATATTGAATGTGAACTGCGACCGGCGGGCTTGCTGCTCCAGGCCGGGAGCAGTCGCGAACAAGTTGTCCAGCGGCATCGGCGTTCCGCCCGGTGCCGCGAACATGGCATCGGCCCGGGCATCGTTACCGTCGCTGCGCGCGTCATTGGCCGCAGATTGCGCGGCGAGTCGACTTACAGGAGCGGCCAACAACGCGACTTGGATCGCTGCCAGGACGATGGCACCCTTAGGCAGTGCGTCAAACCATCTTTTAGGATCGAAAGACAGGATACTCATCGCATTCCCCCCGGAATGGCGGCGGCGCCTTATCAGCGCTTTTGTAACTGCCCGTGGAAAGGTTGAGCTTCCAGTAGTTGAAAGTCAATTGAAGCGAGAAGACTTACTGCGCGGAAGAATATCGCGCGACGAGTCGATACGTCGAACCCGTGAGCAGCGCGATTGAAATCGCCATGACATCCCGCCGAAGCCGAGAACACCGGCCAAGCTGTCATCGCGAAGGTTGCAGTTCCGATCTTTGCCACTTTACCGTTCCCAAGCTCTGCCGAAGCCTTTGTGAAACCGCTGCAACATAGGCGTATTTGCAGCGCTCCGGGCTGTCTCAGAATCCCGGGAATGTGCTCAACATCCCAATATCCCACTGGCGCGCCATCAAACGACCTGGTGGATGTCGGCAGTGTGACCCGCCTCGTCCAATGCGAGGCGCATGCCATTTGCGCAACAGCACAATCGGCAAGCCAATCGCCGAAGAGTCCTGCTTTTCTGATCCATCGGCCTGCAGCCGCATCTTCCGGCAGGGATTTCGGCTTCAGCGCGGCGGCCCGCTATGTGGATTCTAGCCAGGCACGGGCGATGAATCAGACCGCAACGCTTTCCTTTGTGGGTTCCTTGACCCGGAACAATGTGATGTAGAGCGTGGGCAAAACCACCAGCGTGAGAATCGTCGCCACGAACAACCCGCCCATGATCGCAAAAGCCATTGGTCCCCAGAATACGTCCGGCGCGATCGGAATAAATCCGAGGACTGTCGAAATCGCCGTCAACATGATGGGGCGGAAACGAGAAAGGGTCGCTTCGATCACCGCGTCCCATATGTGCGGTCTCTGCGTTCGCTCTGTCTCGATCTGCTCGATGAGCAGAACGGCATTGCGAGCAATCATGCCGAACAGCGCCAGAATACCAAGGATCGCCACAAAGCCCAGCGGCCTGCCAAAGATGAGCAGCGTGAAGACGATGCCGATGAGGCCCATCGGGATGACGCTCACGACCAGGAACAGGCGACTGAAGCTATGCAACTGGGCCATCAGGAAGAAGATCATGAGGAGCAGCATCAGCGGCACCATGGCGAACACCGAGGCTTGCGATTTCGCGCTTTCCTCGACCGTCCCGCCAACCTCGATATGGTAGCCTTTGGGCAGATTCTTGCTGAGCTTCTCGATCGCTGGGGCGAGCGCCTGGACCGCGCCGGCGGGCGACGAACCGGGCGCGACCTCGGCTTGCACCGTCAAGGTCGGAACGCGCTGACGCCGCCAGATCAACGGATATTCCTGCTTGAAATCGAAGGTCGCGAGCTGACTGAGCGGCACGGTACGTCCGTTGGGGAGTGGAAGCTGAAGGGCGCGCAGGGTCGATAGGGAGCTACGCTGTTCGTCTTGCGCCCGCGCAATGACATTTACGAGATAGATGTCGTCGCGCACCTGGGTAATCGGGCTTCCGGTCATCAGGGTATTGAGCGTCTGGGAGATTACCCGCGAGCTCAGGCCGAGAAGCCGGGCCTGGTCCTGGTCGATGTTGATGCGGACCTGGCGGGAGGGTTCCATCCAGTCGAAATTGACCTCTTCCACCTCGGGAGCAGCGCCCATGGCTTCGCCCACACGCAGGGCGATCGCACGCACTTGGGAGAGGTCGGGACCACTCACCCTGTATTGCACCGGCCATCCTACCGGCGGTCGACGACGCTCGGCATCTGTTCCGAAAGCGCCTTCTCGAGCTTGGCCTGAAGCCGTTCGCGCGCCGCGATATCCTTGGCGACGACGACGGCCTGGGCAAAGAAGTCGTTGGGCAGTTTGACATCGAGCGGCAGATAGAAACGAATCGCCCCGCGTCCGATATAGGTGCTCCAGCGATCGACATCGGGATCGCCCTTGAGGAGAGTGTCGAGTCGGGTGGCGGCGGCGTCGCTGGCGTAGATCGAGGCGTTCTGAGGCAGAGTGAGATCGACCACGAGTTCCGGACGGTCGGATGCCGGAAAGAATTGCCGCTGGACAAAGGGCGATACCAGGAACGCGGCGACGAGGCACGCCAGCGTCACTCCAATGGTGAGCCATCGCACCCTCATCGCGCCGACAAGGAGCCCGCGGAAGATCCGTTCGACCATGCCCGGTTGGGCCGGCGTTGCCGCCGCCGGCTTCTTGAGCAGCAGCACGCCAAGCAAGGGCGCGAAGAGAACGGCGACGAACCACGAGACGAACAGTGCGATGGTCACGACGGCGAAGATCGAGAAGGTGTATTCGCCGGCGGCACTTTGCGCGAAGCCGATCGGCACGAAGCCCACCGCCGTGACGAACGTGCCCGTCAGCATCGGGAAAGCCAGCGTCTTGTAGGCGAAAGACGCAGCCTTCTCCGTAGTGTCGCCTTGCGCAATGCGCGTCGTCATGACGTCGACAGTGGTCATGGCGCTGTCGACGAGAAGACTCAGGGCGATGATCAGGGCCCCGAGCGAAATACGCTGCAGATCGATCCCGAAGCCTTCCATGATGGGAAAGACGACGGCGAGCGTCAGCGGAATCGAAGCCGCGACTATGGCCCCGGGTCGCATGCCCAGGCTGATGATACTTACCGCCATGATGATGGCGATCGCCTGCAACAGCGACACCATGAACTCGCCGATGGCGGTGTCGACGACGGCGGGTTGATCCGAGACGAGCGTCGCCTCGATGCCCAGGGGCAGATCGTTCCGGGCGTCGTCGATCTCCTGGCTCACATTGCGGCCCAAAGCCAGGATGTCGCCGCCGTTGCGCATCGCGATGGCGAGGCCAATGGCGGGCTGGCCGTTGACGCGGAACATCGGCTGCGGGGGATCAGAATAGCTGCGACGAACCTCGGCGATATCACGCAGCCGGATCATGCGCCCGTTCGACAGGAAATTGACGTTGAGGATGTCCTGTTCGGACCGGAATGCGCCCGACACTTGGAGCGAGAGTTTCTCGTCGCTGGTCTGGACCGAGCCGGCAGGATTGACACTGTTCTGCGCCTGGACCGCGGCGATCAAGGCCGCCCGGTCGATCCCCAGCCCGGCGAGTTGCTTGGTGGAGAACTCGATGAAGATCTGCTCGTCCTGGGCGCCGATGATCTCGATCTTCGACACGTCGGGAACGTTCAGCAATCGCGAGCGGATAGCCTCGACGTAATCGCGCAGCTCCCGATGGGTAAACCCATCGGCCGTGAAGCCATAGATCAAGCCGAACGTGTCGCCGAAATCGTCATTGAAGCCGGGGCCGACGACGCCGGCCGGCAGCGTGTGACGGATGTCGCCGATATTCTTGCGGACCTGGTACCAGACGTCGGGAACCTCGGCGGCCGTCGTCGACCCTTTCAGGTTGACGAAGATGGTCGTGAGCCCGGGGGTCGTGTAGCTGCGGAGGAAATCGAGTCCTCTGGTTTCCTGCAACTTGCGCTCGATCCGCTCGGTAACCTGTTGAAGCGTGTCGTCGAGCGTGGCGCCCGGCCAGGCTGCCTGTACGATCATGGTCCTGAAGGTGAAGGCCGGGTCCTCGTTGCGGCCGAGCCGGTAATAGGAGGCCAGGCCCGCGACGGTCACCAGGATCATCAGGAATACGGTGAATGAGCGATGCTTCAACGCCCATTCGGATAGGTTGAGGCCGGTCACAACGGCGATCCGAGCAGGCGAACCTTTTGACCCGGATGGAGCGCCTGAACGCCAGCGGTCACCACGATTTCTCCGCCGTCGAGACCCTGCGAAACCACGACCGTCCCCGGATCGAAGCGCTGCACGGCCACATTATGCAGGGAAACCGTCAAATTCGCGGGATCAACGATCCAGACAGCGGGTTGGTCATTGATGCGCGTGAGGGCGCTGGCGGGAATCGAGATGCCCGGCGTGGACTCCAATTGCATCCGACCCGTGACCGTCGCACCAAGGAACATGGCGGCCGGCGGATCGACCAGACTCACCCTCACCCGAAAGGTCCGCGTTATGGGGTCTGCCTGCGGATCGACCTGACGCACGTGTCCCACCGCCGTCACAGCAGGGGCGTCGGTCAAGGCGACCGTGATCTTGGGATCAGGCGGCGCCGACCGGATCACCTGAGCCGGCACGTCGAACACGGCGTCCCGCCCATCCTGCCGGGCAACTTGAAAAATCACCTGCCCGGGCTGCACGACCTCGCCGGACTCGGCGCTTCTTGCCGTGATTGATCCCGTGAAGCCCGCCTTCAACTCCGTATAGCTCACGCGATCCTTGGCGATATGCAGCTGCGCTTGCGCGTCATCGACCCGCGATTGCGTCGTGCGCAACGCCTGCTGCGCCTGATCGAAGAGAACCTGGGTCGTAAACCCACCCGCCAACAGGGTGCGTTGGCGATCGAAGGTATTGGTCACCTCCACCAATTGCCCTTCTGCCGCGGAGAGAGCGGCCTGCGCCGAGCGCAAACCATTCAATTCGTTCTGGGGGTCGAGTTTCGCCAGCACCTGATCGGGCCCGATGCGATCGCCGACACCGGCCAATCTTTCAATAATACGGCCGCCGATTCGGAAGGCGAGCGCCGCTTCATTTTCGGCGTTTATCTGTCCGGTCAGGACAACCGTTTCGCCGACGCCGCTTTTTTGGGCCGTAATCGTCCGCACCGGACGCGCTTCGACAACCTTGGCCTTGGCCTTCGGCTCACAACCTGAAAGCAACATGGCAATGGCCGGCAACAATAAAACGGTAAACGCCCAGCCGCGGGGTGCGTTCGGATGGATAGGGCACGGGGCCAAGGTGCGATCCTCTGACTAGGGATTTAATTACTATCCAGCCAGCGGCCGGTATTCCATCTGCGTTGCGTCTCACCTTATCTTGGAATCGTCCGCGCTGGAACGGCAATCAGCGAATACCGCCTCCACTCTTGGCAGAGTTGAAGGAACATAGTAATTTTCTAAAGAGGTAACCGGATTAGAAATCCTGACGTGCGAACATTGAGCGCGCAATTTTCCTGTAATGTCTTCGAGCATTTCTTCCACTCTACTGCGCCCGCGTTTCTCACTCATCCTGGATTTGCATCTTGAATACCTCTGGCAACGATGAGGCCCCCCGTCGCGTATGGACGGCGATAGGGCGAGCCGCGATATTCCTGGGCTTCTGGCTGATGATCGCCGGCTATGATCTGGCCGATCTGCCGGTTGGCCTGGCGACCGCAGCAGCGGCGACATGGGCAAGTCTCTATCTTCTGCCAGCGACGCGATTCCAGTCGCGGCCCCTCTTCCTCCTGACGTTTGCGCTGAATTTCGTTCGTCAGTCCGCGATTTCGGGCACCGACGTCGCTTGGCGCGCATTCAGCCCCCGATTGCCGCTCAGTCCTGGCTTCGTCGTCTATCCCTGCCGCCTGCAATCGAGCAGGGGGCGGGATGCATTCTGCGCGCTATCGAGCCTGTTGCCCGGAACACTGCCGGCCGGCACCGACGAGAGCGGCGCCCTTCTTGTCCACTGTCTCGATGTCAGCCAGCCCGTGGCGGCCAACCTGGCCGCGGAGGAAGCCCTCTTCACCCGGGCCTTCGGCCATGAGTGAATTCCTGCTCGCAGCCGCAGGCTTCATCCTGCTGACCGTGGCAGTGGGTTTAGTGCGCATCCTCCGCGGACCGGGGAACGTCGACCGCACGATGGCGGTGCAGCTTCTCGGTACGGGTAGCATCGCGTCGCTGCTTCTGGTTGCCGCGGCGACGGGTGTACGTGGGGCAGAGGATGTCGCGCTCGGGCTCGCCCTTCTCGCCGCCTTCGCCTCTGTCGCCTTCGTGAACAGCGCCGCTCCGTCGGAGCCTGACAACTCCGAGCCAGCGGCCGGCGAATGAGTACCATTGCCGACGTCTTCACCGTTGTCGCGATTTGCACCGGTTCCTTCTTCTTCATGGCGGGCACCGTGGGGTTGCTGCGGTTTCCCGATGCATTGACCCGTCTGCATGCCCTGACGAAGGCGGACAATCTCGGCCTCGGCCTCATCGTGCTCGGCTTGCTGCCCCAGGCGGATGGCATGCTCGGTGCGCTGAAGCTCATCGCGGTTTGGGCACTCGTCCAATTGGCCGGTGCGACGGTGGCACAGCTCATTGCGCATGCTTTGTTGCGCAAGCGCCCGCCCACATGACCGTCCTTCAAGCTTTGGATATCGGCCTCGCCGCCTTGGTCCTGGCCGTCGCCGGCTGGACCATCGTCGCACGCGAGGCGTTCGCCGCGGTCGTTGGCTATGTCGCCTACGGACTGTTGCTTTCGCTCGTCTGGGTTCGCCTCTTCGCCGTCGATGTGGCCCTTACGGAAGCGGCCATAGGAAGCGGCGTGACCGGCGTATTGCTGATCAGCGCCGCCGCACGACTACGGAAGACCGAAGCGCCGGCGACGGACGAGCGACTTGGCGCGCCGCTGCGCCTTCTGGCCGGCACCGTTTGTGCCGTCGTTGCTGCCGCACTCGCGGCCGTCGTTCTTCTCATGCCGGATCCAGGCTCGACGCTGGCCCCTGAAGCAGCTCAGCATCTGGCCGAAACCGGCCTCGGCAATCCGATCACCGCCGTTCTGATCTCCTATCGCGCATTCGACACCATGCTTGAGAAGGTCGTACTGATCCTCGCCGTGATCGGCGTATGGTCGCTCGCGCCCGACCGCTATTGGGGCGGCGCCCCCGGTCCGCAGCGCGTCGCACGCCATGAAGGCGCGCTGGCTTTCCTCGCCCAATTGCTGGCACCGCTCGGAATCGTGGTCGGAGTTCACATCTTCTGGGTTGGGGCGGATGAACCGGGCGGCGCCTTTCAGGGCGGCGCCATTCTGGCCGCCATGTGGATGATCGTCATGATGGCGCGGCTTGTCGAAGCGCCCTCGATCAGCGCGCTGTGGTTGCGGCTCACGCTTGTCGCGGGACCGGTCGTGTTTCTGGCGATCGGCGTTCTGGGTTTCGCCGTGGCAAGCGGATTTCTCACCTATCCCACCGGCTTCGCCAAACCGTTGATCCTGTTCATCGAGGCGTTCATGACGCTTTCCATCGCGGCAACCCTGCCGATGCTCGTCATGGGTCCGCCAAGCCGGCCGCCGCGGCCATGAGCACCGCAATACTGGCCGGATTAACGGGTGCGGCACTGATCGGCCTCGGCCTCTACGGCCTCATTACCCATCCGCACCCGCTCCGCAAGATCCTTGCCTTCAACCTTCTGGGAAGCGGCGTGTTCCTGATATTCGGAATCATCGCGCGCAAGGGAGCGGCGGCTGGATTCGCCGCCGATCCCGTGCCGCAGGCGATGGTCATCACGGGCATCGTCGTTGCCTTCTCGGCCACGGCCCTGGCGGTCGCGTTGCTGCTGCGACTCGTTCAGGAAACCGGCCGCACCACGCTGCGCCCCGATGCGCCGGCGAAGCCTCCCGACGCTGGAGCCGATGCCTGATGCTCGCGTTGGCATCCGCCCTCACGACCACGGCAGGCGGTTATCTGCTTGTGCTCGCGATCATCCTGCCGGTCATCGGGATCCTGTTGTCCCTGGTGATCGGCGGCCGTCATGCCGAGCGCATTGCCCTCGCTCTGATGCCCGTCGGGTTCGGGATAGCGCTGGCAATCGCAATCGAGATCTGGCGCACCGGCAAACCGCTCGTCTACATCCTCGGCGGATGGACTCCGCCGCTCGGAATCGCGCTGCGGGCCGATGGATTCTCCGCCGTCATGCTGGTGACGGCGGCGCTGGTGGTACCGGCCGCCGGATATTTCGCGCGGGCCAATTTCCAAACGCCGCAGGGGCAATTCGAAGCGCGCGCGCCGCTGGCGTTCTGGACGCTGCTTCAGGCGCTCTGGGCAGCGCTGAATATCGTCTTTCTCGGCGGCGATTTGTTCAATCTCTATGTCGCGCTGGAGCTCCTGACCTTCGCCGCCGTGCCGCTGGTCTGCCTCGACGGTCGTCCGGAGACGCTGATCGCGGCGCTGCGGTATCTGCTGTTCGCGCTGTTCGGTTCGGTATTCTATCTGCTGGGCGTGGCATTGCTTTACGGGACATACGGCACACTCGACATCGTCCTCCTGTCTGCCCGGGTCCGTGCCGAGCCCGCCGTCTACGTGGCGGCCGGGCTGATGACAGCGGGACTGCTTGCCAAAACCGCGTTGTTCCCGCTGCATCTATGGCTGCCGCCCGCCCACGCCAACGCCCCGGCACCGGCGAGCGCCGTACTTTCGGCGCTGGTGGTCAAGGGGTCGTTCTTCCTGATCGTTCGGCTCTGGTTCGACGTGCTGCCGGCGCTGACGATCGAGGCGGCGACATCGATCCTTGCCACCCTCGGCGCGGCCGCAATCCTGTTCGGCAGCATCCTGGCGCTGCGCCAGGAGCGACTGAAACTCCTGATCGCTTACTCCACCGTTGCGCAGATCGGATACCTGTTCCTGATGTTCCCGCTCGCCACTGGCGGGCATCCCTGGAGCGCGGATGCATGGAATGGTGGCGTGCTCCAGGTCCTGTCGCACGCCTTTGCGAAGGCTGCCATGTTCCTGGCGGCGGGCCTGGTCGCCGAATCGCTCGGCCATGACCGCATATCCGATCTTCGCGGCCTCGGCCGGGCGATGCCGATGACTGTCTTTGCTTTCGGTCTTGGCGGACTATCGCTGATGGGACTGCCTCCGAGCGGCGGCTTTGCGGCGAAGTGGCTGCTGGTCAAGGCATCGGTCGAAAGCGGCCAATGGCTATGGGCGGTGGTCATGCTGGCGGGCGGCCTGCTCGCCGGCGGCTACGTCTATCGCGTGCTCGCCCCGGCGCTGGCCAACGGAAGCACCCCTCTGGAGACGCGCAAATCGACGTCGCGGAGTCGCGAGGCGATCGCCCTTGCGCTCGCATTCGTCGCCGTACTGCTCGGCCTGGCGCCAGCAGGGTTCTTCACATTCTTGCAGATCGGGCGCTCGGCTGCGATGGCAGGTCTCCAATGAATGGCGGCCTTATGCTCGTTGCGACGCTGGCGACGCCCCTCATCCTGACATTGGCTTGCCTTTCGCGAAGGCTGAGGGACCATGTGGCGGCGCTGCTGGCGTTGGCGCCAGTACCCGGTCTGGTTACTGCGCTGCTGGCGATCGGCGGCGCACCTTTGGTGTTCGATCAACCGCAGTTCCACATCACCCTGGCCCTCGATGTACCGGGAGCGATGCTGCTCGGCGTCGCAGCGCTCCTTTGGATAGCAGGCGGCGTCTGCGCCCTCACTTACTTGCGTGGCAGGGCCAACAGCGGGCGCTTCGCCGTATGCTGGCTGTTGACGTTGGCCGGCAGTCTCGGAGTCTTCATCGCCGCCGATCTGCTGGGCTTCTACCTTGTCTTCGCGCTGGTCAGCCTGCCTGCCTATGGGCTCATCGCACATGACGAGGAAGGTGCGGCCAGACGCGCCGGCGGCGTCTACATGGCTTTCACGGTGCTCGGCGAAACGTTCCTGTTGATTGGCTTCGTGTTGCTGGCGGCGGGCGAGCCAAACGGAAGCCTGCAGATCAGCGACGTCGTTGCCGCCCTGCCACAGTCGCCCTGGCGCGACGCCGCGCTCGTGCTCACGATCACCGGTTTCGCGCTGAAGATAGCAATCGTGCCGGGACATGGCTGGATGCCGCTGGCCTATACGGCGGCACCGATTCCTGCTGCGGCGGTACTGAGCGGCGCCGCCGTCAAGGCGGGCGTCATCGGATTGATTCGCTTTCTGCCCTTCGAAGCCGCAATGCCCGGCCCGGGCGAAATCTTGGCTGCACTGGGGCTGCTTTCCACCTTCTACGGCGTTGCAATCGGCATCACGCAGACCAATCCCAAAACAGTGCTGGCCTACTCCAGCATAAGCCAGATGGGCGTAATCGCCGCCGTGCTCGGCATGGGCCTGGCCGCCGGAGACAACGGCACGGCACTGGACGCAGCTTTCTATGCCGCTCATCACGTCCTGGCGAAGGGCGCCTTGTTCATGGCTATCGGCGTTGTCGCCGCGACCTCCGCGCACCGCCGGCGGTGGACACTGGTCCTGGCGGCGGTGCTGGCGCTCAGCCTCGGTGGATTTCCCCTGACCGGCGGTGCGCTGGCGAAGCTCGCCGTGAAGGCGCCACTCGGCAATGGCGTCGCCGGCATTCTCGCAACTGTTTCGGCGGCCGGCACAACCCTTCTCATGCTGCATTTCCTGCAGCGTCTTGCCCGGACGGGTTCGCCAGACCCCGAGATTGCCGCCTCACCCGGGTTCGCGCTGCCCTGGCAATCCATGGCGCTCGCTACTGTTCTGGTTCCCTGGCTGCTGTATCCTGTTGCGGGCGGTCATTTCGCCGATGCCCTTACCCCCTCGGCGCTCTTCGAAGCTCTGTGGCCGGTATTGGTCGGCGCGGTGCTGGCACTTGGGTTGCGGCATTGGGGGGACCGCCTGCCGCGCGTACCCGAAGGAGACATTGTCATGGCGGGCGAGGCGGCTTTCCGCGCGAGTTACGTCGTCGGCGCCGCGTTGGAGCGAGTGGATATCCAGCTACGCCAATGGCCTGCCGCCAGTCTGGCCCTCGTTATGCTTGTCGTTGCGATCGGCGCGGCGACTCTGCTCGGACGCTAAGATTACCGATAATTGCACGCAGTCACCGACCGCGCTTATGCTTCGGCGAAAGGTAGAGCGCATCGACCCGGTTGCGGATCCTGCCGCGAACTTCATGGTGATCATGAAGGATGGGGCAAAACTTCAAGAACCTGTTCAAGCATTGAACACGATGCCTTGAGCCGACATGATGCGCGGGGGCAAACATGAGCATCGATTACACAGGACGAAGCGAAGGCTTGCATGCCGCTCAAGTCGTTCGATCCAATTGGATTTTATTCATTCTTCTCGGCACTGCGCTCATGGTCGCGGGAGGCTTGGCCATCGTGGTTCCCGCGGTTTCCGAGATGCCGGCAAGCAAGGCATTGGGCGGTGTTCTCACGGTCAGCGGCATCCTGCAGATCTTCCAGTCATCCAAGGTACTCCACTGGACCGGCTTCATGTGGCATTTGCTGCTTGGCATCCTTGCCGTGATCGGAGGAGCACTGATCTATCTGGACCCATTCGCCGGCATAGTCACGATTACGATCCTCATTGCGATCGTCTTCGCCATCCATGGCGTAACCCAGATCGCCTTCGCGTTGAAGGTGCGACGCCAGTCCGGATGGCAGTGGTTTCTGTTGTCAGGTTGCGTCTCCCTGGTCATAAGCGTGCTGCTTGTGATGAAGCTGCCTTACAACCACTCCTTTACGCCGGCCACATTGGGCGGCGTTTCTCTCCTGTTTGCGGGCTGGGCATTTATCGCCATTGCGCTTGCTTCACGGAGAACCGGCGCTGGTTCTTAGGGTTCTGCCGGGATGTCCGGCGCATAGCAGGCCTCGACAGGCGATCACATGAACGGTGGCCTTTTCGCCCAGTCGAAGCCATTGCGCGCGCGCCGATAACCATAGTCGTAAAGCGCCCGCATATAGCCGGGATCGAACGGCCTTGGCAGGATCACGTCGAAGTCGTCGCCGATATAGGCCAGGTTGAAGCCGATACCGTCACGCCGCGTGGTGTTGTAGATTCGCACCGTGTCGTTGTAGCCAGCCGAGGCGATCATCGTCGAAATCGCGCGACTGGCGATGCCGAGCGTGCGTCGCTCGACCAATGCCCATTCGGAGTCGAGCCGCCCGTTGCGGATAACGTAAGCGTTCGCCGGAACGACGGTCTGCCCGTCGCGCATACGCTGCTGTCGGCTCCTCGTCAGCGCCGCTGGATACAAGAAGGTCTGGACAAAGGCCCCGCCATCGACATGCATCTCCTGGAAGGTCTTTCCATCCAGCGTCACCTCGAACATCGTCGGCGGGAAGGCACCGGGAATCGCTGAAGAAGCAAGCAGAATGCGCCGGATCGTGCTTGCGGCCTTCGGGTGGCCGCTTTTGGCAATCGCACCGATGTTCCAAATCACGGGCTGCTGTGCGTCGAGATCGGCCGACGCAATCAGCAGCAGGCGCCCGGCATCATAAGCCATGGTAATGGCGGCCAGCATCTCCTCGTCGATATATTTTCTGATGGTCTTGTAGAGTGGGCTATTGTCGGCCATCGCGTCATTGAACAACGCCGCGGTCAGGGCGCGCCGAACCATCACCTGATCAGGCGACAACTCGGTGTAGACGATACGCAGCCGATCGTCATAGGACGAGCCCAGAAAGGCGAATGGCGCGGTGAGCGCGCCAGTGCTGATTCCCGTCACGAGATCGAACGCGGGCCGCGTGCCGTGATCGGTCCAGCCGCATAGAAGTCCTGCACCAAAGGCGCCGTTCTCGCCTCCTCCCGATACGGCAAGAAGCTGCAGTTGCGGCAGGTCTGCGATCGTCGCAAGGCCCCGCGTCCGAATCTGGCGTTCGAGGGCTTGGACAAGCTCGGCCTCGAATGGCGCGATGTCCAATGTGGGGAAGAACCGCTCGTTGGGCAGGCCCAGCACGGAGGCTTCGCGGGTCCGGCCCAGCGGAACCGCGGGGCCACGTTCGGGCAACGCGCAGCCTGGCAGGCTGACCGCTAGCCCACCACCCGCGGCGAGCCGGAAAAAGTTCCGCCGCGATGGCCCCCAGGATGCCTCCGCGAGATTGGCTCCTGCTTTCATGGCAAAGTTCTCATTTTGGGTTGAGCGTCCAGAAGTCATCCTTCATTCGTAATATCAAAGCAATACGCTTGGCGCGTGAAAAACCTGCCTTTAGTTCGCACAGCGTCGAAGACTACATCTTCTACTTTCAAGCACGTGCGCCGGCAGGCTGGCTGTGACCACGACTGCCATGTGTCCCCAAATCTTCATAATTCTGGCCTGCATCGCCGCTCTATCGAAAGACGAATAATGACTCTCTCCTACTCGTAATGACTCTCTCCTACTCGCCCACGTCTGCACGCAAGGTCTATTCCCCGAATGCGATTCTACAGAATGCAGTGCTTGCTGAATGGTGCACGATTATCGTACTGCGTGTAGCCTCGAGCCGCGCAGCGGCATAACCGGAGGAGGAAACATGTGCACCGTTTGCCCGCAGCAGCCTGATCTAAGTCGTCGCCATCTAATGATGGCTGGTGTCGGATTAGCCGCTTCGGTGTCGCTGATCGGCGTCGCGCAGGCACAGCCGACCAGGGCCGCTGCCACTCCGGATGCGGCGCTGAAGCTGCTCGTCGACGGCAATGCGCGCTATGTGGCCAACCAGCCGAACGAGCGCGATTTCTCGGCCGGACGTGTCAGCCGTGCTGCCGGACAAGCCCCGTTCGCCGCCATCCTGGGCTGCGCCGATTCTCGCGTGGCGCCTGAGCTCGCTTTCGACCAAATGCCGGGAGATCTGTTCGTCGTCCGGGTCGCCGGCAACTTCGTCACACCCGATGGGTTGGGCAGCCTCGAATTCGGCGCCGCCGTGCTTGGCACCAAGGTGATCATGGTGCTCGGCCACAACAGCTGCGGCGCGGTGAACGCAACAGTCGGAGCGCTGCAAAAGCATAACGACCTGCCGGGCCATATCGCTGATCTCGTGAGCGCGATGAAGCCCGGCGTCGAGCCTGCGCTGAAACAGTCCGGCGGCGATCTGGAGCAACGGGCCGTCATCGCCAACGTGCGCTACAACGTGCAGCGCCTGCAGGAGGCAAAGCCGATCCTGGCCGATATGGTCGCCAAAGGTCAGCTGCGTGTGGTCGGCGGAGTTTACGATCTGGCCAGCGGCAAAGTCACCCTGGTGTAAGGACCCGGGTCCATCAGACATTGCGAGGCGGGCCACCCTGATCGGTCAGCCCGCCTCGCGATTGGATGGACGTGCCGATGCAGCCAGGAGATCGGCGATCCAGGCGCTCGAGGGCACATGGGCGCAAAATGTCACTGCGGCGATCACCAAGGGAACGCCGATGAACGCGCCGGCGATACCCCAGAGGAAGCTGCTGAAGAACACGGCGAACAGCACGATGAACGGCGACAATGCCAGCGTTGCGCCGGCAATCCGCGGCTCGAGGTAGCTGCCGATTATGAACTGGATCAGGTTGAGACCCAGGAAAACCATGACCGCCATCTGCACGGACTCGAATTGCGCCATCGCCAGAAGCGTCGGCAGCACGGTGGCGAAAAGCGGGCCGATGAACGGGATGTAGTTCAGGGCGAAGGCGATCACGCCCCATTCCTCGGCGAGATCGAGCCCGGCCAGGCGCGCAATCCCCCATACCGCGATCCCCGTCATTATGCTCATCAGGGTTCGCACGAGCATGTAACGGCGGAATTTCGCGGCGGTCGCGGTGCCGGCGCGCAGAACGACCTGGCCCGCTGCGCGGTTGGTCAAACCGGCGAACTTGTCCCGGTAGGTATCGACTTCCAGCAAACCCAGCAGCAGGAATATGAAGGCAACGAGGACGAAGCTGACAAAACCTTGCAGCCGGACGGTAACCTCCTGGAAGAGGCGGATCAGCCAGCTTATGTTGAAATGCTCGACCGCAAGGCTTCCGATATAGATCTCATGCTGTGCCAGCCAATCGGCCTTCTGCTGGTACAGAGACTGGAAGCGGGCGGCATTGCCGACCAGCCAGTAGCCGACCCGGCTTACGCCCCACACGATCATGGAACCGAGCGTGATGACGATCACGACGGTAACCAGAATTGTTACCGCCAACGCGAACAGCTTCGGTATTCTGGCCTGCAGCGCGCGCTGCAACGGCCAGGCGACAGCGACGGCAAAGATTGCGCAAGCGATTGGTGCCAGAAGACCGGCGGCGGCCTGCATTGCGGCGAAGACAAGAATCGCGGTGCAGATGGCCAACATACTCCGCATCCCGCGATCCGCTATCATCTCCGACCTTTCCGATTGGCTTCTCGCCAAATGGGAGATATCCACGCTTTTTGTCAATGGGCGCCCCAAGTGAAAGCGACGTGTGACGCATGACGCCGAATATGGATCCCAGACGGGGCGACCTGGAGGATGACGCCTCCAGCACCAAGAACAGGTCGATGTTGTCGCTGGCGGGCACGCTGCTGACGGAGATAAGCCTGCCCAGACTTATGATTTCCTGGGTGCTGCTGCTGCTTATACCGGGACTGCTGCTGGGTGCCGCGCCGATTGCAGCCTCCGCATGGTTCTCCACGATAATGGGGACGATCAACTCTGTCGCCATAGGATACGGGTCGCTTGTGCTTCTTGCGACCGTGGCAGGTGTCGGCTGGTTCGGATGGCGCCCCCTGTTTCGCCTGGCCGAGCACGCTTTCTGGTCGCTGAATTCCCTCATTGTCCAACCGATCTATGTAACCTTCAGAGAAGCACTTCGTCATCTGGCCGAGAAGTGGTTGCCGTTGGGGGCCTCCGCGGCCCGCCGCGCCGGTTTGCGGGCGGCCACTGCAGCCGTCTCGGGCGCCATAGTCAGTGGCCTCTCTGTCCTGGTGATCCTTTGGGTATGGCCGAACACGCATTTGCTCAGCGGTATCCCCGATACCGGCTCGGTGCGGCATCTGACGATCGTCATCCTATCCAACAGCGCCGCGCTGATCTCCGCCTATCTTGCCGTCGCGGCCGCCGTCTGGGCAGTCGCCGATGCAACCATGTCTCAACCGCGCGATCTTGCGGCCTTTCATCAACGTCCGGATCGCGGTCGCACATGGCGCATCGTGCACCTGTCCGACATCCACATGGTCGGCGAGCGATATGGCTTCAGGATCGAGAGCGGCAGGGCCGGACCACAGGGCAATGGTCGCTGGAAGCAGGTTCTCGTTCAACTAGCCAGCATACATTCCCGCGCGCCGCTGGATATGATCCTGATCACCGGTGACATAACCGACGCGGGTCGATCCGCCGAATGGGCGGAATTCCAGGATGCTCTTGCCGTCCATCCCCAACTGTCGGCGTTGACGCTGATGCTTCCTGGCAACCACGACGTAAATATCGTCGATCGCGCGAATCCGGCGCGCCTCGATCTCCCGACAAGCCCCAACCCCCGTTTGCGCCAAATCCGGACCCTTGCCGCTCTGGCCGCGCTCCAGGGCGATCGGGTCCGCGTCATCAACCCCGACAGACGCGACTTGGGAGAGACACTCACGCGGTCGATGGCATCCCGGTCGGACGAGATGCTGCGCTTCATGACCACCGGGTCGCCATCCCTGAGCAGGACATTGCCGGAATTATGGAACAGCGTTTTTCCAATGGTCCTGCCGCCGGACGGCGACGATGGATTGGGGATCATCCTGCTGAACTCCAACGCCATCACGCACTTTTCGTTTACCAATGCGCTCGGAATGATCTCGGCCGAACAGGCAAGAGGAATTGATATTGCAATATCACGCCATCCGCGCGCGCTGTGGATCGTCGCCCTGCACCATCATATCCTCGAGTATCCGCACGTTGCAGAAGCGCTGTCCGAGCGTATCGGAACCGCTCTGATCAACGGCAACTGGTTTGCCCGGCGCCTGCAGAGATACGCGGGCCGCGTTGTCGTGATGCACGGGCATCGGCACATTGACTGGATCGGCGAATGCGCCGGGCTTCTGATCGTATCTGCCCCCTCGCCGATCATGGAGGCAACCAATGATGTGGCGAGCTATTTCTACGTCCATACGTTCGCATCCGAGGGGAATGGACAAATACGGTTGCTGGCTCCCGAACGGATCACCGTAGGCAACAGCGTCGACGCCTGACTTCCGTGCATCGCCTTTCTATTTCCCGCTCGTTACAATCATCGGATCGTCATGGGTTTTCCAATGCGTTGACGATTACCATTGCGGTTGGCCCGTGATCGCTTCGCAGGTAGGTTGAAGATGTTATATCGTTCGACGGTGACGCACGGGGTCAGGGAAATGAAGAGGCGGTTTCTGACGCAGGCGATCGCGGTTGGTGCGTTTTGGCGGCCGGCGTTTGCCGGCACGCCGGTTCCGGCGATGCAGGAGACACCGATGTTCGCCGATCAGGTGAAGTCGGGTGCGCTGCCGCCGGTCGCGCAGCGCATTCCGGCCACCCCCTCGATCGTCACACGCTTCAACACTC
>Ga0193752_1001645_pt1 | contig 18169 bp, 17 predicted proteins | sample H1c1metaG_FD_144924 | JGI IMG/M metagenome (GOLD analysis project Ga0193752, IMG submission 144924) | Soil microbial communities from a riparian zone of the East river system, Colorado, United States - H1c1 | ecosystem: Environmental > Terrestrial > Soil > Riparian zone | place: USA: East River...
GCTTGCCTGCCGCGCACGGCGGCAGGCAGCTGCGCGATTCGGGGATGAGCCTCGTCGTGTTCGGCGATGGGAAACACGTCGAGCTGGACGGCACGATGGTCGAGCTCAAAGATTTGCCGATAGCGCTGCGCGCGGGAACCCTCAGCGGTCGCGCGCTCTACGTCTACGCGGATGCAGCCCTGCCGCTCGATCGATTGCGAAGTGTGGTTGCGAGCTTGCCGCGACAACCTGCGCCGAGGCTCGTCGTGCGAGATCCCGGCGCGCCGATGCTGCCACCGAAGGCTTCGCGCTGGCTCGAGGATCGGCTGCGCCTTGCGCTCTCGGCTCCCGATCCGCTCGAGCGTCAGATCCGATTGCACAGCTTGCTACTCGCGCACTTGGTGTTATGCGAGCCCGCGCAAGACGCGTTTCGGAGCGCGCTCAATGCCGGCGCGAAGAGCACGACTGACCTGCCCTCCGAGATCGTGCAAGCGTTCGCGAAGTGCGGCTGTACGAGCACCAACCTCGAAGGTTTGGAGTCGACGCTGTACGCAATCTTCGGTTCGCCCGATCTGCGATCGCTCGCGCTGCCGAGACGCGTAGAAGATCCGAAGTGGAATGCCGCACCGACGGTCCGCGAGTTTGCGCGAACGTTGTCAAACCCGGGAAGAACGGCACCGCCGAGCCCGACTCCGACTGAAAGTCGAGAGCCGGGCTGAGCGATGAGGGCGATCACTTCTTTGGAATCACCACCGGCAAGCTGCTCGTGAGCCCACCGTCGACGGGCAGCGCTTGCCCGTTCACGTACGAAGCTTCGTCGCTCGCGAGGAATAACGCGGCTGCTGCGATCTCCTCAGGCTGCCCCGCGCGCAAGGTCGGATTCAGCTGCCCGATGCGATCGGTAGAGCCGCGCACCTTCGCGTAGTCGAACAGCGGCTTCGTCATACCCGTCTCGATCAGCCCCGGACAGATCGCATTCACGCGGACGCCGGTGCCGCGAAACACGTTCGCCGCAGTCGCAACCAAGTTGATCACACCGGCTTTGCTCGCGCTGTACGCGATCGGGCCCGCGCCCGACCGAATGCCCGCGACCGAAGCCGTGCAGATGATCGAGCCTTTGCCCTGCTTGCGCAGGTGCGGACCCGCGTACTTGATCGCGAGAAACGGCCCGATCAGGTTCACGCGCAACGTCTCGAGAAAGATCTCGGCCGTCACGTCTTCGAACGTGTACGCAGAGCCGCTGATGCCCGCGTTTGCGTACACGACGTCGAGCCCGCCAAGCTCTTTCACCGCGCGTTCGACCAGCGCCGAAACGTCGGCGTCTTTGCCCGCGTCGAACTTCTGCGCGAACACTTGGCCGCCCTCAGCGGCGACCATCGCGCGCGTCTCTTCGAGACCGGCTTCCGCCCAGTCCGCGATCATGACGTGCGCGCCTTCACGAGCGAACAGCACCGCGCTCGCGCGACCGATGCCACTCGCTGCGCCGGTGACGATCGCTCGTTTGCCTTTGAGCCTGGATCCCATGTCGCTTTATCTCCCGCGCCTTCAGCGCGTGAAGGTCTTGCCTTCTTCTGCGAGTTTCAGCAGGAGGCCGGACGGCTTCCACGCATCACCGAACTTCGCTTGGTAGCCCTTGAGCGCTTCGGCGACCTTCTTCAGACCAACCGTGTCCGCCCAGAACATCGGACCACCGCGATAGACCGGCCAGCCGTAGCCGTTGACCCAGACGACATCGATGTCGCTCGCACGCAGCGCGATGCCCTCTTCGAGGATCTTCGCGCCTTCGTTCACCATCGAATACAGGCAGCGCTCGAGGATCTCCTGATCGTTCGCCTTGCGCTGCTCGCCGCCCGCTTTCTTCGCGTATTCGGAGACGAGCTCGCCGATCATCGGATTGATCTTTCGCTCGCGCGTCTGCGGATCGTAGTCGTACCAGCCTGCGCCCGTCTTCTGACCGCGGCGGCCGAGCTCGACCATCTTGTCGCGCAAGACCGTGTCCGGCTTCGCGTTCTTCGGGTCGTAACCGATGTCGAGGCCCGCGAGGTCGCCCATCGCGAACACACCCATCGGCATGCCGAAGTCTTCGAGCACGCGATCGATGTCCCAGGGCATCGTGCCGGACATCAACAGCGCTTGGGCTTGGTCGCGCCGCGCTGCGAGCATGCGGTTACCGACGAAGCCGCGGCACACCCCGACGAGCACCGGCACTTTGCTGATCTTCTTGCCGAGGCTCATCGACGTCGCGATCACGTCTTTCGCCGTCTTTTCGCCACGCACGATCTCGAGCAGCTTCATCACGTTTGCAGGCGAGAAGAAGTGCAAACCGATCACGTCTTGCGGGCGTTTGGTGCCTGCTGCGATCTCGTTCACGTCGAGATAGCTCGTATTCGTCGCAAGGATCGCGCCTTGCTTCACGATGCGATCGAGCTTGCCGAAGATCTCCTTCTTGATCTCCATCAACTCGAACACGGCTTCGATCACGAGGTCGCAGTCCGCGAGCTGCTCGATCTGCAAGGTCGGCGTGATCAGGCTCATCCGCTTTTCGACGTCGGCCGCCGTCAGCTTGCCCTTGCTCGCCGTGCGCTCGTAGTTCTTGCGGATCACGCTGACGCCGCGATCGAGTGCGTCTTGCTTCGTCTCGACGATCACGACCGCCGTGCCGGTGTTCAAGAAGTTCATCGCAATCCCGCCGCCCATCGTGCCGGCGCCGATCACGCCGACCTTCTTGATCGGGCGCTGCGGCGTGTCGCTCGGAACGTCCGGCACCTTCGCCGCTTCACGCTCGGCAAAGAAGTAGTAGCGCTGCGCCTTCGACTCGTTGCTCGCACGCAACTCGTTGAACGCTTGGCGCTCGAACTGGATGCCTTCGTCGAACGGCTTGTTCACGGCCGCTTCGATGCACTGCACGATCTTCTCGGGCGCGGGGAAACCTTTGGTCTTCCTGGCGATGCTCTTGCGGAACTTCGCGAACACGCTCGCGTCGACGTTCTGCAGCTTGTCGTTGCGGTCGCGAACGCGCGGGTGCGACTTTTGTGCGGATACCTTCGTCGCAAAGGCGATCGCGTCGTTGGTGAGGTCACCTTCGACGACTGCGTCGATCAGGCCGAGCTCGAGTGCATCTTTGGTGTCGACGGGATCGCCGGACGTGATCATGTCGAGCGCGCGCTCCACACCGACGATGCGCGGCAGGCGCTGCGTGCCGCCCGCACCGGGCAAGATGCCGAGCTTCACTTCGGGCAAGCCGAATTTCGAGCCGGGCTTCGCGATGCGGTAGTGACAGGTCAGCGCAACTTCGAGGCCACCACCGAGCGCTGTGCCGTGGATGGCTGCAATGACGGGCTTCGGCCCGTTCTCGATCGCGTCGAGGACTTCACCGAGCGTCTTGCCCTCCGGCGGCTTGCCGAACTCGCGTATGTCGGCGCCGGCGATGAACGTCTTGCCTGCACACACGAGCACGATCGCTTTGGCTGCGGAGTCGGCCTGCGCTTTGGTGACGGCTTCCGTGATGCCGTCGCGGACTGCGCGACCCAGTGCATTCACCGGAGGATTGTCGACTCGGACGATTGCCACCCCGTCGCGTACATCCAAGTCCACTACGTCGTTCACCTTCGCCATGACCGCTCCTCTTCGTATTTGGAAACGAGAGCGGATCTAGAACATCTGGCTCGGTAAATGAAGACCCTTAGCGAGGGCACGAAACGCCCCGCACCACTCGCGTTTTTATTCCGGGGCCCCTCACAAATGCCGCATGACCCTGCGTTTTCGCTGGCTCAGCCGGCGAGCATGCCTTGGCGCTCGATGAAGCTGACGATCTCGGGCAAACCTTGGCCGCTCTTCAGGTTACTGAAGACGAAGGGACGTGCGCCGCGTTGTGCGCGTGCGTCGCGATCCATGACTTCCAGTGAGGCGCCGACGTGCGGTGCGAGGTCGATCTTGTTGATCACGAGCAGGTCGCTCTTCGTGATCCCGGGCCCGCCTTTACGGGGGATTTTGTCCCCTGCCGCGACGTCGATCACATAGAGGGTCAGATCGGACAGTTCCGGACTAAACGTAGCTGCCAGATTGTCGCCGCCGCTCTCGATGATGACGAAGTCGAGATTGCCGAAACGGGTCATCAGCTTGTCGACAGCCGCCAAGTTCATCGATGCGTCTTCGCGGATCGCGGTGTGCGGGCAGCCACCGGTCTCCACGCCGAGGATGCGGTCTTCCGGCAGGGCCTTCGCGCGGACGAGGAACTGGGCGTCCTCTTTGGTGTAGATGTCGTTCGTCACGACGGCGATCTGATACTTGTCACGCATCGCCAAGCACAGCGCATTCACGAGCGCCGTCTTGCCTGAGCCGACCGGACCTCCCACACCTACGCGCAACGTCTGAGTCATAGCTAACCTCGTCAGGATCGAAACAGTCGGGTGTATTGAGTTTCATGGAGCGCACTGCCGAGCGCCAGTGCCGGTGCAAACGCGCCGATCGCGTCGTCCGTGACTGCGAGTGAGCGTGCGGTGAGCTCGGGGAGCAGCGCGATGACGCGGCTCAAGATGCGTTGCCCGGAAGTCTGGCCGAGTGGAACCAGGCGAAGTGCAGCGCTGGTTTGTGACTCGGCTTGTGCCCAGAGCAGTGCGCCGAGTGCCGCTTCGAGCGGCACTTGGTGCTCCACCATGGCGAGGGCAAAGGCGGTGGCGTAAGCGACGTCTTCGCGGCCGGCGTAGCCCGTAGCGCGAGCGACGCCGGCGCTGCCGAGTAGCCGCATGAGTGCCGCTCCGAGCTGCGTGTCTTCCAGGCGGAGCTCGGAGCTCTCGCGACTTGCGATCAAAAACGAGTTCCAGTGTTCAGTGCGAGTGGTGTCACCGTCCGCAAATGCAGCGTGCAAGCGCGTGAACACGGCGCCGTCGAGTTGAACGCCGCTGTGGGAGACCAGGCCGAGGATCCAGTCGCGAGCGGTGTCTTCGTCGGTGACCCAGCCCGCGTGAACGGCGTATTCGAGGCCGCGTGAGTAGGCGAACGTTCCGATCGGAAGCGATGGACTGGCAAAGCGCAGAATCGCAAACAATGCCGGCGGCAGTGGGAACGAGGGCGGTGCGATCTCAGCGTGACTCACGCGCCGCGCCTGTGCGGATGCGAGTGCCCATGCGAGTGATCGTGTTCATGGCCGTGCTCGTGCTCGTGCGCGTCCTCGTTGCCGTGCGCGTGCGCGTCCTCGTTGCCGTGCACGTCCTCGTCCTCGTGCACGTCCTCGTCCTCGTCCTCGTGCACGTCCTCGCTCTCCCTCTCACCATGCGAGTGCGAATGCCCCCCCGCGTACGCCCCAGCCTCAGGCTCGAACGGCCCTTCGACCGCAAGCACGCTCAACCCGAGCTGCTCGAGCATCTCGTCGAGCACATGGTCCCGCTGGTACCGAAGGATCCCGGGCTCGATCTGCAACGGAACGTGCCGGTTCCCGAGGTGATAAGCCGCCCGGGTGATCAGATGCCAATCCCGTGTGCGGACCTCAGACAGCGGCTCGGGCGCCGCGCGCACGATCAGCACCTCGCCGCTATTGGCGACGAGCAGATCCCCTTCGCGAAGCACGCTGCCCCACGGAAGGAAGATCCCAACTTCCTTCCGGAGCTCCGACCAAACCCGCATCCGGCTCTTCTTCCGATCATCGTAAGCGAGCCGGAGCGTATCGCTCGGTTCACTCTCGGCTTGGGCACGGCGTTCGATTCGCAGCATACGACCTCAAAACAGGAAATAGCGCTGTGCGAGCGGCAACACCTTCGCCGGCTCGCACGTCAGCAGCTGACCATCCGCTCGCACTTCGTACGTCTGCGAGTCGACTTCGATCTTCGGCAGGTAGTCGTTGTGAATCAGGTTCTTCTTGGTCAACTTGCGCGTGTTCTTCACCGCTGACGTCTGCTTGTGCAGCCCGAGCTTCTTCCCGACGCTCGCGTCCGCCGCCGCTTGCGACACGAACATCAACGCTGCCGAGCCGACCGCACCGCCGAACGCACCAAACATCGGCCGGTAGTGCACGGGCTGCGGCGTCGGAATCGACGCGTTCGGATCGCCCATCGGAGCGCCGACGATCAACCCGCCCATCATGATCAGCGACGGCTTCACGCCGAAAAACGCCGGCCGCCAGAGCACGAGATCCGCGCGCTTGCCGACCTCGAGCGACCCCACTTCGTGCGAGATGCCGTGCGCGATCGCCGGATTGATCGTGTACTTCGCGATGTAGCGCTTCGCGCGGAAGTTGTCGTTCTGTTGCGTGTCGGGCGCGAGCGCCCCGCGCTGCACCTTCATCTTGTGCGCAGTCTGCCAGGTGCGCGTGATCACCTCACCGACGCGACCCATCGCCTGCGAGTCCGACGACATCATGCTGAACGCGCCGAGATCGTGGAGCACGTCTTCGGCCGCGATCGTCTCGCGCCGAATGCGCGACTCCGCGAACGCGACATCTTCGGGCACACTCGGATCGAGGTGGTGACACACCATCAGCATGTCCAAGTGCTCGTCGGCAGTGTTCACCGTGTACGGCCGCGTCGGGTTCGTCGACGACGGAAGCACGTTCAACTGCCCGCACGCCTTGATGATGTCCGGCGCGTGCCCACCGCCCGCACCTTCAGTGTGATAGGTGTGAATCGTTCGATCTTTGAACGCCGCAAACGTGTCTTCGACGAAGCCGGACTCGTTCAACGTGTCGGTGTGGATCGCAACTTGAACGTCGTACTTGTCCGCGACCTCGAGACAGCAATCGATCGCGGCCGGCGTGGTGCCCCAGTCTTCGTGGAGCTTGAGGCCGATCACGCCTGCTTCGACTTGCTCGTTCAACGCGTACGGCAAGCTCGCATTACCCTTACCGAGTAAGCCGATGTTCATCGGCAACGCGTCGCACGCCTGCATGATCTTTGCGATGTACCAAGGCCCCGGCGTGCAAGTCGTCGCGTTCGTGCCGGTCGCGGGCCCGGTGCCTCCGCCGATCATCGTCGTGACGCCGCTCATCAGCGCGTCTTCGAACTGCTGCGGACAGATCATGTGGATGTGCGAGTCGATCGCACCGGGCGTCACGATCGAGCCTTCGCCCGCGATCACTTCGGTTCCGGGCCCGACGATGATCGTCACACCGGGTTGGATGTCTGGATTGCCGGCTTTACCGATCCCGAAGATCCGCCCGTCTTTGATGCCGATGTCGGCTTTGACGATGCCCCAGTGATCCAAGATCAGCGCGTTCGTGATCACGCAATCGACGGCTTCGCGGCGCGTGCTCTGCGCCTGACCCATGCCGTCGCGGATCACCTTGCCGCCGCCGAACTTAACTTCCTCGCCGTAGATCGCGAAGTCTTTCTCGACTTCGATCAAGAGCTCCGTGTCGCCGAGGCGGACTTTATCGCCCGTCGTTGGCCCAAACATGTCCGCGTATGCGGCGCGCGTGATGCTAGCCACTCTCTACCTCCAGCTCGAAGCAAGTTACTTGGAATCCAATTCGCCCATCACCTGACCGCGAAACCCATACACCTTGCGCGCACCGCTGAGTTCGACGAGCTCGACCGTGCGCTCTTGGCCGGGCTCGAATCGCACGGCGGTACCCGCAGCGATGTTCAAACGAAAGCCGCGGGCTGCTTTGCGATCGAAGTCGAGCGCGCCGTTCGTCTCCGCGAAGTGGTAGTGCGAGCCGACTTGAATCGGGCGGTCGCCGGTGTTGCTGACCTTGATCGTCAGCGTCTTGCGACCGACGTTGATCTCGATCGAACCCGCTGCGGGGATCACTTCGCCAGGGATCATGGCCGTGCTCCGATCGGGTTGTGAACGGTCACGAGCTTCGTCCCATCGGGGAACGTCGCTTCGACTTGCACGTCGGGGATGAGGTCGGCGACGCCGTCCATCACGTCCTCGCGTGACAGAAGCGTCGTGCCGTAGCTCATGAGCTCGGCGACCGAGCGGCCATCCCGCGCGCCTTCGAGGATCGCAGCGGAGATGAACGCGACGGCTTCTGGATAGTTGAGCCGGAGCCCGCGCGCCTTGCGGCGTTCGGCGAGCAGCGCGGCGGTGAACAACAACAGCTTGTCCTTCTCACGCGGCGACAGATCCATGCACGCGATGTAGTCAAACCGGGGCGCCTCGGGAAGAGGGCACTGCAGATTGTTTCAGGCCCGAAATAGAGCCCACCGCCGGACCCGCTTGAAACGCCTCGCGATGCGAGTCGTCAGGAGGCGACTCGCAGTAGGTGAGTCCACCTGCGGGGCTGTGCGAAGTGGACCCGCGTAAATTCGTCGACGCCAGGTTTGCCGTCGCTACCCGTTCAGTCGCACTAGTACGATCGCCCGATGAATCGACGAACGGGTTTGGTGTTGTGCATCGGGTTGTTGGCCGCAGCGTGTGGCGACGACTCCACTGCCGGCGACGACGCGGGCAAAGACGCCGGCAACACACCCGATGCGAACGTGCGCGATGCACGCGTCGAGCAACCTGGCGACGACGCAGGTGAAGAAGACGACGCGGGGAGCTGCCCGACTGGCGGCGGCACCGGCATGCTCAAGCTCAACATCGATCTCGAGACCGACGTCGACGCGCGTGTGGACGTGCTTCGCGGCGCGACAGCGATCGGCGAAGCGTTTACCGCGAGCGGGAGCGCATCGGTAACTGCCGGCATCTACACGCTGACGGCGCACCGCGTTCGCAAGTCGGCGGACATCGTCGGCCCTGCGTTCCAAGGGACGGTTGCAGCGACGAACCAGTTCTGCGTGCTCGCGGGCAAGACTACGACGGCGACCGTGAACTACGTCCGCGAGCCTGGCAGCGCACGTCTGTGGCTGACGCAAAGCAACGGCGACGGCGCGCAAGTGATGGCATTCGATGCCAATCAGCTCGCGGAGCGCGGCGACCAAACGCCGAGCGTGAGTTTGTCGCCGGCACTGAACAACGTGGGCGCTCTCGCGGTCGATGCGAAGGGCAGGCTCTGGATCGCGACCAACACGGGCAAGCTCGTTGCGTACAACGCATCGCAACTCGGTGCGACGACCACCGCGGCACCGGACATCGTCGTAGAGGGCCCGGCGATCTGCGAAGACGTGGTGCCGTGCGGTCCCAATGCGATCGCGTTCGATGCGAAGGGCGATCTGTGGGTTTCGACTCTGACGCGCATCGTGAAGCTCGCAGCGGCGAACCTGAATGCCTCCGGTTCCCCCGCAGCTGCGCTCACGATCAAGAGTTCCGATGCGGCGGGCCCACGCGCGCTCGCGTTCGATGCCGCCGGCAACCTGTGGGTCGCGGACGACAGCGGCGCAGTCGTGAAGTTCGCAGCCTCCCGTTTGAGCGCAAACATCTCGACCGCGGCGGACTTGGTGATCTTCGCGCAACAGCCTGGGCCGGTGACCCTCGGGCTCGGTGGGCCGGAGAGCTTGGTCGTCGACGGCGACGGAAACCTGTGGGTCGGGTACTTCGGCGGCAGCGACCTCGTACGGTTCACCAAAGCCGAGCTCGCGATGAGCGCGCTGCAGGCCAATCCGCTCACGCCATCGCTGCACTTCAAGGTCGGCGTGGACGCTCTCGTGACGGGGCTCGCGCTCGATGAGAGCGGCAATCTCTGGTTGCCCGGTGCGCTCGGGTTCGTATCGCGAATTGCGAAGGACCAGCTGTCACTCGAGGTGCCGCAGATCACGACCCTGCACAGCGCGGAGATCGGCTCGGTCGAGAAGATCAGCTTCAACACTGTGCCCGGTCCGACGTTCATCGCACCTTGAGCAGTGTGGGCTGGCACACGCGGCGCAACACGCTGGCAATGTCATCGACGCCGGCGTGATGCGCTGTCGAATGCTCGTCACGCGATTCTGATCTCGCTCGACGCAAGGCGACTCTCTTCGAGTCGCCCTCGTAACGCTCGAGCGAGAAAGGCTTCCGATGACTTCGTTGTCAGTCCGTCTCGCAGCCCTCAGCTGCACGCTGGTACTCGTGTTCGCGCCCTGTGGAGTGCGCGCGCAAAGCGCCTCGTCGCTGCAGCAGCTCGTGACGACGGCCCAGGCGATGTACAAAAGCAACCAAGACGGCGCTCCAGCCGATTACATCCCGGAGCTCGCAAACGTACCCGCCGAGTTGTTCGGCGTGGCGATCGTGACTGTGCGCGGTGAGACGTATGTCGCGGGTGATGTCGACTACGCGTTCACGATTCAGTCGGTGTCGAAGCCGTTCACGGCTGCGCTCGTCATGCAGGAGCAAGGCGAGGCCGCGATTGCAGACAAGGTCGGCGTCGAGCCAACCGGCTTACCGTTCAACTCGATTCTCGCGACGCAGGTCTTGTCGCCGGTGTCGGTGAACCCGCTCGTAAACTCCGGTGCGATCGCGACGGTGAGCTTAGTCGGCGCGACGAGCGCCGGTGAACGGTTCGACAAGATTCTGGGGTTCTTCGAGCGACTGTCCGCGAGCAAGCTGACCGTGATCGAAGATGTCTACGAATCCGAAGCAGCCACAAATCAACGCAACCGCGCGCACGGCTACATTCTGTCGGTGAACGATCGAATCTATTCGGACCCGATGGAGGCCGTCGACGTCTACACGCGGCAGTGTTCGATCGGCGTAACCGCAAAGCAGTTGGCGGTGATGGGAGCAACACTCGCGAGCGGCGGCGTGAACCCGATCACGAAGCAGCGCGTGCTCGATCCGAAGTACGTCCCAAAGGTGCTGGCGATCATGATGATGGCCGGCTTCTACAACGAGTCCGGAAAGTGGGCGTTCACGGCAGGCTTGCCGGCGAAGACGGGAGTCGGCGGGGGAATCGTCGCGGTCGTGCCGGGCAAGCTGGCGATCGTCGGCTTCTCACCGCGCGTGAACGAAGCAGGCAACAGCGTCCGCGCGACGCTTGCAATTGAGTACATCTCGCAGCAGCTCGGCGCGAACGTGTTCGGCAGCGGAAAGTGATCCGAAGCTCGGTCTGAATGAGATGGGACGACGACTGACGGGGCCTTTCCCTAGGCCTCGGTCCGCTTCAGCTGTTGTTGCTTGTACTTCTGATGCTCTAGCAAGCACGCGGTCAACCGATCGAGATCGATCGGCTTCACCAAGTGATGGTCGAAGCCCGCGTACTCCTGCGATTGCGGGACGCCCGGTTCCGACCAACCCGTGATCGCGACCAGCATGACCGACCCACCCGAGAGCGTTCGAATCTGCGCGGCCACCTGGTGGCCATCGAGCTCGGGCATGCCGATGTCGAGCAACGCAACATCCGGCTGAAACGCCTTCGCGCTCGACACCGCTTCGAGGCCATCGTGCGCGACGCGCACTTCATGCCCCTTCGAGTCGAGGATCATCGCCAACATGTCAGCGGCGTCTTCGTTGTCGTCCGCGATCAACACGCGCAGCGACAGCTTGGAACCATTGGAAGCGGCTTCGTGCTCGGGATGCATTGCGTTCAACCCTCAGCGGCGGCCCCCGCCGCTTTCGTCGTAGCACTTATAAGTTCCAGGTCCCGCCGTGGAAGGGTCTGGCGCAGACAAAGCTACCCGAACCTCTCGCAAAATGTCCGGCGGAGGCGATGAGAGCTCAAGATTGAGCCGGTCGGCCGGTTCTGAGTGGGCTACTGTGCTCCCGCAAAACCGTATGGCGACACGTAAACGAACACCTGGAAAGGCTGCCGAACCCGAGCCAATCGATCCGAGCGCGTTCCCGTTACCACCGCCGATCGAACCGATGCTCGCGAAAGTCGCAGAGATTCTGCCGACTCAAGATGGCTACCTATTCGAGCCTAAATGGGACGGCTTCCGCTCGATCGTATACCGCAAGGGCGGGTCTCTCTACATGCAGAGTCGAGACCTCCGCCCGCTCGACCGGTATTTCCCGGACCTACACGAGCAGCTGATTTCGATTCTGCCCGACTCCTGCGTGCTCGATGGCGAGATCGTCATCACGACGCCGAACGGCCTGAGCTTCGACCTGCTCCAGATGCGGTTGCACCCAGCCGCGTCGCGCGTCGCGAAGCTTGCGCAGGCAAACCCGGCGTCGTTCGTCGCGTTCGATGCACTATCGCTCGAAGACCGGGACTTGCGCACCGAGCCGCAACACGAGCGCCGGCGCTTACTCGAGCAAGCGCTCGCTGGGGTGAAGCCACCGGTGCATCTCACTCCAGTCACCCGCGACCGCGCGCTCGCCGTCGAGTGGCTCGAGCACTTCGAAGGCGCCGGGCTCGACGGTGTGATCGCGAAGCTCGAGAGCGGCCGGTACGAAGCCGGCAAGCGCAGCATGTTCAAGATCAAACACGCGCGCACGGCCGATTGCGTGGTCGCCGGCTTTCGCTGGCACAAGAACGGCCCGAACGAGCTAGTCGGTTCGTTGCTCCTCGGCTTGTACGACGGCGAAGGTGCGCTGCAGCACGTCGGGGTGACTTCGTCGTTCAACATGCAGAGGCGCAAGGAGCTCGCGAGTGAGCTCGCGCCGCTCCGTGAAGGCGCACTCGATTCACATCCGTGGAAAGACTGGGCGAGCGCCGGCGAGTCGGACGGGCGAATGCCGGGCGGGCAAAGCCGCTGGAGCGCGGGCAAAGATTTATCCTGGGAGCCGCTGCGGATCGAGCGTGTCGCCGAAGTCAAATACGATCACTTACAAGGTGATCGCTTTAGGCACGCGGCCACGTTCTTGCGCTGGCGCCCCGACAAGCCGACGAGCGACTGCAGATACGATCAGCTCGAAGTGACGACGCCGTTCGAGCTGGAAAAGGTGTTCGGCGCGCGCGGCTAAGCGGCCTGAGGGCCCGAGACTAGTCGTGTTAGTCTGATGCCCCGAATGCAACGTTTTGCCGATGGCCATACCTTACAGCTCGCGCACGACTTCGATCGCATTGCCGCGCGCTACGACTTGCTCCAACAGTTCAACCCGGGTTACCGCAGCGACCTCGTGTTGAGCGCGCGTCGCATGAACGCGCCGGAGCACGGTCGGATTCTCGACGTCTGCTGCGGCACGGGGTTATCGACCGAAGCGCTGCGCCAGTGTTATCCAAACGCGCAGATCACGGCGGTAGACATCTCGACCGGCATGCTCGCAACCGCGCGCAAGAAACCCGGTTTGCACGGCGTGCGCTTCATCGCGGGCGACGCGATGGAGCTCGACAAATGCGGCGCCGACGGTCCGTACGACGGCGTGCTCATGGCCTACGGTATTCGCAACGTGCCCGACCCTGACGAGTGTCTGGCGCGCCTTCGCACGCGCTTGAAGCCCGGCGCGCGGGCGGTGTTCCACGAGTACTCGGTCGCCGGCTCGCTCGTGAGCCGCGCGATTTGGAACGCGGTGGCGGGCGCCGTGATCGTGCCGCTCGGGACGGCGCTGACCGGTTCCGGCGAGCTGTTCAAATATCTGCGGCGAAGCGTGAACGAATTCGACGATCTGCCCAAGTTCGAGCAGCGGCTGCGAAACGCCGGCTTCGACGGCGTGCAGCTCGCAGCCATGCCCGGCTGGCGGCGAGGAATCGTCCACAGCGTGATCGCCCAAGCCTAGTACTTAGTTGCGCTCCTAGCGATTTTTGCCTCAGGACCGGCTTGGGCGCTAAGGATCGCCCGTGGCCAAACAAGCCGAGAGAGAGACGTTCCAGGTCGCCGGGCGTGAGGTGTCGATCTCGAGCCCTGACAAGCTCTTGTTCCCCGAGCTCGGCATCAAAAAGCGCGACCTCGTGCAGTATTACCTGTCGGTCGCAGACGGCGCGCTTCGCGGTGCGGCTGGGCGACCCAACGTGATGGTTCGCTATCCCAACGGCATCGGCGAAGAGTTCTTCTACCAAAAACGCGTCCCGAACACGCGGCCCGACTGGCTGGAAGTCGTGGCTTTGAAGTTTCCGTCGGGTCGCACCGCAGAAGAACTCGTGCCGCGCGACGCGGCAGCGCTGGTCTGGATGTCGAACATGGCGTGCCTCGAGCTGCACCCGCATCCAGTTCGCGCGGAGGATCTCGATCACCCGGACGAGTTGCGCGTCGACCTCGACCCGGTGCCCGGTGTGCAGTGGCCGCAGCTACAGCAAGTCGCCGAGGTCGCGCACGTGGCGCTCGCGGACTTCGGATTGGTCGGCTGGCCGAAGACTTCAGGGTCGCGAGGCATTCACGTCATCGTGCGCATTGCGCAACGTTGGACGTTCGATCAGGTGCGTCGTGCCGCGCTCGCGCTCGCACGCGAGATCGAAAAGCGCGCGCCGCAGATCGCGACGAGCAAGTGGTGGAAGGAAGAGCGCCACGGCGTCTTCATCGACTACAACCAAAACGCGAAGGACCGCACGGTCTGCAGTGCGTACTCGGTTCGACCGGTCAGCGAAGCGCGCGTGTCCGCGCCGGTCACGTGGGAAGAGCTCGCGAGCTGCAATCCGAGTGACTTCACGCTCAAGACGATGCCGGCGCGCTTTGCTGCGATCGGCGATCGGCACGCCGCGATCGACGAGTCGGCGGGCTCGCTCGAGGCGCTCCTAGAGCTCGCAGACCGGCACGAGGGCGAGGGACTCGGCGACGCGCCTTGGCCGCCGCACTATCAAAAGCAGGACGACGAGCCTCCGCGGGTCCAACCGTCGCGCGCGAAGAAGAAGGGCAGCGCGAAAAGCGATGGCTCGCCTGCAGCCAAAGGCGGCGCCGATCGAGCTCGCACGGCCAACCGGCGGGTCCCAAAACACCCGCTGATCGAGATCGGCCGGGCCGCAAAAAAAGCCGATGCACTCGCGGGCTTGGAGCGCTGGAAAGAGCGCCACCCGAAAGCCGCCGAGCACCTGCAACCGGCCGACGTGTTAGTCGACTCGATGCGCGGCCGCTTCACGACCTGGACGCGCATCCGTGTCAACTTGCAACACGTGCCGGAAGCCGAGCGGCCGGCGCAAGAGGACCTGGACCCGACCTATCAACCCGAGTGGTGAGACCTCACGAACGGCTGCGCTGAGATGCCTTCGCGTCGCGTGCGAGTGCGAGCAGGGTGCGCGCCATGGTCTCGGCCGCGTCGGCTTTCGAAATGCGCTGCTGCACGCGAAGCAGGCGCCACGCCATCGGATCGATCGCGACCAGGACGGCTTGCCGCAGCTGCTTGTCCTTCTCGAGTGTCACGCCAAAGCCCGAGAGCAACTCAGCCACGCGGTTCTCGACGAGGCTGAGCACCACGCCCTTGGTCTGACGGGTATCGAGCTTCGCGAACTCCCCGGGAAACGTCAGCACCGCCCAACGCACCGCCGAGTACGCCTCATAGAAATTGATCGCGCCGCGGAAAAACTCGCGCACGCGTGTCTCGGGGTTCGAGTGATCCGACACCACCGGCAACTCGGAGTACGCGAAGTCGCGACCGCGCGCCGCCGCTGCGAGCAGCAACGTTCCGACGTCCGGATAGTGATTGAGGAGGGTGCGTGATGTCACACCCGCTTTGGCCGCGATCTCACGCAGTGTCGGATGCGGCCGACCGGCGCGAATCAAGGAGAACAGGGCATCCAATATACGAGAGCGATTTTCTAGGCGTCGCGCTACGCGACCATCCTCGACCCGCGAATCCTGTTCGGCCATCGCGCCAGTGCTATCAGTTTGGATCAGTGGCGCCAAGAGAGCGCGTCTCAACGCTGCGCCGATCTGACGCATTTGCTCCCGTGATAGTCCAGGTTTTGTCGGATTGTGATCGCGCTTCGCGATTTTATGACACTAACTCGGACAATTGTGGGGGCCGCCGTAATAAAGCGCTAGTGCACAGTGCACTAGTTGTACTTGTAGAAACCTTGGCCGGCTTTGCGCCCGAGCCAACCGGCCGCGACGTAACGCCGGAGCAGCGGCGCAGGGCGATACTTCGGATCGCCGAGCTCCTTGTGCAGGCACTCGAGGATGGCCAGGACCGTGTCCAACCCGATGAGATCTGCAAGTTGCAACGGTCCCATCGGCTGATTGGTTCCGAGCTTCATCGCAGAGTCGATGTCTTCGGCCGACGCGAGGCCGTTTTCGAGCACGAAGACCGCCTCGTTCAGCATCGGAATCAGAATGCGATTCACGATGAAGCCCGGCGCTTCCTTCGCGAGCACGGTCGCCTTCCCGAGCCGTTCGGCCAGTAACTTCGTCGTGTCGTACGCGGCGTCACTCGTCTGCAAGCCGCGAATGATCTCGACGAGCTTCATCGCCGGAACTGGGTTCATGAAGTGCATGCCGATGACTTGCGTCGGGCGCTTCGTCTTCGCGGCTAGCGCGGTGATCGAGATCGAAGACGTGTTCGACGCGAGCACCGCCGCCGGAGGCACGATCTTGTCGAGCTCGCTGAAGATCTTCTCCTTCACCGCTTGGTTCTCCGACACCGCTTCGACGACGAAGTCAGCTTGTGAGAGCGCACCGAGCTCACTCGACGCAGTGATGCGTTCCACGATCGCATCCGCTTCAGCACGCGCGAGCTTGCCCTTCTCGACCTGCTTCCCGAGGTGCGCTGCGATGCCGGCTTTGCCCTTGTCTGCAAAGTCGCGCTGCGCGTCGATCAACAGAACGGACAAGCCCGACGTTGCTGCGACCTGCGCGATTCCCGCGCCCATCTGACCGGCCCCGATCACACCAAATGTCTTCATGTCGACGGCTCCCGCGCTGGTAGTAATCCCTCAAGATCGCTCGCCAACTAGCCTCGCACAAGCCCCCAACTCGAGCGTGATCTTACCCACACGCTCGACTGCGACAGTTCGCAAACACGGCGTGTCGACATCAGTACACAGCGGTTTCTTCAGAGTTTCTTGCAGCTCAATCGAGCATGCCCGCAGCATTGAACGCCGGCGTCTTCGGCTTTGCTGCTGCGGACTTCGCCGGCTGAGAATCACTGCTCGCGTTCGCAGGCGCAGCAGCCGCCGATTGCTGGCGAAGTGCGCGGTCGCGCCTCACCTTCGCACGTCGTGCGTACGACTTTGCTGCAGCGCGATCTTCGCGATCGTTGTCGGGCACCCAGGTGTCGGGTGCATCGCCGCGCGCAGCTGCAGCGCGATCGGCCTGCACGGCCAAGTTGGGCAGGACGGGAATGCCGCGACTGCGCTCGTCCGGCAACGAGTTGTCGACCCAGAAGTAACTCGTGTCGCGCACGTCGAGATGTACGAACCCGCTCTTCGGATAGATGCCGACGCCGACGAAGCCGTACGTGCGAGCGTAGTCCGCGAGTTGTTCGTTCGTGACGCCAGGCAACACGAAGTCGATCGCGCGACCTTGCGTGTGGCGACTTCCTGCGCGGTCCGGTCGGTAACCACTCACGACGTGCACGAGCGGCGCTTTGAAGTGCAGCATCGCGCGGTACACGAGGTCCAACAGGCGCGGCGAGATCGCGTGAATCTTCTTCGCCTCCTTTGGACAGAACGCAGTCGATGCACGCTCGAGGTCTTCGTCGCTGAAGCCGCCGTCGTCGCGCTGCGGAACCAAGGTGACCGGTGCGTCGCCACCGAGGACCCGCGAAAGCACGAGCGGCGGGCGGCCGGTGACCTTCAGGGTCGGGGTGAGGTATTGCTCGACCGGCGCGTGCCACGAGTCCCGCATCTTCACGTACTCGGCCGTGGGCTGGCGTTCGCGGGGCACCCGCTTTGCCGCAGCCTGTTTTGATTTCGTGCGCCGCTTTGGCTCTTTCGGTGCCACAGGCCCGGGGACGGCCATCACATTCAAGTCGACTTCGTCGCCGCCGCTCTCGGCTTCAGCCGCAACCGGCTCGGTGGGTGCCGCTCTCGGCTTCCACTTCGGCTTTGCTTTTGCAGACGCCGCGTTTGTTGCAGCGGACGCGGACTCTTCGACGCGGACAGACGCGCCGCTAGAGCCCTGTGTGGTGGCCGCCGCTGACCGCTGCTGCGCGCTCGCGAGGCTCGTGACGGTCACGAGGACAAGGGTTACTGCCGTTGCAAGCTTCACTTGCAAGTTACAGCTCGTACTTCGCAGGAAAAACGACATGGGCCAATGCGTTCAGGGGCGCGGACGATACCAAACTCGTTGCGGATCCCCGAACGAACAGTGTGATCCAGAGGCCGCTTTGCGTTCAACAAAGACCATGCGATTTGCGGCGTGCGAGTGATCCGCGAGCCCACATGCCTTGGTGTGTTGTTGGCAGTGCGAGTGGTCCACGCGGCTGCAGTACGCGCCAAAGGTAGGGCGTCAAGCAAATCGGTATCAACTTTACGCCGCACGAAAACGCACGGCGTACGAGGCGTTCAGCGCTCGGACACTGGCGCGCGATCGCGTGCCCGCGCGAACCGTGCGCGCGGAAAACGGACACGCGCGCGATCGGGGCCGGC
>Ga0193752_1001646_pt1 | contig 18161 bp, 20 predicted proteins | sample H1c1metaG_FD_144924 | JGI IMG/M metagenome (GOLD analysis project Ga0193752, IMG submission 144924) | Soil microbial communities from a riparian zone of the East river system, Colorado, United States - H1c1 | ecosystem: Environmental > Terrestrial > Soil > Riparian zone | place: USA: East River...
ACCGATACAGCCATCTCTCATCCCCCAACTGCCCCATTAAGCTTCGCCGTCCGCACCGTTGATCAAAGACTTGAGTACGTTCGACGCTCTAAAGACAAGGACACGACGCGGCAGGATCGGAACTTCCTGGCCGGTCTTCGGATTGCGGCCCACGCGCTGACCCTTGTCGCGCACCGTAAAGCTCCCAAACGACGAGATCTTCACCGATTCGCCACGGGCCAATGCCTCCACGACTTCCCCGAGAATCGTCTCGACGAGATCGGAAGACTCATTGCGAGACAGCCCCACTTCCTGGAACACTGATTCGCTCAGATCGGCGCGCGTTATAGTCCGGCCTTCCATCCGGCCCCCTTCCTTCCCCGAGTTAATGTTTACTCTAAGGTCAGAAAGCGGTCAATATCAGAGGGATAGCGGGCAGACTTGAATCAACGTCTGTTCACGTTCCGTTGCGGAACGCTTTGTTTCAATGGTGTTGCGAGATCACCAGCGTACCAGCGCTGCGCCCCAGGCAAGCCCGCCGCCGATTCCTTCCATTAAAACAAGATCGTTTTTCTTGATCCGGCCGTCGCTGACTGCGACTTCGAGGGCCAGGGGAATGGAAGCTGCGGATGTGTTGGCGTGCTTGTCGACGGTGATGACCACGCGCTCCGGCGAAAGGCCGAGCTTGCGTCCGGTCCCGTCGATGATGCGCTTGTTGGCCTGGTGCGGCACCAGCCAGTCGATGTCTGCCGCGGTGAGGCCAACCTTGCCCAGAGTCTCGCCCACGACCTGCGCCATGTTGACCACCGCATGCTTGAAGACTTCTTTTCCTTCCATGCGCAGCAGTCCTGTCGTGCGGGTCGAGGACGGGCCGCCGTCGACATAGAGGATGTCGTGGTGGCGGCCATCGGAATGGAGCGCATTGGCAAGAACGCCACGGTCGCTCGTCGTACCCTTGCCCTCTTCGCCACGCAGCACGATGGCGCCGGCGCCATCGCCGAACAGCACGCAGGTGCCGCGATCGTTCCAGTCGAGAATGCGCGAGAAGGTTTCGGCGCCGATCACCAAGGCGGTAGAGGCAACACCGTTCTTGATCATGCTGTCGGCAACCGACACGGCGTAGATGAACCCCGCACATACCGCCTGCAGGTCGAAGGCGGCCCCGCCCACCATGCCGAGCTCGGCTTGCACCTTCGTCGCGGTGGCGGGGAAGGTCTCGTCAGGCGTCGCGGTCGCAAGCACGATGAGATCGAGGTCGGAGGCTTTCAGGCCGGCTCGGTCGAGCGCCTGCTGCGATGCCTTTAGCGCCAGATGTGACGTGAATTCACCGTCGGCTGCGATGTGGCGCTGCTTGATGCCGGTGCGTTGCTGTATCCATTCGTCGGAAGTCTCGACTTGCTTGGCGAGCTCGGCGTTGGTGACGATCCGCTCGGGCAGATAGGCGCCACACCCCTGGACGACGGAACGGATCATACGCGACTCCCATCCGCCTGCACTGGCGGCTCGGCGTTCCCATCGGCAGGCGTTGTCACGACCGGCGCAGGACCGGCTCGATGCAACGCTGCGAGCGCCTCGACCACCTTATCCTTGTAATTGTAACGCACAAGATCCACGGCGACGCCGATGGCATAAGCGAAGCCCAACTCATCGGTACCGCCGTGGCTCTTCACGCAAACGCCGTCGAGACCGAGGAAGACACCGCCATTGTAGCGACGTGGATCGACGCGCTTGCGCAGCTTCACCCAGGCGCCGGAGGCGAAGAGATAGCCGATCTTGGCGAAGGTCGAGGTCCGGAAGGCGTCGCGCACAAACCCGGTATAGAGTTTTGCCGTCCCTTCGATGGCCTTGAGCGCCACGTTGCCGGTGAAGCCGTCAGCCACGACGACATCGACGATGCCCGAGACGATGTCGTTGCCCTCGACGAAGCCATGCAAAGTGACCGGCACATCGTCGCGCCGCAGCCAGGCCGCAGCCTGGCGCACTTCGTCATGGCCCTTGAGCTCTTCGGAACCGACATTGAGCAAGCCGACCTTGGGCTTGTCCAGCCCGAGCAGGACCTGGGCGAACACGCTGCCCATGACGGCGAATTCCGCCAGGTTGCTGGCGTCGCAATCGAGATTGGCACCGAGGTCGAGCATCACGACCTCGCCGCGGCTGGTCGGCAGGAACGACGCCAGAGCCGGACGATCGGCGCCGGCCAGGGTGCGCATCGCGAACATCGAGATCGCCAGCAGCGCACCTGTATTGCCGGCGGACACCACGCTGTCGGCGCGGCCTTGCGCTGCCGCCTCGACCGCCAGCCACATGCTCGACTTGCGCCGGCGACGCAGCGCGAAGGATGGCTTGTCGTCAGCGGTGACAACGTCTTCGGCGGGCACGATCTCAAGCGACTGGGCGAGGCCTTTCCTGGCGTCGACCAGCGGTTTCAGTCTGGTGGGATCGCCGAACAGCAGAAACGTCGTGTCCGGATAGCGCTCGCGGGCAATTGCGGCACCGTTGACGACGACATCCGGCGCCCTATCTCCGCCCATGCCATCGAGCGCCAGCACAACTTTGCCGGCGCTCATGGAAACGCTCTGCTTGTTGAATGCCAGCGCATGGCCGGCGGCGCGGCGCGCGCTATTGCTCTGCCGACGCCGTGTCGGCGAGAACCGGCATGTCCTCGCGGTAGTAACCGCAATGTGAGCAGATGGTGTGCGGACGCTTCAATTCACCGCAATTCTTGCATTCGAGGTACGGCATCGCGGCAATCGCGTGATGGGCGCGGCGCGTATCGCGACGCGTCTTCGAAATCTTCTTCTTAGGAACAGCCATGACGATCTCCAAGCCGGGCGGCGCGTACGCCAGCCCCAAAAAACGTGACGGCCGCGCTCTACAGGCGCGGCGGGCGGCCTTCTCTAGCCAAATCGTTACGCCCCTGCAACAATTTACCGGCCACGGCGCGGCTTGTCTCTCAGGGCGGCCAGACCGGCGAAAGGATGGCGGCGCTGGTCGCGAGCCGATCGGACCGGCCCACGCAACTTGGGCATGACGTCCTCGAGCTTCACCCCAGGGCGGCGCGGATAGGGGTCGGCGGCAAGGGAAAGCTGCTCCGCGACGATTTCGCCGATATCCAGGATCGGGCCGGCCAGCGGCTCGGGGGCGTCAGGCTGGGCACTGATGAGTGCCTCGCCGCTATCCGGGTCGTGCTCCTCGCTATGGCTGGGGGAGAACAAAAGGCGGAAACCGTCGTCCAATTCCTGCACGACGGGATCGAGACTGAGGACGCAAGCCTGGACGATCCTGCCGCGCAACCGCCCTTCCACCACGATCTGTTCACCCAGCTGACGGTCCACGGTCACCCGGGCGGAGAATGCCGGCAAATCAAGAAATCCGAATCGTTTGGCCAACGCCTGCCGCTCGCTGTCGCTCGGTGCGATCTCAAGCGCCAATCCTCCGGCACCCATGCGGTCCAGATCAATCAGTCTCTCTATTTCTGATTTATTATATTTATCAGTAAGTTCTGACATTTTCCTGATCTATTACATTAACTCAGAACGGGCCGTTCGGCCGAGTTCTTCAGCATACTGCCTGACATAGACTTCCAGCCGGACCACTGCAGCCTCGTCGGTCGGTGGGCTACCGCCATACGCATTCCGCCGCAAGACCTCGATGAGGGAGAAAGCCCCCTGCCCGACCAAGGCGGCACGATATGCCAACGCCCGGCCATGCAACCCTTCAGCCATGATCTTGATGCGTCGGCCAACGCCCAAATCCTGAACGCCTATCTCACGCAAGGTAAGATCGAGGTGCCTGAACATGGCGTCGAAAAAAGCCTGGGCCAGTTCCTCGCCGTCCGGCTCCTTTCTCAGGCGGTCGATCATCAGTCCGGCATGCAGCGCGAGCGCGTCGAAACGTCCATCCAGCGTGTCGGGTATGCCGCACCCCTCGAACAGCTCGGGCGCACGCGCTCGCTCTGCGGTGCGCCGATAGACGGCACCAGCAAACTCGAGTTCCGGATTCTTGCGCTTGAACACCTGCTCTCCCTTTCGAAGCCGCGGCGCGCTACGCCGGTTGACCGAGCGTGCCGTCCACGACATCTTAGCCACCCTCTTTGCCGGAACATAAGAAGCCGTCCATGCGTCGCACCGCCTCGCTCTTCCTCGCCAGCGCCCTCTGCACCGTCGGGGGGTGCACGACCTACGTCGACAATCGCGGTTTTTCGCCGGCTCCCGGCTCTGTCGAGAAAGTCGAGGTCGGAAGTCAAAGCCGCGAAGACGTGGTTCGGTTGATCGGCAGTCCTACGGCCGTATCGACCTTCGATCCTAATATTTGGTATTACATCAATCAGCGTCAGGAACAATTCGCCTTCTTGAAGCCGACATTGACCCAGCAAAGCATCATGCAGGTGACCTTCGCCGATACCGGACGCGTGCAGGACCTCAAATACTACGACCTCAAGGATGCCAAGGACGTCGAAATGGTAAGCCGCGTCACGCCGACCGCGGGCAAGGAGCTCACCGTCATCGAGCAGATCATGGGCAATGTCGGACGCTTCAGCGGTCCCAAGCAACAGGGCAACCCAGGCGCGCCCACTGGAGCCCCGACCGGAGGCGGCTTATAAACGTAGAGACGCTTGCAGTCGAAGCCGCACGCCTCCTGTAAAAAAAGCCCCGGTCTTGCGACCGGGGCTTTTCTATTCAGTCAGACGGCTTCTCAGCGTGCCAGCACGGCGAGCAGCAGCAATGCCACGATGTTGGTGATCTTGATCATCGGATTGACCGCGGGGCCGGACGTATCCTTGTACGGGTCGCCGACGGTATCGCCGGTCACCGCGGCCTTGTGGGCCTCCGATCCCTTGCCGCCAAAATGGCCTTCCTCGATGTACTTCTTGGCGTTGTCCCAGGCACCGCCGCCTGCCGTCATCGAGATGGCGACGAACACGCCGGTGACGATCACGCCCAGCAGCATGGCACCGACCGCCGCAAAGGCGTCGGCGCGGCCGGCGATCGCCGAAATCACGAAGAACAGCACGATCGGCGACAGCACGGGCAGCAGCGACGGGATCATCATCTCCTTGATCGCGGCCTTGGTGAGCATGTCGACGGCGCGGCCGTAATCGGGACGATCCGTGCCCTTCATGATGCCGGGCTTCTCGCGGAACTGACGCCGGACCTCTTCGACCACCGCTTGGGCGGCGCGACCGACGGCCAGCATCGACATGCCGCCGAACAGGTAAGGCAGCAAACCGCCCACCAGCAGGCCAACCACCACGTAGGGGTTCTGCAGCGAGAACACGACGGCCTGCACACCAAGCTTACCCTGGCTGATGAAGTAGTCGAGGTCCGAGGTGTAGGCCGTGAACAACACCAGGGCGCCAAGGCCGGCCGAGCCGATGGCGTAGCCCTTGGTGACCGCCTTGGTGGTGTTGCCGACGGCGTCGAGGGCATCGGTGTTCTTGCGCACTTCCTTGGGCAGGCCGGCCATTTCGGCAATGCCGCCGGCATTGTCGGTGACCGGGCCGTAAGCGTCGAGCGCCACGATCATGCCGGCAAGGGCCAGCATGGAGGTGGTGGCGATGGCGATGCCGAACAGGCCGGCGAAGACGTTGCAGACCACGATGCCAGCGCAGATCAGAAGCGCCGGCAAGGCCGTCGCTTCCATCGACATCGCGAGACCCGCGATGACGTTGGTGCCATGGCCGGTGACCGAGGCCTGCGCCACCGCGCGGACCGGACGGTAGTCGGTGCCCGTGTAGTACTCGGTTACCCAGACCAGCAGGCCGGTGATGGCAAGACCGACCATGCCGCACCAGAACAGCGACATGCCGGTAAAGGTCCTGCTGCCCACCGTCATCGCCTGGTCCATGCCGACGATATAGGACGTGACGAACCAGATGGCCGGGATCGACAGCACGGCAGCCGTGATCACGCCCTTGTACATCGCCCACATGATGTTGTTGTCGGAGCCCAGCCGCACGGCATAGGTGCCGATGATCGAGGTGATGATGCAGACCGCGCCGATCGCCAGCGGGTAGGTCATCAACTTGGTCACCAGGACCGCGTCGGAGCCGAAGAAGATGGAGGCCAGCACCATGGTGGCCACGGTGGTCACTGCATAGGTCTCGAACAGATCGGCAGCCATGCCGGCGCAGTCGCCGACATTGTCGCCCACGTTGTCGGCGATGGTGGCCGGGTTGCGTGGGTCATCTTCGGGAATTCCCGCTTCGACCTTGCCCACCATGTCGCCGCCCACGTCGGCGCCCTTGGTGAAGATGCCGCCGCCGAGACGGGCGAAGATCGAGATCAGCGAGGCGCCGAAGCCCAGCGAGACCAGCGAATCGATCATTTCGCGGCTGGTGCCGGAGACGCCCATCGACAGCAGCGCGCCGTAGTAGCCGACGACTCCCAGCAGAGCGAGGCCTGCCACCAGCATGCCGGTCACCGCGCCTGCCTTGAAGGCGAGGTCGAGGCCGCCGCCCAGGCTGATCTGCGCCGCCGCCGCGGTGCGCACATTCGCCCGCACCGATACGTTCATGCCGATGAAGCCGGTCGCGCCCGACAGCACCGCGCCGATCAGGAAGCCGATGGCCGAGTGTTTGCCGAGGAGAAAGAACAGTACAATCAGGACGATGACGCCCACGATGGCGATCGTCGTGTACTGGCGGCGCAGATAGGCGCCCGCCCCTTCCTGAATGGCTTGGGAGATCTCCTGCATACGCGCATTACCCGCGTCTGCAGCCATGACCCGCGAAGCGGTGATGATGCCATACAGCACGGCGATGAGGCCGCAGCCGACGACGGCCCAAAGAACAGAAGACATTTGAATAACCTATTGTTTTAGGGCGAGTTTTCCGCCGGTCGAGGCCTTGGTCGGGTTCTCCCCCCACGCAAGGCCGGCGGAAAATGCCAGAACGCCCCCGCATGCGCAACCACGCGATAGCGGGAAAGTCGCGTCAGCACAAAGGCTTGGAACCCACCGGAATGCAGAGATCAGGGGCGAACGGGGTGCCGCCAGCGGAAGACGCCGATCACCAGGAGGGCCACGCAGACCAGGGCAAGGGCCAGATAATTGAGAACCGCCCAGCCTTTCAGCTCGAGCATGACGCCAGCCATCAGGCTGGCCACGGTGGTCGTAGCAAAGACCATGCAATCGTTGAAAGCCTGGGCCTTGCCGCGTTCGGAGGGCCGGTAGGTCGTGGTGAGCAGCGTGGTGGCGCCGACGAAAAGGAAATTCCAGCCAATGCCGTTCAGCGTCAGCGCCCCTCGGAAATGCCAGACCGTGACGCCGGTAAGGGCGACAACGACGCCGGCCACCAGCAGCACGATGCCGCCGACCATGACATTGAATATCCCGTAGCGCGAAATCAGATGCCCGGTGAAGAAGGAAGGTACGAACATGCCCATGACATGCACAAAGATCGTATAGGGCGCTTCCTCTTTGCTCAGGCCGCAGGCCACGATCGCCAGCGGCGAAGCCGCCATGACGAATGACATGACCCCAAAGGCGATCATTCCGCCGGATGCCGCCACCATATAGGTCGGCTGGGTGATGATTTCGAAAAGCGGCCTTTGCGGGCCTGCCGCCTCTTCTTTTTGTACGGCCGGGAATTCAATGAAGCCCAGCAAGCAGAACACGAGGAAATGAATGCAGACGACGGCGACGAAGCTTGCCTGGAAGGTCGGCAGCCAGAGTTCCGGCGTGTAGTGCGCCAGGGTGGGCCCGATGAACCCGGCAAAGATGCCGCCGGCGGTGACATAGGAAATCGCCTGGGCGCGAAACCGGCCCGGCGCCAATTCGACCGCCGCGAAGCGGTAAAGTTGCATGCAGGCCACGGCATTGCCCAGCATCAGCCCGCCCAGGCACATCACCAGGAAGCTGCCCATGCCGAGTCCGATGGCCGCGCACGAGGCACCGAGCATGCCCATCAGCGAGCCCAGCCGGAAGCCCAGCCGGCGGCCCGCGCGCTGCATCAGCATCGAGGCTGGAAAGACCGACAGCATGACGCCCAGATGCTGCATGGTGATCGGCAGATTGGCCCAAACCCGCATGTCTGCCGGCACGATCGTCAGCACCGCCAATGCCGAAGAAGCGAACATCAGCGTATTGCTGCCTTGGGTCAGTGCTTGGCACACCGCCAGCAGACCGATGTTTCGCAACGAGCGACGGGGCAGAATATCAGCCGCCGCGAGGGCTTCGCTCCCATTCATTGCGCCACATTCTAGGCCTATGGCGGAGCCTTCCCAAGCGAATTGGCGCGGCCGGCGCGGAGTCGCGCCACGCGGCCACGCCTGCCTTTCGCGAGGCGAGTTATCGCCGGCCGATCATGCCGCCAGCTTCCTGGCTGCATCGATATTCGAGATGGTCGCCGAGCACGCCTTTGCGGCTTCCGTTCCTTTCACGACAAAATGCTCGTGGAAGAACCGCTTATGGTCCTCGTGGTCGTGAAAATGCTGAGGCGTCAGCACCGCCGAGATGATCGGCACGTCGGTATCCAGCTGCACACGCATCAATCCGTTGATGACCGCGTCGCTGACGAATTCATGCCGATAGATCCCGCCGTCCACCACAAAGCCCGTGGCGACGATCGCAGCGTAGCGCCCCGTCCGAGCCAGCAGCTTGGCCTGAAGCGGTATCTCGAACACGCCCGGCACCTCGAAAAAATCGATCAGCGACGTGGGTGTGCCGAGCCTCTGAAGCTCGGCTTCAAATGCGATCCGGCATTGGTCGACGATTTCCCTGTGCCAGCACGATTGGATGAAGGCTATCCGTCCATCGCGCAAGGCGCTCGCCGTGCTGTGTGAGATGTGTGAGTGTTTTAGGGGCTGATTCACGGTTGTCCTCATGGGTTGAAACCAGAATCAGGACGCACGGGCACGCAATGCCGATCCATCAAGTAGGATCATCACTACGCCTACCCCGCTCTCTTTCATCCGGACTATGACCGTCGGCTTCGGAGTTGCACCGAATCTGCTGACCTTGCCGATTTGACCCGGCAAGCGCTCGCGGGCTTTTGCGATTTCGCGCAATCACCGCCGGTGAGGACTTTCACCCCGCCCTGAGAACGAAGGCCGCCAACAATACCCAGCGGCCGGATCGGATGTTCATGGGTGCATGCCTCCCCGTCAAGCAACGGTCTTGCAAATCAGAAATGAACAAAGCCAGCGTGCGGTGCGAGCAGCGGCCGGCCTCCCGCCGTAAGCCGCACGCCCTTGCCGATCTCGAAGCGACCGATGGCCACGACCGGGATACCAGTGGCACGCGCAGCGGCCAGCAGCGCTGCCCGCCGGGCCGCCGGCACCGCGAAGATCAGCTCATAGTCATCCCCGCCCCCCAGCACGGTGGCCCACAGCGGCGGGTCGGCGACGACCGCACGCGCCGCTGCCGCCGACAGCGGCACGGCATCGCGCTCGATGTGCACACGGAGACGGGACGCGGCGGCGATATGACCGGCGTCGGCCAGCAAGCCATCGGAGATGTCTGCGGTGGCCGATGCGAGGCCGACCAGACGCGGCCCGAGCAAGCTGCGCGGCTGGGGCAACCGATAGCGGCGCTCCAGCACCCGCCTGTCCGTGGCGCTCACCCCCGTCAACCGGCCCAGCGCCGCTGCCAGGCCGAGCGCACCGTCGCCGATCGTTCCGCTTACCCAGGCGTCGTCACCGGCCCGCGCCCCTTCCCGCCCCAGGCCGCGGCCGCGTGCGACGCGGCCGAAGGCAGTGATGGTAACGGTGAGAGGACCCGGCGTGACGACGGTGTCGCCGCCGCAGAGGACAATGCCGTAGGCGCGCTGGTCGGCGGCGAGACCGGCGGCGAAGCGCGCGACCCAGGCTTCGCTCCAGCCCTTGGGCAGCGCCAGCGACAATTGATAGGCATAGGGTCGCGCGCCGCCCGCCGCGAGATCCGAGAGACAGACGCGCAGGGCCTTGGCAGCGACGATGCCGGGCTTCTCGTCGGCCAGGAAATGAACGCCAGCCACGATGGTGTCGGTTTTGACCACCAGGTCGTGCCGGGCGTCCGCAGGCAGGAAGGCATTATCGGAGCGCAGGCCACCGGCGCCGGCAAAGCCGGCCGCGAGCGGCGCGAAGTAGCGGGCGATCAGGTCGAATTCGCCCAGCCGCCGTACGCGCGCCATGACGGGTCTATTTCACCAGTTCGGCCGACCGCACTTCGCGCGCCACCCGATCGAGCACCGAGTTGACGAAGGTGGGCTCGCCCTGATCGTAGAAGGCATGCGCCACCTCGACATATTCGTTGATCGAGACGCGTGCCGGCACATCGAGCCGATGCTTCAGTTCGTAGACCCCAGCCAAGAGCATGGCACGGACCAGCCGATCGACACGCTGCCAGGTCCAGTCGTGCGATAGCGCCGCCGTGATTATGGCCTGGAGCTCATCCTTGTGAGCCGTCACGCCTTCGATGATGTCTTTGAACAAGGGCTTGTCGGCGTCGCGCCGCATGCCCGCCTCGCCTGCCTCGTTGGTGCGCACGTTGACAAACTGCTCGATGATCTCCTCGGGCGAGTGCTGGCCTTCCTGCCATTGATAAAGCGCCTGGACTGCCGACAGCCGCGCAGCGTGACGGCGGCTTGGCCCGATGGACGGTTGGTCGGTCATGCCCGCCGCCAGCGACGGGCGAGCGCTACCATGGCGAGGCACGCATGGGCCGCGTCGCCTCCTTTGTCGCCGCGATCGAGAGCGCCCCGCGCCCAGGCCTGGGCCTCGGTATTGACAGTGAGAATGCCGTAGCCGATGGCCAGCCGGTGCTGGATCGCCAGATCCATCAGGCCGCGCGCACTCTCGCCGCAGACATAGTCATAGTGCGTAGTCTCGCCGCGGACGACGCAGCCCAGCGCCACGAACCCGTCATAGCGGTCGGCGGCGAGCGAGATGGCGCCGGGAATCTCGAAGGCGCCGGGAACAGTCACGCGCTCGACAGTGCAGCCATACTTGGCGAGTTCCCGCTCTGCGCCGGCCGCCAGGGCATCGGATATCTGGCCGTAGTAACGCGCCTCGACCAACAGCACGCGCGCACCCCGTACACCCTCGAGCTGCGGCCGCGCCGTGGCGTTTTCCGTCCGTGTCGACATGGTCAGGGCACCCTGCGGCCGGGCACGGCCCTCTGGCTTACGATCTTGAGACCGAAGCCTTCAAGAGCGATCACGCTCTTGTTGCTGTTGGACAGCAGGATCATCTCCTTCACGCCGAGATCGATCAGTATCTGTGCGCCGACGCCGTAGTCGCGCAGTTCCCCACCCGCAGGCTCGAGCGGCTCGCCAGCGCGGCGGCGCTGCTCGGAGAGCACGACGGTGAGCGGCTCGCGGATCAGCACGATGACGCCGCGGCCTTCCTTGGCGATCTCGCGCATGGAGGCTTCGATCTCGCCGCCGCGACCGCCGCTGCGCTGGCCGAGCGTGTCGGTGAAAAGATTGACCGCATGCATGCGCACCATGACCGGGCCACCGGTCGCAGGGTCGCCCTTCACCAGTGCGACATGCTGCGCCATGGTGACCTTGTTCACGTAGACGACGCAGCGGAAATCGCCGCCGTAGATGCTGTCGAGCTCGGTGTCGCTGATACGCTTGACGATCGAATCGTAACGCCGGCGATAGGCGATCAGGTCGGCGATGGTGCCGATCTTGAGGGCATGCCTTTGCGCGAAAGTGATGAGATCGTTGCGACGGGCCATGGTGCCGTCGTCGTTCATGATCTCGCAGATGACACCCGCGGGTGTCAGACCGGCCAGCCGAGCCAGGTCGACCGCCGATTCCGTATGGCCGGTGCGTTCGAGCACCCCGCCATCGCGCGCCACCAGCGGAAAGACGTGGCCGGGGGTGACGATGTCCTGTGGCCCACACGACGGATCGATCGCGACCTGCACGGTACGCGCGCGATCGGCGGCCGATATGCCGGTGGTGACGCCCTCGCGCGCCTCGATGGAAACGGTGAAGGCGGTCTGGTGCCGTGTGCCGTTATTTTGCGCCATCAGCGACAGCCCAAGCTGCTCGACCCGCTCGCGCGTCAGCGCCAGGCAAATAAGGCCGCGCGCATGCTTGGCCATGAAATTGATCGCTTCGGGCGTCGCCCATTGCGCGGGGATGACGAGATCGCCCTCGTTCTCGCGATCCTCGTCGTCGACCAGGATGAACATCCGGCCCTTGCGAGCTTCCTCGATGATGTCCTCGGCCGCCGCCTTCACCTCGCTGAAGGTGACCCGCCAGGCGTCTTTCTCAAGCGCGCTCATGTTTTTCCGTGCTCCAATAGTCGCGCAACGTAACGCGCGAGCATATCGACCTCAAGGTTGACCCGTTGCCCCACTTTGGCCTGCCCCATCGTCGTCACCGCCTGGGTGTGGGAGATCACATTGATCCCGAATCGGTTCTTGTCCACCTCGTTTACCGTGAGCGATATGCCATCGATCGCGATCGAGCCCTTGGCGGCGATGAAGCGCGCCACCTCGGCCGGGGCCTCGAAGACGAAGCGCACGCTACCACCCTCGGGCGTCATGGACACGATCCGCCCCACGCCGTCGACATGGCCATAAACCAGGTGTCCGCCCAGTTCGTCGCCCAGCTTCAGCGACATTTCGAGGTTGATCTGGCTGCCGGCCTGCCAGTCGCCGAGATGAGTCTTGTCGAGCGACTCGGCCGACACCTCCACGGCGAACCAGCCGTCGCCCTTTTCGACCACTGTCAGGCAGCAGCCCGAGCAGGCGATCGAGGCGCCGATCGGGACCGGCTGCATGTCATGCTTTGTGCGCACGACGAAGCGCCGGTCGCCGGCCTGGCCGCCGGGCTTCACGGAAGAGATCTCGCCGATATCGCTGACAATGCCTGTAAACATGATCTGACCCTAGGTCCGCCGTCGCCAGGTTTCCAGCGTGTCCGGACCCACCTCACGCTGGCTTTGCAAATCGAACCGAGGCGCGAAATCGAGGCGTCCTTCGGAAAGGGAGTCTATCGCAGAGCGACCGTCGCCGCCCAGGACGACTCCGGAGCGGTAGCAGCTCACGCGGTCGACGAGCCCGGCGCGGAGGAAAGCCGCGCTGACGGCACCTCCTCCTTCGATCAGGACGCGCGTCAGCCCTTGCGCCGCCAGCGCATGGGCGGCGGCGGCGACATCGACCCGGCCGGCGCCGTCGGCGGCAACCTCGATCACCTTGACACCGCGTTCGATCAAAACCTGGCGTGCCTCGTCCGGCGCGGCTGGTGTGCACAGCAGCCATACCGGCGTAGCGCCAGCGCTTGCCGCCAATTTTGAGGTTACGGGCAAGCGCGCCCGCGAATCGAGCACGAGGCGCAACGGCGATCGCCCTTCGAGGCCGGCCAGCCGGCAGGTCAGCTCCGGGTCGTCGGCCAGCGCCGTGCCGCTGCCCACCAGGATGGCGTCGTGCGCTGCCCGCAGCCGATGGCCGTCGGCGCGTGCGGCATCCCCGGTGATCCAGCGGCTCTCGCCGCTCGAGGTGGCGATGCGGCCATCAAGCGAGGTCGCGACCTTCAGGTGAAACAGCGGCCGGTTTTTGGCCACGCGCAGCAGGTAGCCGGCATTGATCTCGGCCGCTTCGCGCGCGCCTTCGCCCACCTCGACCTCGATGCCCGCCGCGCGCAGCCGGGCGTGGCCTGCGCCGCGCACCCTTGGATCGGGATCCTCGAGCGCGGAGACGACCCGAGCCACGCCGGCCGCGACCAAGGCATCGGCGCAGGGCGGCGTGCGGCCATGGTGGGCGCAGGGCTCGAGCGTGACAAAGACCGTAGCACCCTCGAGGCCGAGGCCGGCAGCCTGCGCGATCGCATCGGCTTCGGCGTGCGGACGGCCGCCCTCCCGGGTCCGGCCGCGCGCCAACACGGCGCCATCGCGCACGATCACGCAACCGACGGCGGGATTGGGCCAGGTCTGGCCCAGCGACCGGCGCGCCAGCGCGAGCGCAGCGCGCATCATGGCTCAGTCCTTGATGGTAGGCTCGGCGAGATCGCTGATGAACTCCTCGAAATCCCGGGCCTCGCGAAAATTGCGATAGACCGAGGCGAAGCGGACATAAGCCACCGGATCGAGGGCGCGCAACGCATCCATCACCAGTTCGCCGATCTGGGTCGAGGGAATCTCGCTCTCGCCCGAGCTCTCGAGGCGACGCACGATGCCGTTGACCACCCGCTCGATCCGCTCGGGGTCGACCGCGCGCTTGCGGCACGCCGTGGTGATCGAGCGCGCGAGCTTTTCCCGATCGAAACCGGCGCGCTGGCCATTCTTCTTGACCACGGTCAGCTCGCGTAGCTGCACGCGCTCGAAGGTGGTGAAGCGCGATCCGCACGAGGGGCAGTAACGGCGACGGCGAATCGCCGAATTGTCGTCGGTCGGCCGCGAATCTTTAACCTGGGTGTCTTCGTGACCGCAGAATGGGCAGCGCATATTTTTCCCCCGTTTCTTTTAAGGCTTGGCGCTTGTGTCAGTCACGATAGATGGGAAAGCGTGCGCACAACGCCCGCACCTTGGTCCGTACGATCTTTTCGACCTCCGGATCGCCCTCAGGCCCCTTCTCCGCAATACCGTCGAGCACGTCGGCGATCAGATGGCCGATCTCGGTAAACTCGGCCGTGCCGAAGCCGCGCGTCGTGCCGGCCGGCGATCCCAGCCGCACCCCGGAGGTCACCGTGTATTTCTCCGGGTCGCCGGGGATGCTGTTCTTGTTGGTGGTGATGCCAGCCCGGTCGAGGACCTTCTCGGCCACCACGCCAGTGGCCTTCTTGGGCCGCAGATCGACCAGCATGACGTGGCTGTCGGTGCCGCCCGAGACGATGGCGAGGCCGCGCTCGGTGAGCGCCGCGGCGAGCGCACGGGCATTGTCGATCACCCGCTGGGCATAGACCTTGAAATCGGGCCGCAGCGCCTCGCCCAGGGCCACCGCCTTGCCGGCGATGATGTGCATCAGCGGCCCGCCCTGCAGGCCGGGGAAGACCGCCGAGTTGATCTTCTTGCCGAGTTCGGTGTCGTTCGACAGCACCATGCCGCCGCGCGGCCCGCGCAGCGTCTTGTGCGTCGTCGTGGTCACGACATGGGCGTGCGGCAACGGGCTGGGATAGACGCCGGCCGCGACCAGGCCGGCATAGTGCGCCATGTCGACCATGAAGTAGGCACCGATCTCGTCGGCGACCTTGCGGAACCGCGCCCAGTCGATGTGGCGCGAATAGGCCGACGCGCCAGCCACGATCAGCTTGGGCTTCTCGGTGCGCGCCACCTGCTCCATCTGCTCGTAGTCGATCAGGTGCGTGTCCGGCTTCACGCCGTACGACACGACCTTGAACCACTTGCCCGACTGGTTGGCCGGCGAGCCGTGGGTGAGATGGCCGCCCTGATCGAGTGCCATGCCCATGAATTTGTCGCCGGGCTGCAGCAGGGCCATGAAGACCGCCTGGTTGGCCTGGGCGCCGGAATGCGGCTGGACATTGGCGAAGCTGCAGTCGAACAGCGCGCGGGCGCGCTCGATGGCCAGCGTCTCGGCCTTGTCGACCTCCTCGCAACCGCCGTAATAGCGCCGGCCGGGGTAGCCTTCTGCGTATTTATTCGTCAGCACCGAGCCCGCGGCCTCGAGCACCGCGCGCGAGACGATATTTTCCGACGCGATCAGCTCGATCTGTTCACGCTGGCGCGCCAGTTCACCCGCCACGGCGGCCTCGACCGCCGGATCGGCCTCGGCCAGACTCCGCGTGAACATCGGTAATGGCGTGACTTCAGGGGAAATTCTCGGACTGTGGGCAGCGGCTGCAGACGTCATCTGTCGATCCTTCAAATTCGGTGGCAAGACCGTGCCCCGCGCAACCTGCGTCCTGCTGGCCGCGTTTGAGAGTTTCCTTCAAGGTCGAAACCGGCATGATCCGCCACGACCGCGATGGTGTCCCCCTCCATCCGGCGATCAGAACCCCTCTAGCTATTGATCAGCGGATACCATATCCGGGGTAGCCGCGCTACATGCCCCCCAAAACTCGGCACCCCCTCCACAAGACCTTGAATCGCAACGGAAAAGGGCCCGGCACGAGCCGGGCCCCTTGTTGCAGGGTGTCTGCCTACTTCTTCGTCGGCGCGTACTTGCCGTCCTTCCAGAGGTAGATGTCATAGACCGGATCCTTGATGTCGCCCTTGGCGTCGTAGGCCAACGGTCCGACGGCCGAGTCGTACGAGCCCGTGCGCAGCGCCTTCGCGACGGCAGCTGCGTCGGTCGACTTGGCCTTGTTCGCGGCGTCGGCCCACACCTTCACCGCAGCGTAGGTGAAGAGCGTGTAGCCTTCCGGATTGAATTTGGCGTCGCGGAACTTCTTCACCAGGGCGGCATTCTTCGGGTCGTCTTCGGCCTTGGGTGGGAAAGACATCAGCACGCCGTCGGTCGCTGCGCCGCCGAGCTGGCTGAATTCCGGTGTCGCAAGCGCGTCGAAACCGACCATGGTCGCTGGCAAGCCCTGCTCTTTCGACTGTTTGATCAGCAGTGCACCGGCGGTGTGGTAGCCACCGAGGACGATGATGTCGATCTTCGCCTGTTTCATCTTGTTGATGAGGGCGGCGAAGTCCTTGTCGGTGTCACTGTACGACTCGTACATGGCCTCGCGCACACCGCCCTTGTTCAGGGCCTTCTTGGTTTCATCGGCCACGCCTTTGCCATAAGGCGATTTGTCGTGAAGGATCGCAACCTTGGCGTTCTTCTTGTTCTTCAGGATATAATCGCCGACCGTGTGGCCCTGCACGTCGTCCCGGCCGCAAGTCCGAAACACCGTGGTGTTGCCCTTGGTAGCCGCATCGTCGGTAAGCTTGATATTGGTCGAAGCCGGCGTGATCTGCAGGATCTTGCCTTCCTTGTAGACATCCGAAGCGGGGATCGAGCTGCCTGAGCAATAGTGGCCTGCGACGAACACAACCTTGTCCGAAACCATCTTGTTGGCGACGGCGGTCGCCTGCTTGGGATCGCAGGCGTCGTCGCCGATCACCAGCTCGAGCTTCTTGCCGTTCACGCCACCCGCTGCGTTGATGTCCTCGACCGCCATGGTGGCGCCGCGGCTCAGCTGCTCGCCGAAGGTGGCGTTCTGGCCGGTCATCGGACCGGCCACGCCGATCTTGATCTGCGCGAACGAAGGCGTCGCCATCAATGCGACGGCTGCGACGGCAAGCGTGCCGTAGATTTTTTTCATGCGGATAACCCCCTCGTTTGGCTCTCCACGACCGTGGAGTTCTGCCGTGAGCTTAGTGCCGCTCCTCCCAACCCAGCAACCCCTTGCGCCGGTAGAGCCACGGATATTGCCGCACCATCTGCTGAGCGCGCGCCAACCTGAAGGCGAGCAGGCCGATCGCGGCCTGGATCGCCCAACCGAGCAGATAGCCGCCGATCGACCATAATTCCCCACCCCACAGGGCGTAATCGAGAAAACGCAGTCCCGCCGAGAGAAGGGCTGCGTAGCCCACAACCTGCACCCAGGGGCGCCAGTTCCTGGCGACGCTGCGGCCTGCCGCGAAGGCAGCCGGGCCGACGACGATCAGGTTGAACAGTGCCAGGTTCAACGCCGTATCGCCGAACCAGTCGAACATGAAGGTGTCGAGCGGGCTCAAGCGGCGCCCCCTTCGAGATAGGCGGCGCGCACCTCCGCATTGGCGAGCAGTTCCTTGGCCGGCCCGCTCAGGCGCACCCGGCCATTGACCAGTACATAGCCGCGATCGGCCAGCCGAAGGGCGTGAAAGGCATTCTGTTCCACGAGGAAGACCGTTACCGCCTCATCGCGGGCGATGCGGCCGATCGCTTCGAATATCTGCCGGACGACCAGCGGCGCGAGGCCGAGCGACGGCTCGTCCAGCAACAACAGCCGCGGACGGCTCATCAACGCGCGGCCGATCGCCAGCATCTGCTGCTCGCCGCCCGACAGCGTGCCGCCGCGCTGCTCGCGCCGCTCGGCCAGACGCGGAAACATGGCGAATACCCGATCGAGATCATGCTGGAAGTGGGATGGATCGACCAGGGTGGCGCCCATCTGCAGATTCTCGAACACGCTCATGCGCGGAAAGATTCGCCGTCCCTCCGGTACCTGGGCCACGCCACGGCGCACGATCTCATGCGTGGGCAGATGGGAGATGTCTTCGCCCTCGAGCCGGATCGTGCCGGCACGGGCGCGCGGGTTGCCGCAGATCGTCATCAGCAGGGTCGACTTGCCTGCGCCGTTGGCACCGATCAGGGTG